>Ga0272441_10006915_pt1 | contig 18724 bp, 9 predicted proteins | sample SSMProp6N_FD_193582 | JGI IMG/M metagenome (GOLD analysis project Ga0272441, IMG submission 193582) | Marine sediment archaeal communities from Little Sippewissett salt marsh, Falmouth, MA, United States - SSM-Prop-6N | ecosystem: Environmental > Aquatic > Marine > Wetlands > Sediment ... | reverse complement strand
ATGCACAGCGTGTTCATGACGACGTGCTCCCGTGGGCGAACGATCTCAGGCACAAAGAGATCATTCAACTCGCGGGCAAGATCGCGGCAGAGGTGCTTGTCCCCCATAAGGAGTTGTTGTTCGCAAAGGCAAGAGCCGAGCTTGCCGAACTACCGAAGCTCACCTTGGACTTGACCAGGGGCTGGGAGACGGTTGCGGAGGTAGATGGTGACGTGATCCGCAACGAGTTTGCCAAGGAAGTGGGACGTTCGACCTCACAGCCGGCCCATGGACCGGTGAACGAGGATGCCATTCTGCTTCTGTATTTCTGGAACGCCAAGACGGCGGCATACACCATCCGAACGCGGATGCTGATGAGGCATTGTGGACCCAAGAGGTACGGGCACCGGGCGGTAATTGAAGCGCTTGCGCGTCCGGTGGTCTACGCAGTTGATCCCGACCCACAACGTCCGGTGATTGCCATCGAGACGGGGGCTGAAGTGTCCGTCGTGAGCCTCAAGCACAAGGATAGGGGCTACTACGTTGGCGAGAAGGTGCAGTTTCTGAACAGGAAACGCGCAGCTTCGGAGCCTGCCAGCGCGAGCAAGATGGACCTCAAAAAGAAGCTGGCCGCTGATTACTTCGAGGCCCTCACCACGGCCGATGTGAAGAAGACCAACGAACTGGCCGGCGTGCCGTACTCGATGGATCGGAAGAGAATTCTGACGACGCGCAAGCAGGTGGAGGACATGCATCAGCAGATTGCCGACCGAAAGGGCAGGCGCAACATACCGCAGTACACCATCGAGTTGACCAACCAAGCGCCGGAATTGGACAAGGTCCGATTCCCCAAGTACGTCGTGTATCGAATCGCTATCGACATCCCCGGGCGCGAACGCAGGACGAACGTCGATATTTATGTAACCGATTCCGACACGCCAAAAGTCACTGGCTTCAGTGATTGACCGCCCACGGCTGATACTACAAGCCTGAAGGAAAGGGCAAGGGGGGACAGATACCTTTGTGGGATCGTCTGCCTCTTCCCTTTGGCCTTTCGGCCATGTCTGCGGCGGGGGGTAGGACGCGGCCCGGCAGGGATTGAATGTGCGCCCCGAAGCCCGCCGATCCGCCCGCCCCGCCCTTCCGCGGCCGCATGGGAATCGCCTCTGAATCAGCATCTGTCCCCACTTCTCCCCCGGGTCAAGCCCCCGGATGGTTCCCAGACTGGCATGACAGGAACCGTGGCCTGGGGAAGGAGAGTCGGCAAGAGGAAGAGAGGGGGAGAAGAAGAGCAACAGCCGACAGCGGACAATCAACAGCCAACAATCAAGGGAAGAAACGGCAAGAGGAGGAGCGGGCGATGTGGAGTGCGGTGGCAAGGACACCGCTTTGGATGGCCGGGGGCGCTGCGGGAAGCGCAGCGTCTGCGTCGGCGATTGGCGTGCCGGTTTGCACGAAGTGCAGGATCTCGATAGACTCGGCCTCGCCTCGCCGTGGCGTGCGGCCTGGCCTGCTTCCCGGACAACAGAAGGGTGTACCCGTGAAAGACGACGTACGCATCCGGGCGGAGACGCCCGCCGACGTCGGCGCGATTGCGGAGGTCACGGAGGCGGCGTTCCGGGACCTGGCGATCAGCCGGCACACGGAGCAGTTCATCGTCTCCGCACTCCGCGCCGCCGGCGCGCTGACGGTTTCGCTGGTAGCGGAGGCAGCGGGGCGCGTGGTGGGGCACATCGCCTTCTCGCCGGTGACGCTTTCCGACGGCACGCCGGACTGGTACGGCCTGGGCCCCGTGTCCGTCGTTCCGGAGCGGCAGCGGCAGGGCATTGGCGGGGCGCTGATCGAGGCGGGCCTCTCGCGTCTGAAGGCCCGGAACGCCCGGGGCTGCTGCCTGGTGGGGCACCCGGGCTACTACACGCGATTCGGGTTCAGGAACGTCGCGGGCCTCGTGCACGAAGGCGTCCCGCCGGAGGTCTTCTTCGCCCTGGCCTTCGACGGCCGGGTCCCGCAGGGAACCGTCGCGTTCCACGAGGCCTTCCAGGCCGACGGGCCGCAAGAGGCTTCCCAGTAGGCGGGCGTCGGCGGGGCGGACGAGGGCGTGCCGGGGCCGGGGCCGTGGCCTGACGCCCACAACGGCCTGCCCTTGGGCCCCGGCCGTGCTGCCTGATGAGTTCCGGGGTTCCGGCCGTCGCGACGCCGGCCCTGCCGTCACGCGCCCCCGCGGAGCGGGACGCCGGCGCCAGACCAACAACCGCAACGCCGGCCCCGGGGGCGTGCCGTCCGGCGTCCGGCGCCGTCGAGCCCCGTGGCGGCCCGGCTACCTGGGCACGGGGAGCTTGGCGAAGTCTTTGCCGTCGATGGACACCGTCAGCGTGATCTCGGGCGGGACGGCGCGCGGGGGGACGACGAACTCGCCGCTGTACGTACCGTCCACGTTGTCCGTCAGGGGCACGTCTTGCTTGCCCCCGCGACCGAAGGCCACACGGACATCGTGGCCCGGCCCCAGGAAGTTGCCGAAGGCGTCCTTCGGGACGACCCGTGCCTCGACCTTGGGCCCCTGCGGCGTCTTCTGGACGAGGCGGGTCGCCAGGCGAGAGTGCTCTGCGAGGACGTGGGGCGCGACGTGGAACGCGCCGCTCCATTCCCGCGTCGTGGTCCGCTCCCCGCCGGCGGGAATACCGTCCACGCGCACGCGGAACGTGTAGGTGCCCGAGATCCTGGCGCCGGTCAGGACGTTGGCGTAGACGCCGTCCCTCGCCGCCCCGTCGTTGTGGAGGCCGTCGTCGTGGAGCGTCAGCTTGGCCTGCTTCCGCGGCAGCAGGTCGGGCCCCGCATTGCGCATCAGGACCTGCAGCTTCTTGTCGGCGAGGCTGAGCGGGTCCCCGTCGGCCGGGCGGACCTTCTGAAGCTCGTCCGCCGACACCTTGTGGTCGTGCAGCACGTTGGCGACGGAGACCGCGGGCATGCTGCCCACAACGTGCACCTGCTTGGCCCCGACGTCTCGCCCGTCGCGGAGGACCCGAGCCCGAACCACGACGGGCCGGCCCGTGAGGTAGGGCGGCTTGCCGAAGTCAACCTGCAGGCCCGCCCCGCCCTCGGCGTACGCGGACGTCGTGTAGCGGACGCTCTGGCCGGCGTCGAGGGCGCCGGTGCTCGCGAGGACCATCTGCCACGTGCCGGCCCATTCGCCCGCCAGCTCGCCGGCGAGGGGGAAGTCGAGCTGGCAGAAGCGGTACCGCGGCCCGCTGCCCCATCGGACCCACCGGTTGGGTGTCTTTGGCGTGACCCGCTCGCCGGAAGGGGTCCGCAGCACGAGGGAGACGGCGTGCTCCGTCCCTTCCCAGGCCACCGTGGCGGTGACACCGTGCTCGTCGCCGGCCACGGAAAACGGCACGGTGGCGGTCTCGCCTCTCGACAGCTCGCCGATGGGGTCGGAAATGAGGGACCAGTCGACGGCGCCCGCCAGGGCCTCGAGGAACAGCTTCTTGAAGACAAGGTGGTCGGCGGTGATGCGGTAGGTACCCCCCGTCGCGCCGGACAGGTCGGTGAGCTTGGCCTCGTTGATGCCGCTGCCGTATCCCAGGCCGAGGCAGTAGACGGCGATGCCGTTGCTGTCGAGGCTCGACTGGACGTCCGCAATCCAGAGCGGCATGTTCTCCTTCCCGTCGCTGACCAGGAGGACGGACCGCCGATGGCCCGGCGCGGCGGGGGCGGCGGCGAACTGCGTGAGCGCCTCCTGGAGACCGTCGCCGATGGAGGTCAGCCCCCCGTGGGTGATCGAGGGCACCGTGGTGGTCTTCAGCAGGGCGGCTCGCGTGGCCGTCAACTCGGCGAGCGCTTCCTGGGAGCCCGGCGGGAAGGCCACGACGTCCTGGTTGAACTGCGCCAGGCCCAGGCGATTGCCGATACCGGGCTTCATGACGTCGATGAACTGGGTGGCCGCCTCGCGGAGGACCTGGATCTTCGTGTCGACCATGGTCGGCGAGGCCTTGCCCCCCATGCTGCCCGACCGGTCGAGGACCTGCACGACGTCGACCGTTCCGACGAGCGGCCGGTCGCACACGAGCGCGTAGCGCTGAGGGCCCTCGGGCAGGAAGTTGGCGTCCACCTCGACGGTCCAGGTACCGGCGGGCAGCGTCGAGCCGGACACGAGGTCGGCATCGACCAGGACCTGCTCGAGGTTGTTGGCGTGGTCCTCCTGCGTGCGCACGGCGTTATTGGCCGGCTGACTGGGGTTCAGCGTCCAGGGGTAATACCGGTTGCCGCCGGGATCGCGGACGATCAGGTCGAGGTCGTTGACCAGGGCGGCGGCCGCCGCCGGGGCCGGGGGAGGGTCGTCCCAGGCCAGCGTCACCCGCAGCGAGGTCGTGCCGGCCGGAACCGACACCGTGTACTGCTGGGCCGCGGCGCCCGCGAGCTTGCCCTCCAGTGTGTGCCCCCCGCCGAGCAGGCCGATGGCGGTGTTGATGCGCAGCAGCCCGTACCCGGAGGCGTAATCGGGCCCGGGGTTGTACCACGTGGTGGCGTCGTCGAGGTCCTGGGCGCTGTGGACCAGCAGGGCGCGGACGGTGGCGGGCAGCGGGTTGATCTCCGTCTTGAACTCGTCCCGCCAGGCCTCCACGAGCTGCGCGATGCAGCCCGAGGTCGTCGCGGCGGCGCAGGACGTCAGGCCGAACCAGTGGTACATCCACGAATTCGCCGCGGGCGGATGCGGGTGGCCCGGCGTGCGGTAGTCCTGCTGGTTGGCGCTGCCTACCGGATCGCCGTAGGGGTTGTCAACCTCGCTGACGTTGCTGACGAGATGGCCGTTGTGGTGGCCGGCGGCCACGATCTCGGGCTTGATGCGCCCGTCGTCGGTAGGCCCCCAACTGCTGTAGGTGCTCATGCGGTTGTTGGCCGAGTCGATGCCGCCCACGGCGAGGACGTTCTTCGCGGTCTTGGGATGGTTGATCGTGTCGTAGTTGGCGAAGGGGGCGCTGGTGGCGGAGAGGCAGTCGGTCTGGTTGACGTCGCCAGACCAATAGCCGTCGCGTTCGTTGCCCCCGGAGAAGACGAGGATCACGGGGCCGTCATAGGAGTCGCCTCGCACGGCCGCGTCGAGGTCGTCGCAGAGGCCGCCGTACTGCCCGTAGGGGAATTCGGCACAACCGACGGCGCCCCACGAGTTGTTGGCCACGTCGACGTGATGGGTGTTGATGGCGGTCTGGAGGTCGCCGAGGTAGTTGGCGTGCTGCTGGGCGGTGGTGGGGCTGGTGCCCACGTAGAAGTCGTAGGTGTAGAGGTGGGCGTCGGGGGCGATGCCGCGCCATTGGTTGGCCGTGCCCCCATAGGCGCCGCTCTGCGCGCCGCTGCCGGCGATCATGCCGCCGACCATGGTCACGTGCTGGCCGCGGTCCCACGGATCGCTGTCGCCCCTCGTCACGCGCCCCGCGAGGTCGGGATGCGTGTCCGTGACGTGCCCGCCTTCCAGGACGCCGACGGTCACGCCGTCGCCGGTCCAGCCGGCCGCGTGCGCCGCGTCGGCCTGCACGTAGGCACGGACTCGATCCGCCTCCGGCTCGCCCGGCGGGGGAACGGCCTCGATCCAGCGGATCCGGTCGTCGTCGGCCAAGTGGGCAATGCGGTTCTCGTCCACGGCGACCAGGAAGGTCTGGACGGCGGGCGCGTGGGAGATCGTCTCCGCGCCGTGCTTCTCCAGCACCTTGCGGACGTCGGCCGGATCGACGTCGGCGAAGTGGCTGACGGAGAGCTCGACCCTGCCGTCCGGGCGGCGCGCGGACTTGCCGATGCGCCCGCGCCGAACCTGCGGCGAGAGCTTGTCCTCGGAGAGGATCTCCCCGATCCAGCGCACGTGGGCCAGCGCGGGCCGCTGCGCCCGCACCGCCGCGTTCCCGAAGCGGAGCGTGTTGGCGTCCGACAGGGCGGCCTCCCACGTCCGCCCGCCGACGTAGTCCAACAGCTTCACGCCCGCCGCGGCGAGATCGGCTCGCAGCACCGGCGTGGGACCCGCCTTCAACTGCACGTAGGCATGGCGGACCTCCTCGCGGCGCAGGGCAGCCTCGATCCGCCCGCGCAGAGCCGTCTCGACGCCGGCGCTCGGCACGAAGCTCCGCGATCGCAGGCAGACCCTGTGGGGATCGGCCGCCGGGCCGGGAGCGCAGCCCTCCATCCACATCGCGGCCGCGGCGATGACCGTCCCCAGCAGCCCGAGGCTTCGTCCTCGCCGCATGGGGGACGCGGCACGCGGCGTGCCCGGCGGCTCTTCAGCGGACGGCGGGAACAGGGAGCCCGGGAGCGGCTTCGGGGCGGCGGACTGAGCGGTCCTCTTCTGTCCTGACATGGCGCAGAGCCCTTTCACGACAGCAAGAAAACATAGAAGTGCCCGTCTTGCGGACGGGCTCGGAAAACCCAAGGCTATTGTAGTCATCCCCCGAGAGCGCAGACCAGTCGATGTGAGAGATTTCCCTTGTGCTTCTCCGGGCCCGCCCCCAGGTCGGATCGGGCCCGGCACGTCCTTCTACCGTCTACCGAGAGCCCGGACGCGCTGCCTTTGCCGGGCGTGCCGGGACCGTGGCGGGTCTTGCCAACGCCGTCGGGCCGTAGCGGGTCGGGTCCAGGATCTCGGCGATCCTGTCCGGCCCGGGCGCCGTACCGCCCTTGCCCGCCTTCGCCCACCGCGGGCGGAGCTTCCAGGTCTTGCGGTCCTCGAAGAGCTCGGCCGCGCCGGCGACCACCTTCGCGTGCTTCTCGAAGCCCCGGGTCCGCATGTCGGCGAGGGTGAACTTCTGGTGTTGGCGCGCGTACTCGCCGAACTCGTATCGCGGCGGCGCGTCGTAGAGATTGAAGTCCATCATCGCCAGGTGCGGCTTCTCGCCGGCGGCAACGAACGCGCTGCGTTTCTCGTAGAACGCGAGAACGCCCTTGCCGCCCGACAGCACGATGTTGTTCCAGACGCGGTTGTTCCAGATGCCCCCCGCCCACGCGCCGGTCAGCGTGTCCGCCCGGACGAGATTGTCGTGGACCTCGCAGCCGTCGCAGCCGGCGTGCAGGCTGATCTGCCCGTCCACAACGTTGTCGTGGAGGAAGTAGCGGGCGATCTTGCCCTGGTTGTTCCCGTAGAACTGCACGCGGTTGCCGGTCAGCCAGTTGCGGCGGTAGGTGTTGTCGATGCCCGAGTCCTTGTCGAAGATTCCGGCCGTGTTGGAATGGATGTGGTTGTCCTCGACGATCATCTTCGTCGTGCGGTACAGCTTGATGCCGGCGCTGTTGAGGCTCCGGCCGGTGACGCCCTCGAGGATGCAGTGGTGGACGCGGCAGGCTTCCGCGCCCTCGATCCGCAGCCCGTCGTGATTGTCGCTCGTGTCGCGGTGGACGCCCTGGACGTGGCAGTAGGCGACCTCGACGCCAATGCCGCCGATGCGCGCGGCGGCGTGCGGGCCGGTCTCGATGGTGAACCCCTGGTAGGTCACGTACCGCCCCCCGCCCAGCAGGGGCTGGCCCCCGCCGGCGTGGATCAGCCTCACCGTCTCGCCGGGAGCGGCGCGCAGCGTGATGCGTTTCTCCGGCCGCCCCGGCCGGGCCGCCCGCAGGTAGCCGAGCCAGTAGTACTTGCCCTCCAGCGTCTTGATACGGTACTCGCCCCCGCGGAAGGTCAACGTGTCGCCCGGCTGGAGGGCCTCGATCGCCTTGCTCCGCAGCTTCTCGCTCGCCGGGTCCGGCAAGTCCGCCATGCCGAACGGATCCGCCGCCGTACCCGAGCCCGAGCCGGCGGCGTTGGACACGAAGTACTCCTTGGCGAAGGACGGGACCGCCGTGACGGCCACGAGAAGAAAGGCTCCCGACCTGCTCCATCCGCGTGCCGAGCCGTTTGCCATCGCTGGTTCCCTTTCTTGATACGATCCACCGGCATCCTGCCGTCGGCCACCCGCGACGCAGGACCCCGCTGCCGGCCCGGCTGAATGGTACCCGCCCGCGCTCCCACCAGCCACCATCGCCCCGACACGTTGCGACGTCCGGCGGGGTCTCCCGGCCCGTCGTCAGACCGTCGCACCCGGCCCGCCGATCCGGTATCCTCGTGGCGTTGGACAGGATGAATCGCCATGGCAAAAAGGCACCGTTACGTGGCGGCCGTGACGCTGGCCGCGTTTGTGGTCTGCGTCGATGGATCGCCCGCGGCCGGGGAAACGCCCATGCGCCGCGTCCGCGTCGGAGGCAACCAGCGCGACTTCGTGCTGGAGGGCACGGACGCGCGGTTCACGGCCTGGGGCTTCAACTACACGCACAACCGCGCGGGGACGCTCCTGGAGGACCTCTGGGCCGACGACTGGGCGAGTGTCGAGGGCGACTTCCGCGAGATGAAGGCCCTCGGGGCGAACACCGTCCGCATCCATCTACAGACGGCGAAGATCATGGCGACGCCGCGGAAGGCGGACCCGGCCGCGTTGAAGCACCTCGCCCGCCTCGTGAAGCTCGCCGAGCGGACCGGGCTGTACCTGGATATCACCGGCCTGGCCTGCTACGAGAAGCGGAACGTGCCCGCGTGGTACGACCGGCTGTCCGAGGCCGACCGTTGGGACGTGCAGTCCCGCTTCTGGGAGGCCGTCGCCCGAACGTGCGCCGGCAGCGACGCGGTCTTCTGCTACGACCTGATGAACGAGCCCGTCCTGCCGGGCAAGAAGAAGGAGACCGAGTGGCTGGCGGGCGAGTTCGGGGGCAAGAGCTTCGTCCAGCGGATCGCCCTGGACCTCGCCGCCCGGACGCGCCGACAGGTGGCCAAGGCGTGGGTGGACAAGCTCGTCGCGGCCGTCCGCAGGCACGATCGGCGCGCGCTCGTGACCGTGGGCGTCATCCCGTGGGCGTACGCGTTCTGGCCCGGCGCGAAGAAGCCGCTGTTCTACTCCGACGGCGTGGACGAAGGCCTGGACTTCGTCAGCGTGCACCTCTACCCCAAGAGGAACGACGTGCCCAAGGCCCTCAAGGCCCTGGCCTGCTACGACGTGGGCAAGCCCGTCGTCATCGAGGAGACCTTCAACCTCCGCTGCGGCCTGGAGGACCTCGACGCGTTCCTTGACGGCTCGCGCAGGGTCGCCGACGGCTGGATCGGCCACTATTTCGGCCGCACGATCGAGCAGTACGAGAGAGAGAAAGGAACGATCGCCGACGCGATCCATAAGTCGTTCCTGGAGTACTTTCGCAAGAAGACGCCGGACATCCTCCGCCCGCCCCGGAGCGGCGAACCCCCGGCCGACCGCCCCTGACCGGGCGCGGCGGGGCGCGGTCCACGGCGGCAGGACGGCGCTTGCGTAGACGCGATTGGGAGCACACCTGATGCACGAACAACCTCTGGGCCGACGCCGATTTCTATGGAGAACCGCTCGCACACTGGTTGGGGCCGCCGCGTTTCGTGGGGTCGCCAAGGGACAAGCGGTGCGTGCGAGAGAGACGCCGCGCGGCGATCCCAAGCCGCCGAACGTCGTCCTGATCATGGTCGACGACCTCGGCTACCACGACCTGGGCTGCTACGGGCATCCGTCGATCAGGACGCCCGTTCTCGACAAGCTCGCCGCGGACGGGGTCCGGCTGACGAGCTTCTACGCGGGCGCGACCGTCTGCACGCCCTCGCGCATGGCGCTGCTGACCGGCGCGTACCCGGCCCGCCTCGGGTGGACCAGGGGCGTGATCGGCTACCTGATCCCCACGACCACCGGGCTGAGTCCCAAAGCGCTGACCATGGCGGAGGTGTTCCAGGGCAGGGGGTACCGGACGGGGATCGCGGGCAAGTGGCACCTCGGCGACCGGCCACCGTTCCGGCCCCACCGACGGGGGTTCGACGAGGCGTATTACTGCAACAAGTCCAACAACCAGACGAAGGAGCTGTGGCGAGGGGACGACCTGGTCGAGAAGCCCTTTGAGAACCGCCTGCTGACCGAGAAATTCACCCGCGAGGCCGTGCGGTTCATCCGGGCCAGCAAGGGCAAGCCGTTCTTCCTGTACCTCCCGTACACCGCGCCGCACTTCCCGGTGCAGCCGCACCCCGACTGGGCGGGCAAGTCGGCCTTCGGGAAGTACGGCGACGTCGTGGAGGAGCTGGACGCGCGCATCGGCGAGGTCCTGGCCGTGCTCGAGGCGGAGAAGCTCGACCGGAACACGATCGTGGTCTTCCTTTCGGACAACGGCCCCGAGCGGCGCCAGCAGGCCCAGGCGAAGCCCTACCGCGGCCTGAAGTGGTCGGCCCTGGAGGGCGGGACGCGCGTGCCGTGCATCCTCCGCTGGCCGGGCGTGATCCCCGCCGGCCGGGAAAGCGACGCGCCGATCGCCGCGATCGACCTGTTGCCCACGCTCAGCTGCGCCTGCGGAATCGACCTGGCGGCCGTGTCCAAGGGCAGCCCGGTCCTCGACGGCGTGAACGTCTGGTCCACGATTCTCGGCCGCGAGGACACGCCGCACCCGCGGAAAGACCTGCTGTACTGGCACGGGGCGAACGGCTTCCAGGCCATTCGCGTCGGGGACTGGAAGCTGTTCCTTGACGGTCGCGGCGCGGAGCTGAAAGGGGCGGGCAAGGGGCCGGTCCTGTTCCACCTCGCCGAGGACGTGGCGGAGACCAAGGACCTCGCGGCGGAGTTTCCCGAACGCGTTCGGGCGATGCAGGACCTCGCGAAGAAGCGCCTGGCCGACATCCATGGAAGCATCATTCCACTCGGCGAGTAGACGTCGGCCCCGGCGTCTCCGGGCGGCTCAAGCCGCCGCTCGGAAGGAGCAGAGAATGCCCCCGTCCGTATTGCGCGCGACGGGCAGACGGAGAGGGCCCCGCCCCCGGATGGGGAACCGCGCGTCCGCCGCCCCGCACCGGATCCGTATGGCCCTGGCGGCCGCCCTGCTGCTGGCCGGGAGCGCGATCGGCCCTCGGGCGGGGCAGGCCGGCCCGCCCCGTCCCAAGCCGCCGACCGACGGGTCGATCGGCTCCCACGTCATGCCGGGCCCGAAGGGTGCCGCCCCGACCCGCGTCGGCTGGACGCGGAGCTACCGCGCGGGAACCGCCGACGGCCGAGGCGCCGACGCGGGCGGGTCCGAGATCATGCACCTCGTGGCGCACGGAGGGCGGCTCTACGCGGCCAACGGCTACTGGTGCGACGCGCGGTGGCGCGACCGGCCGTACGCCCAACGGCAGTCGGCCCAGGTGCTTCGGCTGGACTCGGCCAACGGGCGGTGGCGGGTCGATCTGGACCTGGGCAAGGCCGGCGGCGAGGGGCTTGGCTACATGAAGGGGAACCTCCTCCACTCGGTGACGATCACGCGGGACGGGGCCGGCCGGCCCCTGCCCCGGCCGAGGAACCTGTTGATCGCGGCGGCCGGGGCGTACGCGGGAAAGCAGGGGGTCGTTTCCGCCTGGGTTCGCGACGATGCGGCGGGGCAGTGGCACCACGGTGTGGTGAAGCGCGGCCCGCGGGCGGGGGGCGTCCGGTGGGTTCCGCGCGACGTGGAGGTCTACCGGGACCGGGTCACCGGGGCCGAGAGGCTGTTCCTGCTGCTGGGCAACCCGGGGATCGTCTCCGGGGTCTGGGACGAGTCCCGCCCGGGGCGGATCCGCTGGGACCAGGAGGCGGAGTTCCCCGCCCAAGGTACCTTCGCCACGCGGCCGCTGGGCATGGTGGAGGCGAACGGCTCGCTGCTGTTCTCGGTCGGCGGGGTGATCTACCGGCGGATCGACGGCCCCAAGCCGACCTACGCCAAGGTCCTGGACCTCGGCGGCGGGGTGAACACGGACGTGGGGGGCATTCGCGGCCTGACCGCCGTCGCCAACCCCAACGGCAGGGGGCAGTCCGTCCTGTTCCTGTGGGCCCCGAACGGGCGGTCCGCGGGTCAGATCAAGCGGCTCGACCCGGACGGCCGGGGCGGCTACACGATCCACGACGAGGCGTGCCTTCGCGACCTGATGCGCGCGAGGCTCGGCGTGGAGGTCGGCTACGTGCTGGGGGCGCACAGCGGAATGTACCCGGTCGTCCACCCGGTCACCGGCGAGACGGTGCACCTGATCGGCTTCCAGGGGAACCTGCGGGGCGGCGATCGCCTCCGGTGGGGCGGCAGCCGGCTGTACGCGGGCGCGCTCTACGCCGTTCGCTCGGCGGGCGGCACCTACACGGTGCACGAGGTCAACGGTCCCTACGCGCCCGGCAGGCCGGTGCTCGTCTCGCCACGCACGTTCGCCCTCTCGCCGTTCGGCGACGGGATGGTCTACGTCGGCGGCCACGACGCGAGCTTCCGGCCCTCCGACGACATGGCCTGGGTCTTCAAGGCGTCCCTGGACGTCGTGCTGGGGGTGGGTCCGAACCGACAGCCCGACGGCGCCCCGTCCGGCCGGACGACCCGCTGAACCTCAATCCCTCTTCCAGATCGACTTCATCTCGTAGGCCTCCAGGGACTCGACGGTCAGCGAGCCGCCCTCCGCCGTCAGAGAGATCGTGTCGATGGGCTTGCCCATGTCTTTGCGGGAAAAGGTTTTGTAGCATGCCCCGCCCCCGCCGACCACCTCGAACATCGGGCGGTCTACCAGGACGCGGAACGTCACCTTGCCCTCGGCGAGCGCCAGCGGCATCTCGTTGAGCTTCTCCTGCGAGAAGTCATAGGTCAGCCCATTCTCGCCGAACCGGAGGGCCGCCTTCCTGGCCGTGCCCTTCTTCAAGGTCACGACGATGTCGAAAAGCCGGCCCTTCACGTCGAGCTTCACGGTGGGGGTCCCGGCCGTCAGCTTCTTGTTCGTGGCCGCCTTGGGGTCCGGCTTGCGGAGTTGCTCCAGCTCCTTAATGGGCGTGGCGAACAGCCGAATGCCGTCCTTCGTCGTCCGAAGCGTCAGGTTCGTCGGCAGCGAGAACGCCTGGTTGAACGGCATGTCGGGCAGGTTGATCCGCGCCCAGCCGACCTGGATCACGCGGCCGTCCGGGGTGTTGCTGAAGCACTGCGAGGCGTAATAGGCGCCGTAGTGGACGCGGTGCTTGCCCTCGTGCTCGGGCGTGAACGTCTTTCCGTCGAACGAGCCGATGACGTAGTGCGCGTTGCCCGCGTACACGACCCACCGCGTGTTCTTGGGATCGCCGTCGACGGGCAGCTCGAACAGCTCGGGGCACTCGTGGTAGCCGACGATGCGGCTCTGGTAGGTCCAGTCCTTCAGGTTCGGCGAGGTGTAGAACGCGATGCCGCCCGTCTTGTCGCGCTGGTCGAACACCGCGATGACCCAGTGCTTGCCCGGCGCGTACCAGACGAGCTTCGGGTCGCGCCCCGAGTGCTTGATGACCGGGTTGCCCTTGTAGTACGTCCACGTCTTGCCGGCGTCCGTCGAGTACGCCATCGCCTCGCCGCAGCCGGTGTCCGTGAAAGCCAGCACCAGCGTCTTGTCCTTGCCCCTCTGCCACCCGGCCGTGTTGTGCACGTCCACGTTGCCGCTGCCCGAGAAGCAGTTTTTCACGGCCATCTTGGGGTGACGGTTCTTGACGTTCCCGCCGAAGCTCCGCAGCGCCCGGTCGTGCTCGGTCCAGTGGACCAGGTCCGGGCTCGTGGCGTGGCCCCAGTACATGTTCGCCCAGCCGCGCCCGGCCGGGTTGCACTGCCAGAAGAGGTGGTACTGCCCGTCGGAGTACAGCAGCCCGTTCGTGTCGTTGTTCCAGCCGCGCTTCTGGCTCATGCGGAGCTGCGGCCGCAGCGCCTCGTCGTACAGCGGCTGGAGGTTGCGGATCTCGTCGGCGGACTCGAACAGCTTGCAGACGTTGGGGTCGGCCCGGGCGACGATCTTCGCCGTCTTGCCGACGTACTCGGCCATGTCCAGGTACGTCCACCAGTCGATGGCATTGGGGCTCGGCGCGAAGTCGCAGTCGAGGTTGTGCACGAGCTGCTCGCCGACGGTGACGGTCATCCGCCCGCGCTGGCCGCGGTTGGAGACCGGCAAGAGGATGTACTTGCCGGTGATCCGGATCTCCCGCGCGGTCTCCTTGTGCGGGTTGCTGCCGCGGCGCGGTTTGGGCGCGACGAAGGGCTTCTTCTTCGCCGGCGTGTTGCTCTGGGAGATCTGGTCGACGTTGACGTGGCCCCAGCCGCCGGACGCGGCGTCGACGATCTCGAGCACGGCGGTCTTGCCCTTGTACTTGCGGACGTCCCAGTTCTCCCAGTTGAGGAACTCGCTGCCGCCCGGCTTGGTGTTCGGGCCCGTCGCGCTCAAGACGACCGCGCCGCCGACGAGCAGGTTCATGCACGTCTTGGACTTGTGCCCGCCCCCGCCGATGAGGAACCGGATGTAGTCCCGCTCGATGGTGAACGGCGGCGAGGTCAGCTTGCCCGTCGGCTTGTCGCCGCCGAGGAACGTGTTGACCAGCCCCTTGCCCTCGAACCCGCTCACGGGCCTCTGCCCGCCCAGTGTGCCCTTCGCCGGCGCCTGGCCGAACGCCGCCCCCTCGACCTTCCAGCCCTCCCCGTAGGTCTTGCCCTCGAAGTCGGCAAGGAGAAGGTCGGCTTCCTTCGCCAGGCCGGCCGGGGCAAGCGCCAGGACAACCAGCAGACACGAACTCAACACGACGGGGGTGCGTTTCATGGGTGCTTCCCTTCTACTCATCTGAACCAGTGTTCCGCGCCGCCCCCCGGCCGGGCTCCCGGCGAGGGCAGCGACCGACGCCGTCCACGGCGCTGCGGATCAGTATCCGGCCGTCTCCGAGGACAGTCAACCCGCCCGCCTGGGAGGCGGGGTTGCGCAGGCGGTTTCCTATGGAGCAGCCGCCCCGGGGCGCGGCCCCCACGTCTTCGCCGCCGCCTCGAACTGCATCGCCAGCCTCGACACGATCGGCCGAAGCTGATCCACCCGTCCCCGCCACTCGGCCCACCCGGCCTGGATCTTCGGCAGACGGTAGCCGTAGCCCGAGACCCCCGATACGTCCGTTCGCCCGCGGTCCGCCCGGGCAGTGGAGCCCGCCAGGCCCGACACGGCGCAGGCCGTCGCCGACTGGAGAAACGTCCTTCGCCTCATGGGGTTCTCCCTTCTCTGCTCCTGGCGGCGCGGACCGCGCCGGGTGGTCCTGATTCGGCATGCCGCTCGCGTGGTGGGCCTTACGCGCCGAGATTCCCGTCGAGACGGGCAGCCTCGCCGGGCTTGACCGTCACCTCAGCGACGCGGGAGCCGTACCGCACCGTGCACGTCGTGGCCTTGCTGCTGCGAAGGGTCGCGGCGGTGAGCTTGCCGGCTTCCCACCGGATGTCCACCTCGAACCCGCCGCGGGCGCGGAGGCCCTTGACCGACCCGGTCGGCCAGGCGGTCGGCAGGGCGGGCAGAAGGTGGACCTCGCCGGTATGGGACTGGAGCAGCATCTCCGCCACGCCCGCCGTGCCGCCGAAGTTGCCGTCGATCTGGAACGTCCTGCCCGGCCAGCAGCCGTTCCAGAGGTTCGGGTAAGCGTTTCGGCCGATCAGCCGGTTGAGATACCAGTGGGCCTTCTCGCCGTCCCGCAGGCGCGCGTGGAAGCACGTCTTCCAGGCGTTGCTCCAGCCGACGTCTCCCGCGAAGCCGCGGGCGGTCAGCGAGACCTTGGCGGCCGCGGCCAGCTTCGGCGTGGCCGCCGGCGAGATCTGCCGGCCGGGATACAGCCCGAACAGGTGCGACACGTGGCGGTGGGTGTCCTTGGGATTGTCGCGGTCGACCATCCACTCTTGGAGTTGGCCCCATTGGCCGATCTTCGGGACCCGCAGGCGGCGCCGCAAGGACGCCACCTTGCGGCGGTAGTCGTCGTCGGCGCCGACCGCCTCGGCGGCCTCGATGTAGTTGGTGAACACGTCCCAGACGATCTCCTGGTCGTAGGACACGCCGTCCTCGGTGGGCCCGTGCTCGGGCGACCAGCCGTCGGCGACAACCAGCGTTCCGTCGGGCAGCTCCTTGAGGGCGTCTTCCCAGAACTGGCAGACCTCCTTCAGGATCGGGTAGGCCCGCCGGGCGAGGTACGCGCGGTCCTGGCCGAACGCGTAGTGCTCCCAGAGGTGCTGGCAGTACCAGGCGCTGCCGGGCTTGTTCCATCGCCACCCGTGCCCGCCGAAGATGTTGTGAGACGTGCGGACCGTCCACCCGCGCGCCGTGCCGAACTCCCCGGCCGCGAGGGTGGCCTTGCGGCTGGGCTCGCGCAGGTCCTCGATCATCGAGATCAGCGGGAGGTGGCACTCGGCGAGGTGGGTCGGCTCGGCCGGCCAGTAGTTCATCTGGATGTTGATGTTCGTGTGGTAGTCGCTGTGCCACGGCGGGGAATTGCTGCGGTTCCACAGCCCCTGGAGGTTGGCGGGCAGGCCGCCGGGGCGGGAGCTGGCGATCAGCAGATACCGGCCGTACTGGAAGTAGAGGCTCTCCAGCTCCGGGTCGGCGGCGTTTTTCTTGTACGCTTCAAGGCGCTCGTCCGTCGGCAGCAGGGCGGTTTTGGGCTTGGTCGGTCCCGTGTCCAGGTCGACGCGGCGGAACAGGCCCTGGTAATCCCGCAGGTGGGCGGCTCGCAGGGCGTCGTACGGTTTCGCGGCGGCCACTGCGAGCTGCGCCCCGACCCGCTTGTGGGGCGGTTCGCGACGGTATTTCTTACTGTAGTCGCAGAGGTAGTCGGTTCCGGCCGCCACGAGGATCGTCACGCTGTCGGCGCGGCTGAACGCCACGGCCCCGTCCCGGGCGGCCACCGCGCCGCCGCTGGGAAGGACCCGCACCTGCGTCTCGTACCGCAGGCCGTTGCTCAACGTGCCCGACGCGGTGAGCCGGTCCCGCTCGGCGACGATCTTCGCGCCGTGCCCGTCGGCCAGTCGGACCGTGCCGGTGCAGCGCCCGGGGGCGTCGGCAGTGAGGCGAACGACCAGGACCTGGTCGGGATGGCTGACGAAGTACTCCCGTCGGTACCGGACGCCGGAGGCCGAGTAGGATACGCTCGCTACGGCCTGGCGAAGGTCAAGCTGCCGGCGGTACTCCGAGTGTTCGCCCGGGCCGGTCAACTCGACGTGCAGGTCGCCGAGCGTCTGGTAGGCGCCCATGGTCTTGTAATTGCCCGAAGGGTTCTCGTCGCCCGTCCACAGGCTGTCCTCGTTGAGTTGGACCTGGTCGGCCTCGACGCCGCCGAAGACCTTGCCCCCAAGCCGGCCGTTGCCGATCGGCAGCGCCTCCTTCTCCCAGTCCCGAGCCGGCGACCGGTACCACAGGACGAACCGCCCCGGCGACTCCCGCGGCCCGTTCGCCAGCATCGAGCCGCCGCCCGCCGCGCAGATCACGCAGGCCGCGAGGCCCGGCAAGGTCTTCCGTCTTGCGTCCATGTCCCTTCTCCGGTGCGCAGCTGGAATTGCGGGGACCGACCCGCCATGGTGTCGTGTCTTCGAGTCGGGGCGCGGACCGCTCGCTCTCAGTTCCTCTGGATGTCCAGCGGGCTGAACTCCGACACGGCGCTGTCATTGCAGAAGCCGACGTGCGTGACGGCCTTCAGCGGCTTGAGGAGCTTGGCCTGGACCGTGACCTTCCCGGCCGTGAAGGACACCGTCTGCTTGCCCAGGTCGATCCGGACGGTGAGCCGGATGGGCTCGCCGACCTTGGCGGGCGTGTCGGCGCCCTTGGCGGGCGGCTTGTCGGCCAGCGCGCCCTGGACGATGCTTGCCTTCTGCGGCTGGTAGCGAATCCCGCACTTGACGAGCTTGTCCTCGGCGGGCGCGCCGCCGAAGACGACGAACCCGTTGACGAGGAAGCCCGAGGTCTTGGGCACGCGCATCGTCGTCGTGAGGACCGCCGTGCCCGTGACGGGCTCGGGGAGTTTCCGAACCGCCACGGCGGTCTGCTTCTCCACCGCGATCAGCCGATAGCCCAGTTTGGACTGGACGATCCGCCCGCGGCGCACGCTGGTGAAATCGGCGGACTTGTCGACCTCGGGCGGCATGAGGTAGTTCGGTTCGGCGGGCTCGTCGGAGACGACGGCAAGGGGTTCCTTCGCGCCGACCGGCTGGAGGGGCGCCTCCCCGTCGGCGGCGAGGCACCGGACGGTCCCGTCGAGCAGGCAGGCGATCAGCCGCCCGCCCGCGGCGGCCAGGCCGTCGAAGACCGGCGGGCTGGCGAGGGCATACCGGGCGAGCGGCTTGCCGTCGGCCTTCGCGACGAGCCAGAGCCTTCCCCCGTGCCGGCCCTCGAAGGTCTCCGCCTGGAGGGCGAGGCGCTTCTGCACCTCCTCGTCGTCCGGCAGGCGGAACGCCCGGCGCTCGTCGATGACGTCCGGCGGGCCGGCGACGGCGAGCACGTCCTTCGCCGCCACCATCGCCCGGACCTGCACCGACGGCTGGTCCACGCGCCACGCGTACCGGGCCGCCGTCAGGTCCTCCGGGCCGAAGGCGCGACGCAGCTTCCAGTCGGAACTGTTGGCGTTCCGCTTGCCCAGGCGGCGGTTCATGCGGCGGTTCGCCTGGGCGATCCGCGCGATGGCCTCCGGCGTCACGTGCTTGCCCGACGCGAACAACTGGTACTCCAGGACCGACGCGTTGACGTAATACTCGGGCTTCCGGCCGTACCCGTAGACCTGCCGGTCGTCGTACGCCAGGATCCGCCCGGAGGGCACGACGCGACCGGCCTGGTACCAGCCGCCGTACCCGCCGTTGACCCGCCGACCGAACGTCCAGAACGAGCGGTGGAACCACGAGTCGTCCAGGAAGCCGATCTGGCAGAACAGGTGCGAGCCCTCCGCCGGCTGCTCGTTGACGCTCTGCACCGGGATCTCCAGCC
>Ga0272441_10006913_pt1 | contig 18726 bp, 16 predicted proteins | sample SSMProp6N_FD_193582 | JGI IMG/M metagenome (GOLD analysis project Ga0272441, IMG submission 193582) | Marine sediment archaeal communities from Little Sippewissett salt marsh, Falmouth, MA, United States - SSM-Prop-6N | ecosystem: Environmental > Aquatic > Marine > Wetlands > Sediment ... | reverse complement strand
CCTCGCGGCGCGGGTAGAGAATACTGACATCGATTCCGGGAACGCCCTTGAATGCCTCACCAACGGCGCTTCCCGTGTCACCAGACGTGGCAACGAGAACATTCAGCCGTCGTCCCCGACCGCGGAAATGGCTCATCAGCCGCGCCATCATGCGGGCCGCAAAATCCTTGAATGACGCCGTGGGCCCCTGATCGAGACGCATGACGTACTTCCGGCCCACGACCCGTTCCAGGGGAACGTCAAAATTGTAGGCATCCTCAACGATCCGCCGCAGGTCTTCTGCCGAAATCTCGTGTGAGAGGAAGGCCTTTCCGACAAGCATGGCCGCGTCGGCATAGGGCCTGCCCTTGAGGAAAAGAATGTCGTCATACGACAGTACCGGTATGCGGTCGGGCATGAAAAGCCCCTCATCGGGTGCCTGCCCCTGAAGCAGAGCCTGCTTGAATGAGACGGTATCCTTAAATGGTATGACACCGTCGACGCCGTCGAGGTTCCTGTTGGTGCTGTAATATTTAATTTCACGAGTCATAATTGCACATCTCTTATTCATTAGCTGTTGTTGAAGACTGCCTCAGATTTTCGCACAAAATCGAGAAACAGCCGGTGATGAAGCATAAGGCCGAATTGTTTTTTATAAATTACATAAAAGTTGCGTTCAATACGATGGTCTTCGACGGGTACTTCAACTAAAAGTTCATTTTTGAGTTCTCTCTTCACGGCATGGATGGAAATAACGGAAATCCCCAGGCCGGCAATAATGGCTTCCTTGACCGCTTCCGAACTCCCCAGTTCCGACACGATGGCAAACTCCGACAGGTCATGCCGGGTATGCTCACGAAGATGCCCTTCCAGCGTTGCCCGCGTGGCCGACCCCCGTTCTCTTATGATAAACGGCTCCCGGGTCAGTTCATCCATCGTTATGGCATTCCGTGTCACCCAGGGATGCCCATGCGGCACGGCCAGGATCAGCCGATCCCTCCACACGGGTTCGAGGTGCAGCTTCCTATTCGAAATCAGCTTCCCTATGAATCCGATCTCTACCTGGTCGTCGATCACCATGTTGATTGTCGCTTCACTGTCGTTCATCTGCACATAGCAGTGTATATCAGGATACGCGCGATTAAAAGACCGCAACACATGCGGCAAGATATAGGCAGACGGAATCGTACTGGCGCTCACGAAGATACTGCCTGTCTCATCCTCCTTCACCCTGGCAACCCGCTCTTTTGCTTCGTCCATCAGCTTGAATATACGCCGCGCATACTCATAGAGGATCTTGCCTTCCGATGTCAGCGAGACTCCCGTATTTTTCCTGACCACCACCTTCGCATCGACAGCATCTTCAAGATTTTTAATGTGTTTCGTCAGAGAGGGCTGGGTCAGATACATCTTCTTTGCCGCCCGGCTGAAGCTGCGCTCATCGATGAGGTGCACCAAGGCATCCATCTGCTGTAGTGTCATGTTTCTGAATCTGTCGTAGGCCATGCTTGCTTCATACCATAGCCTATTGTTATTATCAACACACAATTATAACTTTTATGAATTTGACACATTCATAAATATCGCTTAATTACACATAGCGATATTGAAACGAGTAAAGAGAACGACTGGTGAATACATCCGGCCGCGGTGACAAAATATTCGAATATCAAAACACGAAATTCGAAACAATGATGAAATCCAAAATGACAGAAAACATACAGATTCGAAATACGACATTTTCCGGGTTAAAGTTTCGGTCATTCGATTTTTCGAATTTCGGATTTGTCATTGCAACCGATGAATACACAATCATCTCGAAATCATGCAAGACCATCTGAGGATAACAAAACAAGGAAAGGACTATATAGTATGGACCCCAAAAAACCGATCCGCCTTACCGAGACCGTCCAGGGAGCAGGGTGAGCATGCAAAATAGGTCCGGGGGACCTGGACCGTGCCCTGTGCGGCCTGCCGCTTATATCCGATCCGAACCTGATTGCCGGAATCGAACACTGTGATGATGCGGGGGTCTATAGACTAAACGATGAGGTGGCTCTCATACAGACACTCGACTTTTTTACACCGATTGTTGACGATCCCTATACATTCGGTCAGGTGGCCGTGGCCAACGCTCTCTCTGATGTATATGCCATGGGGGGCAAGGCGCTGACAGCCATGAATATCATCTGTTTTCCCATCAGGACAATGGATATTTCCATCCTTCACGATATCCTCCGCGGAGGCCTCGACAAGATGCGCGAGGCCGGCGTGATTCTCGTTGGCGGGCACAGTGTGGAAGACAATGAGTTGAAGTACGGCCTCTCCGTAACCGGTACTATCCACCCTGACCGCGTCCTGCTGAACCGGGGCGCGCAGGCCGGTGATGCGCTGATTCTCACGAAACCCCTGGGAACGGGTATCATTAACACAGTGTTGAAAGCCGACATGGCATCCGATGAGATGGTGAATAAATCCATTCGATGCATGGCCGAACTAAACCGAAAGGCGGCCGATGTCATGATGCGCTTTGACAGTGTCCATGCCTGTACGGACGTGACCGGTTTTGGTCTGCTCGGGCATGCATCGGAAATGATCGACGGCAGTGACGTCGGCATTATTATTCAGTCGTCGGCAGTACCCGTATTCGCTGAAATCCAGCCCTTTGTTGAAATGGGTATTATTCCGGGCGGCCTCAATCGAAACAGAAATTTCCGCCTGCACATGGTGGAAACCGGTCCTGACTGTCCCCCGTGGCTTATCGATGTGTTCTTCGACCCACAGACATCGGGAGGACTCCTTATCGCGCTTCCCGAAAAGGCCGCCGTAGAACTTGAGCAACAGTTGCATGATGCAGGCATCGAGGCTGCGGCTATCATCGGAGAGGTTGTCGCAGAGCCAACGGGCAGAATTATCGTGCGCTGACACCCGGCTGTTCCTCGATCATTGAGCCCGTCAACGGGACTTCCATCGGCACCGGGGACAGCGTACCGTGCAGCACAAGAGCAACATGCCAGTCTTGCATAATTAAATGGTATTGCAAAACTCAATTTATTCATAATATGAATTTGACTTATTACCAATTTTAATATACCTCACACATGGCAGTACGTCACATGACGCTGCGGCTCACAGTGTGGCACCCGTGTGCCATGCTGACAACTTCAAACTATTACGAAGAAGGAAACGGTCTATGAAAGATTTTCGAAACGTGTTTGCAGGTCGGTGGGGAGTTATCGGCGTCGGCATTTTTATCGGTATCGCAGCAACGTTGCTGCAGAAATGGGGTAATCCCGGCAACATGGGGGTCTGCGTGGCCTGTTTCGAACGCGACATTGCCGGTGCATTGGGCCTTCATCGTGCGGCCGTTGTGCAATATATACGCCCGGAGATCATCGGCTTCGTCCTGGGGGCCCTCGGCGCGGCCTACCTGTTCAAAGAATACCGTCCCCGACTTGGGTCCGCCCCCATCGTCCGCTTTGTCCTGGGTGTGTTCGCCATGATCGGAGCCCTTGTCTTTCTTGGATGCCCCTGGCGTGCCGCGTTGCGTCTTGCCGGTGGCGACGGAAACGCCATTCTCGGCCTGCTGGGTCTTATTGTCGGCATCTGGATCGGTACGCTGTTTCTCAAGAGCGGCTATAACCTCGGCCGAACCCAGAAGACACACGATGCGGCAGGATGGATGCTTCCCCTGATCATGCTGGGGTTGCTGGTACTGATGCTCGTCTATCCCCAAGTTCAGGGCCAGGCGAAAAGCGGAGTCCTGTTTTACAGCCCGAAAGGCCCCGGGGCAATGCATGCACCGATCGTCGTCGCACTGATCATCGGCCTTGCCGTGGGATTCCTTGCCCAGCGGAGTCGTTTCTGCACCATGGGCGCCTTCCGTGACGTCGTACTCTTTCGCCAGACACACCTGCTCGGCGGTTTTATTGCCCTTATTGTTTCCGCGTTTATCACCAACATCATCGTCGGCCAGTTTCATCCCGGGTTTGCGAAGCAGCCCGTTGCCCACGTACTGCATGTCTGGAACTTTGCCGGCATGGCCCTTGCGGGTCTGGCGTTCTGCCTCGCCGGAGGCTGCCCCGGGCGCCAGCTTTTCATGGCCGGTGAAGGCGACGGGGATGCCGCCATATTTGTGCTCGGCATGATCGTCGGTGCCGCTTTTGCCCACAATTTCGGACTGGCAAGCTCACCGAAAGGACTCGGTCCCCACGGCATGGCAGCGGTGGGTGTCGGATTCGCCGTGTGCCTGTTTATTGGGTTCACCATGAGAAAAAGAATTGCATAGGGAGTGTGATTGTATGAGAAAAACCATTGATGCACGAGGCCTCTCCTGCCCGCAACCCGTATTGATGACACTTGACGGGATCAAGGCGGGTGACACGACGAAACTTGAGATTCTCGTTGATACCGACACGTCGAAAGAAAATGTCACACGTGCCGCCGAAAGCCAGGGGTGGACAGTGTCGGATGTGCACGAGGAAGGTGTGGAGTACACCCTGACCATCACCAAGAAGGATTAAGCATGTCTCTTTTCGGGTTTTTAAAAAAGAAAATCGGCCAACAGCCGAAAAAAGGAGGAGCGTCCGCGAGAAGCGACCGCGGCATTCTTGTGTTTGAAAACACGAGCGAAGTGATCCATGCCGAGAGGATCCTGAAGCGGGAAAGCACTCATATCCGGGTCATGGGTCCGCCAGCGGAGATTCGACGGGGCTGCGACCTCGTGATCGAATTTCCCCTCATCGAAAAACTGACGATCCTGCGCACGCTGAAAGAGGCCTCACTCACGCCGCTCGAAACAGTGCCCATTTCGAGTCCTTTGCTTACACCGGTAGATCTCTTTCATATAAAGGATTTCGGCAGGCACCTCATGGTCAGGGCGGCTAACATGAAATTGACTGTGGACAAAGACACCGGATATATCGTCAATGTATCGGGCGGAGGATGCCCGGATGTCCCCTACCTGGCGCAAAAAATGGTCGGTTGCACGATTGACGATGCGCCCAGCCCCAACGAAATCGGGCATACACTCTGCGGCTATGCGCTGCAACTGGCATACGAGGAGGTAAAACGCAGGTGCTCGGAATAGTCGGAACGATCCCATCGGAAGAGTTTCCCCTCGTATCGGGGCACATAACCCTCAGCGGCGATTGCATCCTGATCGCCGGACATGAAATCCCGGTTAATCGTGGTACTGCGGCGCTCATGGCAGCAGCAGTCGCCACCTCCGAAGCCCTCGGCGTTGCACCCCCTTGCGGGTATCTGGCGGGAGATATCGGGCGCGGGAAAGGTAGCCGCATGCTGTACAAATGCTTGACGGAAGAACTGCCCGGTTCACATTTGCAGACGCTGACATTCCACTACCTGCAACCCATCGTCCACTGGCACAATCGCCTGCAGGCCGCCTTGACGGCACTGCCTGTGCGTCCGTACCTCATTGCCGATGCCGGGTATATGTATGTGGCGAAAATGAGCGGCAAGGCATCCCTCTATGACCTCTTCACCCCCGATGTCGGGGAACTTGCGTTCCTGGCCGATGAAGAGGCACCACATCCTTTCTACACACGCGGGTTTATCCTGCACGATGAAGTCAGCACGCCTGAACTTATCGCCCGCGCATACAGGCACGGCAACGCCGCACGAAATCTGATCGTCAAAGGAAACCAGGATTACCTTGCAGACAGAAGCGGGATACTGGAAACGGTGGACAGCCCTGTTGAAGAGGCCCTCGAGGCCATGGGTGGTACCGGCGATACACTGACAGGTATCGTGTCGGCCCTCATCGATGCGGGCATGAACATAAGGAGTGCCGCTCCCATCGCCATGAAGGCCAACCGCTATGCAGGTCATCTAACACGGCCGACCCCGGCGACACAGGTCATGGAGATAATCCATCATATACCGGCAGCCCTGGCAGATATCATGCACAAGGAAAGAACCCGTACGTCCGGCATGTGACCGCATCATCGGTCACACCCGTTTGACCAAGGCCGGAGTCTTCTCGCCGAAATATAATCCGGACCCGGAAAATAGAAATGCCCCGCCGGGCGGGGCATTGATATACTCACTACTCCTGCAGGAATAACACCTCTTCGGATACCTGCACAGATACTACAATATCCTCATGTTAACAGTGCGAATGACTCTGAACCTAGCTGTCGCTCTTGTCACTGGCAGACGACTCGGTCTCACTCTTGCTTTCGGTCGTACTCGTCGACGGCTTCTCTTCTTTACTGTCGTTGAAATTAGGTTTCTTTCCACCGTAATCGGTTACATACCATCCGGACCCCTTCAGGACGAATGACGATCGAGAAATCAATCGTTTTGCCGTGCCCTTGCAAAACTCGCATTCAAGTACGGCCTCATCGGTAATTCTTTGAACTTTTTCAAATTCTTTGCCACATTTCGTACATTTGTACTCATAAATCGGCATATGATCAACCCTCCCGTATATCTAAATTCGTATAGTTGTCTCAATTATAGATATCGCCAATCTGGTAGCGGTCTCTGAAGCAATCGATAATCAAATTGAGGTTTCGATCCGCAATCGGCTTCAGAATCTGCCGGGTTATGGAATGAACCCGTTCTTCCTCCCTCACCTTTTCCTCCAGGGATGCATCAAAATCGCTCTCACCCCTGTTAAACCGAATCACGTGGGTCAACTCATGGGTTGCGATGTACAGCAGAAGAGGAATCAGCTTTACAAAAGAGCTGCCTCGCTCCACGGCATCCAAAATGCGATTATCCTGAATGCAGACCCGGTAGAAATGGAAATCACTTACCGTCGAATCATCTTCCTTCACGTAATGGTACTTGCACAAATGCGCAAATGCCGTCTCACTCACCTCGTGTGCTTCAAGGTCCGCGAGTGTCTTCACATCGTACCGGTGTTGTTTCCAGTCCTCGGGGACAAGCCGGAAATGCTTTTCAGCCAATCGTTCAGCGTGGCAGAACGCCCCGTCTATACAGGATATTTCCGCCGGACTGAAAAGCCTCATTGCAGCCATCTCTTACAATCCCCCCAAGGATTTCGTTCATAATATATTTACTCTGCAGAAAATGTCAATACCGAGGTATGATTTGGTTGCCGGAATATGCGCGCGGCGACTTGTGACACTTTGACCGTCACCTCCATCCGGGGTCGATTACTGCGGTATGGGAGCACTGGTCAGGAGATACTTCAGGTCATCGTCCTCGAACCTGATGGAAACGCCTGCAAAGGGTGATGAATTGCCCTCATCACTCATGAAGTCGTCCCAGCCCGCCGAGACATAGAGATGTTTGAAAAGCCTGTATTCTGCAAGCAGCCTGAGATGGGGATCCCTGTCAGAATCGAAATCATATGCCTCGAAAGTCATCTTCAAATTGTCATCGAGCATAAAATAATCCACGCCGACACCACCCGACGATTCGATGATGCCGCCCCGTACGACGAGATCCTTATAGCGCTTGCCGATTTCGGCATAAAAGGTAAACTCGTCTTTTTCACGCACTTCCGTTCTGGTTGTCACACCATTGACGGTCGTGTCGGTCACCGAGCGTTTGCCCCGCGGATCATTTGCCAGGCCTATGATATAAAATTTGTCCTCATTCGGCTGTATTCTCAGTTCGAAATAGCCCTTGCTGTCGCTGGTATCGAAGCGGTATTCGCCCGTGTAGTTGAGAAACAAACGATATCGTTCACTCCTGCGAACAAAACTGTTGATCCCTTCCATACTCTCATCGAGGCTCTTCAGGCTCGCATTCAGGTTGTCCACCGTCTCGTCCTCGTTGACGAGTTTGCCTATCGATCCCTCGCCTCTGTTGATCTTGTCGGTAATCTCTTCCAGAGAGGCAACGGTATGATCAAGTTTCTCGAAGACCCCCTCATTATTGACAAGCTGCCCGATGGTACCCTCGCCCGCATTGATCCGCGCCGTAATATTACTGAGCGCCGCAAATGTTTTTTCCATCTCGCCAGCCGCATTCTGCAGGCTCCCGACCATGATGGCGAACTTTTCATCGTTCTGTTCGACCACCTTGTTGAGATTCTCACTCAGCTCCCGTGTATTCTGAATAATAGCCTTGAGATTGGCAACCCCTTCATCCCCGCCGACAACTTTTCTTAAGGATGCGGTCACATGCATCACATCCGAGGAAATCGTGCTTAGGTCGCGTAATATCTTGTCGAGATCGGCCTGCTGCTCCACCTGGGCGATTTCTCCGCCCGATTCGATGTAGCTCCGTCCCCTGGTGCCCGGCTCTATTTCAATAAACTTATCTCCGAGTATGCCGTGTGTCTTGATTGAGGCTTTGACATCATCTTCCAGCTTGACATCGGGTATAATTCTCAACGTTACCAGGGCCTGCCCGTCTTTGAGGCCGATACTGTCGACCCTGCCAACTTCCACACCGGCGATGGTGACCGAGGCATCCTTTTCCAAGCCCGTAACATTATCAAAGGTGACCGACACCAGGTAGCCTTTCTTCAGGCCAAACCCGTACTCACCGACCTGAAACGACATGTATCCCAATATAATCAACGCCACCAGGACGAATAATCCAACCTTTGCTTCCGTGCTGATTGATACCATCATATCCTCCGATAGAATGCAGACTTTGAGGAAGAACCTTTTATATTACATGCATCGGGCCGTCAAGACTTCCCGACAGAAACTGTGTCAAAACGGGATTGTCCGACTTTTTTATATCATCCGGCTCACCATACTCAATTATTTTCCCCTCGTACAGCATTGCGATCCGGTGACCTACTTCAAAAATCGACTGGATGTCGTGGCTGATGACCACACAGGTCAGATCGAAATTCTTCTGTGTCGTAATAATCAATTCGTTAATCGCTTCGGTCATCACCGGATCAAGGCCTGTGGTGGGCTCGTCGAACAGGATAATCTGTGGGTGCATGGCCAGTGCCCGCGCCAGCCCTACCCGTTTCCGCATTCCTCCGCTGAGTTCGGACGGCATTTTTTGCTCCACACCCGGCAGCCCGACCGCCGCCAGCCGCTCCTTTACGATGTCCCTGATCTCCCGTTCCTTCATTTTTGTGTGTTCCCGGAGGGGAAAGGCAACATTTTCGGCGACGTTCATCGAATCAAAGAGGGCCGCCTCCTGGAACAACATCCCGAATTTTTTCCGTATCTCGTTCAGATCCTTGTCGTTCAGCCCCGTGATATCGGTGCCGTCTACCATCACCCTGCCGCTGTCAGGTTTCAGAAGGCCGATGATATGCTTCAGGAGGACGCTCTTTCCACCGCCGCTCTTGCCGATGATCACGGTCGTCTGCCCATCGACAATCTCCAGATTGAGACCATCGAGGACCTTCTGCGTGCCGAATGATTTATGTACGTCAATAAGTTCGATCATGGATTGTAAGTGTTAAGTGTTAGGTTTTAAGTTGGTGTTGTTTGTTTCTTCGCCGATGTTTTATCGGCCCCTGTTCCTTGAACCTTTTACCTTGCACCTTGTTCCTTTGTCCTTGTGTCTTTATCCTTGTGTCTTTATCAGAACATGATCGCCGTCAGGAAGTAGTCGCTGATCAGAATCGTAATTGCCGCGAGAACGACCGCCTCCGTCGTGGCCCGGCCGACACCTTCCGCCCCGCCGGTGGTATTGAATCCCTTGTAACACCCGATAAGCGACAGGATCAGACCGAATACGGCAGCCTTCGTCAAGCCGTTGTAGAGATCGCCGAGGTCGACATAGCGGGTGATATTTTTAACGAAGATCCCCTCATTGATATTCAACACAACCACGCCGACAAAATACCCGCCCAGGATTCCCATGAAATCCGACACAATGGTCAGTATGGGAAGCATGATCACACTGGCCACAACCCTGGGCACGATTAGATGCTTGACCGGATTGGCCGCCATGACATACAGGGCATCGATCTGTTCCGTCACCCGCATCGTCCCGAGTTCAGCCGCCATGGCCGACCCGGCCCGGGCCGTCACCATCAATGCGGTGAGCACGGGGCCCAGCTCGCGTGTCATTCCCAGGGCAACGGTAGAGCCCACCAGGCTTTCGGCACTGAACATTCTGAAACCGTAATATCCCTGTAATGCCAGCACCATGCCCGTAAATGTTCCCGTGAGGACAACGACAAAAATCGATTTTACACCTACAAATTCCAGCTGCTTGAAAATCAGCCGGATCTTCAGCGGCGGTCTGAACAACCAGCTTATAATCGACAGGAAGAGCAGCAGGATCTTTCCCGCTTCCTCGACATAACGTAATACCGCCCGTCCGAATTTATCTACCGCTTGAGATACACGATCCATGGGAACAACTGTATGTTGAATGTTAAATTATAAATGTTGAATGTTAAATTACCGGCCTTAATCGCGTCGGTTCAATAGAGAATAATCATAGCCCTGAAAGTGATAGTCTTTTTGTGATCACGGTCTTTTCCTTCGGTATGGCATTCTCTTCACCTTCGGCATATAACCCGCAGCCGCATTTCTTTTCAATTGTGAATTTTCAATTACTCACAACGGCCCTCGTTTGTTCGCGTGCGCATCGAGTGAATACTGGATGATCTGATCGATAAAGTCCGTCTGGGTGATACCGGAGGCCGCCGCCTGATGAAAGAGCACCGTTGATGGCGTCATGCCCGGCAGACTGTTCGGTTCGAGCACCAGCACCCGGCCGTCATTACTGACAAACATGTCGATACGCGCGTAGGCCTTGAGCCCCAGCGCACGGTATGACCGGACCGCAACATCTTGGATGGTTTTCAGTATGTCGTCCGCTACCCGGGCGGGTGTCTTGTTTTCACCTTGCCCATACAGAAATTTGTCTTCCAGTGAAAGGACATCGTCCGTCGGAACCGTCTCGGACGGCGTCAGGGCCATCGGGGTCTCATTGCCGAGCACACCGCAGGTTATTTCGATCCCGGTGATAAATTCCTCCACCAGGGCCATGGTATCCCATTCGAAGGCAGCCATGAGGGCATCCGGAATGCCGTCTCTCGAGTTTATCTTTTTGACAGCGGTGCTGCATCCCTCCCGCGTGGGCTTGACGACACAGGGAAATCCTATTTCTTTTTCGATCGCATCGAGAATGGCGTCACACCCCGTCTCCCAGTCTTTTGTCGCGATGGCTTTCGTGTGCGGCACGTCGATCCCGTTCATTTCCAACACCTTTCGGGAAGCGTATTTATCCATACCGAGGGCGGAACTCAAGACACCGGCCCCCGTATAAGGAACCTTCAACAACTCGAGAAGTCCCTGCAGACAGCCATCTTCGCCATACTTGCCGTGGAGACCGATATATATAAAATCGACACGTGCCGGCAGGGTTTCGTAGGGAATGCGCACCGCTTCTTCTGCGAGGTCATCGGCGATGTCGCGCGTGGAATTCCGCATGAGGAGTTTGATCGGTATTTCCCACAGACGCCCCTCGCCATCCATAAATATAGCAATCGGATCATATTTCTGCCGGTTAACCTTGCTGAAGATATTGCGCCCGCTTTCAAGAGAAACCTCTTTTTCAGACGATATGCCGCCCATGACGACGCCGACCCTTAACTTTTCAGGTGTTCCGTTTCCCACCGTCAATCTTCACCTCGCATTAAAAACCTACGGTTATTCCCGCATACGGTCCTTTAAATTCGACATCTGCATAGATATCGCTGAAATCATCCAAGTCAAGCTTCATGTATCGATACCCGCCGTGAATGTCGATAAAGGGGAACGGCGTGACGGTTACTTCCGCCATGCCCTCATAGAACGTGCTGTCCGAGTAAGCGATACCGGCCGCTTTTGCGCGGGCTTCGAGAATATCCGCCAGAATTCCGACATGCAGCCCGACACCCACCATGGGTATCGGTGCCGTGAACGTCTCACTTTCGTCAAGGCCGGCACTGGTGGCCCTGAGTCTTGTCTCCCCATCGATATATTTGATCTTGCCGATGAGCCCCACGGAAAAACCCGCCAGTATATTTTCAAGATCGATCAGATCATACTGATACTCAGCATCGATCATCGTAAAGTTGAGTTCCGATTCGACAAAGGTCCCGGATAAGTAGGTCTGCCCCTTGTAGTTGATAGTCCGCGGGATGTTATTCTCTCCCGAATAATCCGCTTTTGTGTATTTGACTCGCACGTGATGGCTTCCCATTCCGAAAAATGCCTCCACGGCAGGGTAACTCTCGTCACCCATGTTCAGTTCGTCTTCCACATCAATATCGGTTCCGACCACACCACCCTGGTCAACCCTGAGCGTCCCCGTAAATTCGGGGAACTCATAGTATCCGACCACCCCAACCTCAAAGGCCGCTACCGGCATCGATAAAGCCAGCACCAGCACCATCGCAGCCAGTATCCTAGTACAACTTGCGTAGCGTTTTATCATTATGTCCTCCTCTTTTATTCACGAACATCATTTGTTAGTATTCAAGACCCCGATACACATGGGCTGAACCCGGCCAGCATATCATCGGTGTCGGCTCAAAGTTATAATGTCATTTGTATCTATTGTAAAGTGCTTTTGCCGTATGCGGCATCATCGGCCGTTCACTGCAAAGGCCCCTTTTTCTCTTTATGAATGGCAAGGGACACCTCGATCAGTCGGGATATGATCATCGAAGGAAGCATCCCCGCTTCAGCCGCCTGCTCGAAAAAGAACGACGAGGGGGCCATGCCGGATGATGAGTTCGGATCGGTTATGAGCACCCTTCCATCTGTGAGATAAAATCCGTCGATCCGTCCGTATGCTCTGAACCCGAGTGCCGTGTATGCCCGAATGACCTCCTGTGTGACATGGTCTGCCACATCCGGGGGGATATTCCTGGGCGGGGTGAATTTACGGCAGCGGCCCGGCATATATTTGTCGTCATAGGTAAAGTATTCGCTCTGGGGCACTATCTCCGTTAATGCCAACGGTCGGGGTTTGCCGTCTTCTTCCATAACGATACAGGAAAATTCTATCCCTTCGAGATGTTCCTCGATCAGAACGGCATTATCCCATTCAAGGGCGGTGTTCATCCCGTTTTCGAGCTCCTCTTCGTTACGAATAATGGTCACACCGACACTCGAACCCTCCCTCGGTGGTTTGGTTACCAGCGGCAAGCCGAATTCAGCTATCAATCTTTTGATCACACCGTCTTTATTTCCGGACCACTCCTGCTCGGAAACCAGGATGCTTCGAGGAACCTCTATCCCGGATGCCCTCAGAATCTTCTGCTGCATGTCCTTGTCCATCCCGAGGGCAGAAGCGAGCACCCCGGACCCCGTGTAGGGTATCCCGAGCAGTTCCAGCACCCCCTGAATGCAGCCGTCGTCACCATACTTGCCATGCAGCGCAATAAAGGCGAAATCAATTTCATCTCTCAGCTGTTCGTACGATACCTTCTGAGCCTTAGTTTCAAGGTGCTCTTCGATGTCAACTGTCGTATTCTGAGATATGAGCTGCCACGGAAGGATCCACAGTCTGCCGTCATGATCCATGAAGACGGCAACCGGTTCGTAGATTTCCCGGTCTATATTGTCAAAGACATTTCTGCCGCTGTTCAGTGACACCTCATTTTCTGACGACATCCCGCCCAGAATAACTCCCACCCGTAACTTATGCATGTAACCATTACTCCGCTTGTATTTATCGTATCATCCGAGCGCGAACGTCGGATAATACACTAAAAATTTTGGTCCTTCTCCAATTTAGTTGGAGAAAAGGAATCAAGGATTCCAGGGATCAAGAACTCAAGGACTTCTTTTCCAAAGACTTTATAAGCGCTTTTAACATTCTTTCTATTTCCGCTATGCCTTCGTTGAGAATACCCCGTTCACCTTTTTCAACGAAATCTCAATTCCCTGCTAATAACATCTGTGTTTCCAATTCACAGACAGAACCGTACGATATGTAATGCATCCTGATGTAATCAGGTGTTGTTTTTCGTCCATATCCTTCTGCCATATTGGAAGGAATAGATACAGCAGATCTTCTTATCTGTGAAGTTAAACCGTATCTTTCTTCATGTGGAAATTTTGCTGTTATTCCATATACCTCCAAACAAAGTGCGTACGACTTTTGCCATACTTTCAAGTCTTTGTAATTCTTTAGTATTTCACTTGAATCCCTGAATCCTTGAACCCTCGAATTCTTGTATCTCCTCTGGGATCGCACCTGCTAATTTTGATATTTTTTCATAATTAATTGCAACTAATCGGAAGATGATCCAAATTTTTAAATTTTGAATTTTAAATTAGGGCCTTTGTCCGTGCTCATATGTCCCAAATAAACGTCACTCCGCTGTTGGGAAATATCCACTCGTTCTCGTCAATTGCGATCCGGATGGATTGACCCTTCTCTTCCCTGATTTCGGGATAGGGGTGCTTCCCGGCAAAAAAGCTGACCTCCCGCACGTTCTGCAACCGGGTACCGCCGTAATTGAAATTGATCTCGATCCCTCTCGTCGGATATACCATATAGACGGAAAATATGTTATTGCTCTTGAACTTTTTGGTCATGATTTCAATTTCAATCTTGACGGGACGGTTGAGCTTATCCCTGATCGCCTCGCCGCCACACCATACTTCATATCCACGGGATGTATTTTCGGATTTCAGGATGGGGACCTCATACCCGTCAACCCGCACCCCCTCAACCCTGAAATCACTCTCCTTTATATTAAGGTCACGCGTGCCGAGAAGCCAGCGGTACTCGCACTGTTCGTCATCAAACAGTTCCGAAAGCTGCCGGTTGTTCATGGCACATCCGATAAAGAAGACATCGTTTTTGAGCGTCTTCGAATACTCGATATGCGTAGTCACCCTGAAATAGTCATCGGCATTCTGCTCTTCGTCGGCAAACTCGCTGACCTCGATATCGTATCTGAAACCTGTCCTGAGCTCCAGCTGACGGTTTTCCTTGCCGAACAGGGTCTCGAACATTTCATAGTAGATGGCATCACCGTATTCCGGGGTATGGGCCCGGGTCTGGAAGCAGCTCCGGATGATTTTATCGATCCGGGCAATGGACCGGACTTCGTCGGGAATGAAGACACGCCGCAGGCGCGGTTCGAACCCGTTCTGCTTCCCCTTGTGCACCAGTACCCGGGGGGCCCGCTTGCCCAGGGCACACAGTATTTCGTAGCTGATGGTCCGGGCCTTTGCCGCCAGATCGTTGGCGGAGATATACTCTCCCCCCTGCCGACCCATGAGGACCACTTCATCACCCACGTCGCATTCCGGGATATGGCTGACGTCGACGGTACACATATCCATGGATACACGGCCGACGATGGGCGCCCGCCGGCCGCGGATGAGGGCCTCGCTTTGGTTGGAGAGAATAAACCCGTATCCGTCCCCGTAACCGACGGGTATCGTTGCAATCCTGGTCGGTTTTTTCGTAACGTAGGTCCGGTTGTAGCCGATGCTGTAACCGGCCGGAAAATCCTTGAGCAGTACGATCGTTGTCTTGAATGACATGACGGGGACAAGGTCAGCCTTGGAAGACGTGGCTGTGGATGGATGAATGCCGTACGTCATAATACCGGGGCGGACCATGTCGAGATTGAACTGAGGGAAATTGATAATGCCGCCGCTGTTGGAAAAGTGCCTGATCGGTATCTCTATCCCGTGGTCTTCCATGAGTTTCAAGAGATTACGGAAGAGGTCCCACTGCGTCAGGTTGTATTCGTCATCGGCAGCTTCACTCAATGCCATATGGGAAAATATTCCGTCGACCCTGATATTCGGACACCCGAGGACCTCGTTAATCATACGCAACGCCTCGTAATACAGGGTCCCGCCCCTGCCCATACCCGTATCGATCTCGATATGAACCGGTATACGTCCCCCCTTTTTCGCCATCTTGGCGTCGAGTTCCCGGGCAAAGCCGATATCCGACACGGAAGGCATAAGATTGTATTTGACGATCTCGTCGATCTCGGAAATCGGCGACGGGCTCAGGATCAGGATCGGTGCGTTGATCCCGCCGGCCCGGAGCTGCACCCCTTCATCGGCATTGGCCACGCCGAGGAGCGACGCCCCGTTTTTGAGGGCACAGTTGGATATCTCGATGGCACCGTGGCCGTAGGCGTCGGCCTTGACAACCTGCATAATCTTGACGCCGGGGTCCGTGAGCCGTTTGATCTCGCTCCAGTTTCGATTGAAATTGTCGAGATCGATCTCAACCCAGCTTCTGAATTGTGTCGTTTCACGCTGTGCCATATATGTATCATCCCATGCTATTCAATAAATAAGTCCGATGCCCTACACCGGCAGCCACCTACTTTTTCGTCATGGTGTAAACGCCATCCCAGGCGCCTTCGGGCGGATGTACCTTCAGGGTGCAGCAACGCTCCAGGTACAACTTCGACGGCCCGTCATCGGACCGAATCTGTAGAACCCTGCTGAAGCAGGCAATTGCGTCGTCCCAGCGCCCTTCTTTATACCGGGCCAACCCCTCTTCGAAGTGGGGCACAAATTCCCGCCATCTATCGGCATTCGACTGGAGCCCCATAAGTTCGTAAATCTTGACCGGATGAATCTTGCCCTTCACCCGCACCGAATCGAGTTCGCGGCAGAAGAACTCATCCTTGACCCGTGCGTAGGTATACTCGCTGATGACGATATTGGTATCGTATTCCTTGTTGATGCCTTCAAGCCGCGAGCCGAGATTTACATTATCACCCATGACGGTGTAGTCAAACCGCATTTCTGAGCCCATGTTCCCCACCACCATATCGCCCGTATTGATACCAATGCCGATATCGAGGATGGGGCGCTTTTCATCGGCCCACTTTTTCTGCAGCCGCTTCAGTTCATCCATCATCTCCAGTGCCGTCCGGCAACACTTGCCGGGATGTTCCGGATCATCGATGGGCGCACCGAACACGGCCATGATGGCATCGCCCATATACTTGTCGAGGAGCCCCCCATAGACGAAAACCTTATCGGTCATCACCGTCAGGTACTCGTTCAAAAGGTGCACCAGGTCTTCCGGCGACAGTTTTTCCGAGATGGTCGTAAACCCCCGAATATCCGAAAAGAGGACGGTGAGATCTTTCTTCTCACCCCCCAGCTTCAGTTTCGACGGATCCTTCAGCATTTCTTCAATGACCGGCCCCGATAGATAGTATTGGAAGGTACCGCGAATCTTCTTTTTCTCGCGTTCTTCGGTCATGTAGCGGTACACCGTAATGCCCACGTATACGCCGAACACGGCACACATGGGGTAGACCAGGTTCAGCCAGAGATTGTATCCCGTGAAGACATACCGGTTTATGAAGACGTATATCACAACAAGGGCCAGTGTGAGCAGGAGACCCAGGATCGCCTTCAGTCGCGACAGCACGGGCACCGCAATCAACCCCAGGAACACGATGGCAAAAATATCGATAATTGCGGCCCAGCCGGGACGTTGGATAAAGTTCCGGTGGAGGATGTTATCGATGACGGTGGCATGCAGCTCGATCCCCGGGCAGACAGTACTGAAAGGCGTCACCCTGAGATCGTAGATACCGGTGGCACTGGCCCCCACCAGAACTATTTTGTCCCTGAAGAGATTTTTGTCCAGCCGGCCGTGAATGATATCGGTAATCGAATAATACGGAAAGGTCCGTGCCGGTCCCAGATAGTTGATGAATATGCGCCCCGCCTCATCCGTCGGAATCAGCACATCGTCCAGTGCAATCCCGACAGCCCCATAGTCGGCCATCACCAGCGACATCATGGGCCAGTCCAGGTATTGCTCCAAAACCGCCATCGACAGCGACGGGTAGTAATTCTTATCGAACCGGGCAACGAGGGGGGACCACCGGTTGGTCCCGTCCACATCGGGGAAGGCATTGAAATAGCCTGAGTTTTCGGCGGCATCGGACAGGATTGGGATATTCGAGGCCACGGCATAGGCCTCCATCACGGGGTCCTCGACGGGCGTGCCGAGGTATTTCACCATCTGGAACTTCGACCCGGCTACCCGGGCGGCCGCATCCTTGATATCCTGTGCACTGAAATGACCGATATCCCGCTTCGACGTGTAGAAAAAGTATCCCAGGGTCACGTTACCCGCGTCGGAGAGTGCCGTTGCCAGGATGCCGTCTGTATCGGCCCTTTTTTTCTTCTCTTCCAAAAGGGAAAACACCTGTTTATCGACAGTGCCTATTGCCGCGATGTCATGCGAAAGATCGGCAAGCGCAACCAGGGTCGAGTGTTCATCCGGCTCCGAGTACACAACATCAAACCCGATCACCTTTGCGCCCGCATCTTTCAGCGTATCCACCAGTTGTGCGAGGGTCACCCGCGACCACGGCCAGCGCCCCAGTTCGGTCATGCTTTTCTCGTCAATGGCGGCGATCACCGTCTCCGGCCCGGGTGCCCGAACACCCCGGGAGAGAAACCGCAGATCGAGCATTTTCAGCTCGATGAGGTTAAAAAAGGGCGTATTGAGCAGGTAAAGCACCAGCACACTCATTACAATCGCAAGGCTGATTTTAAAAGGAGAAACGGACCATAGTCGCTTCAAGGAATACTTCATTGCCGCCCCCGTCCGGAAATCATTTTCGAAATACTACCAGACACCATTGGAATGTCAAGGTAAAGGATTGTAATAGGGTCACAAAAATATCACTTCACACGGCGGGAATACGCTTGACAAGACAAGGCGGTTACGATAAATAAGCTCTTTGTTGACAACAGGCGCCGATGTAGCTCAGCCGGTAGAGCAACTGATTCGTAATCAGTAGGTCAGGAGTTCGAATCTCCTCATCGGCTCCAGTGAAAATCAGGGATTAGCGGTTACCGTTAA
>Ga0272441_10006912_pt1 | contig 18729 bp, 19 predicted proteins | sample SSMProp6N_FD_193582 | JGI IMG/M metagenome (GOLD analysis project Ga0272441, IMG submission 193582) | Marine sediment archaeal communities from Little Sippewissett salt marsh, Falmouth, MA, United States - SSM-Prop-6N | ecosystem: Environmental > Aquatic > Marine > Wetlands > Sediment ... | reverse complement strand
TAAGAATCTTTATCCTGTGCTCGTTGCCCAGGGCGCTCATGACTGCGGCCGTGCGCTGGACCTCGCTGTCGCTCATGACGGTGGGTCTGTCCCTCGCCGGCCGGTGTTCCCAGAATAGGCTTCTCTCAAGCTCGCTGGTCACCCCCTCCATGACGTCCTCCACGAAGTCGCCTATGTAGTCGCCCAGACGGTCCCCGAAGTCTTCGCCCGGAAAAGCCCCCTTTATCTTGATCTTCTTCCTCGGCTTGCGGCGCCTGTAGTAGGGCTCGTCCTCGTCAAACCACTCGTCCTCCGTTTCTGGCTCTTCCTCTTGAGGCTCCTCTTCCGAGACTTCGACGGGAACTTCTTGACTCACGTCCTCCTCGGAGACATCTTCAGCCTCTTCTTGGGGCTCTTCGAGTTGCTCGGATACCCTGAGTAGCTGTTCACGCAGGAGGTTGACCTCCTCCCTCAGCTTTTTTATCCTCTCCTCGTTGTTTTCAGACATCAAAACACATCCTATTCGTTCATATCCGATTTTAATTCGATTATTATCGAAATGAATACGATTATAATCCTATTTAAGTCTTATGGGCGTAGAGGTAAAAACCATATATAGTGAATACAGGGTTAAGCCTCGGCACCGAGTCAGGGAAATACGGTGCATGCGTAAGCGGCCTCATAGAAATAGACTGAGGCTAGCCCCCGGTTTTAATCCTTACTTCTCATCATCTTTAACTATAGTTACACGAGAACTAGTGCGCGCGTATAAATCAGTGTTTATGAGGAGTAAATATAGAATATGAGTCTCAAACACAAGTTTACTACAACTTTCATCAAGATATTCGGTAAGCCGAGGATCAATCGATTGCTTGCGAAGCAGAGGTCTCTAAATTCGATGCAAGAAATAATGCAGCCAACTTCAAGAAGCCCGAAAAGGTTTGAGATTCCGCTCGAGATGATGAATCTATTTCAGAAACGAGACGATATAGAGATAAGGCACATCTTCCCAGTCAGACGTCTACTCTCAATCATCAAGAACATACATCTCTCCGTGGATTCAATTCCAAGAAACCCTACTGATCCAAAAATAGAAGCATCAGTGGAGTTCCTAGAAAAACTGAGGGAATATGCCCTATCTCTCGGTGTGGGTCAATATGAATATGTGAAGCTGCCACATGACCTCATCTTTCAAGAATATGGTGTGTTCTTTGATAATGCAATCATCTTGGCGATGGAGATGAGCAAAGAAATAATTGACAAAGCCCCAAGCCAAGCGACTCTGAACATGGTGTTTGGGACATACGATGACCTTGGAAAGGCAGTCAACAAGATAGCTGAATTTCTAAGAGATCATGGCTATGCGGCTCAAGCTGATCATCCTCTCGGCGGATTAGTCTTGTTTCCTCCACTTGCTCAGAAAGCTGGAATTGGCTGGGTAGGAAGACACGGTCTCCTGATAACTCCTGAGTTTGGTCCCAGAGTGAGGCTGGCAGCTGTCTATACCAACATAGGGAATCTTCCTTTCGCGGAATCAAGTATTCATGGATGGATAGAGGACTACTGTGAGATCTGTGGAATTTGTGTCCAGCAGTGCCCACCAAAAGCAATCCTTGATGAATCCGTGACTCATGAAACTGGGCGGACCACTCACATATCTCAACAAGATTGTTTCGAATACTTTGCGCAGAACTATGGGTGTTCGGTCTGCGTCAAGGTGTGTCCATTCTCTGAAAGCGCTGATGCGTATGACCGATTAAGGACCGTAGTAGAGAGGATAGAATAGACAAGAACAAATAAAATGCATGCCCTCCCCGAGAAGGCGTCGTTCTGGTGGCTCTGGACGTGACGCAGCGAGTCCCTGCACTGCTCCTCGTCATAACCGTGTCCCTCATGAAGAGGGTCTTCCAGACATGCATCGCTAATCTCAGAGGTGTGAAGGTCAAGGTGCAATTAAATATCTCGATTCATACGCCGGGAGACTCGCAGTCGCTAATCCCCCCGTCGGCATCACGTTTTCGATGATTTTTAATGTAAATCAAGCCAATACAAATAGTTAAACCAATATTCGCTGTGTTTACAGGAGTAACCATCGGCGAAAAGACCAAAACAAATGGAGTAGAGGAAATAGGAAATGACACAGTCCGATTCACCTAAGAAGATCGTCGTCATCGGGATGGGCACCGGCGGCCTCTACGCGTCCAGGGGAGCCACCAGCTTCGACAGGAGCATCGAGATAACCATCATCGAGAAGAGAGACTACGACATGTTCTCACCCTGCGGGCTTCCCTACGCGATAGAGGGGAAGGTGCCAAGCTTCGAGGACCTGAAGCACAGCGTCCCCACCACTAGGCGGCTTAAGAAGTTCACCAGCCACGAGGCCCTATCCATAGACACGGAGGGTAAGAGGGTGGAGGTTAAGAACCTGGAGTCCGGCGAGGTGTTCTGGCTGGACTACGATTCCCTCGTAGTCTCCACGGGCAGTGAACCCATCGTACTGCCCATCCCTGGCGCCCATGAGCTCCTCGGGAGGGGGGTTCACGTCGTCACCAACCCCGAGGAAGCCGAGGCGCTCCGGGATGCAGCCCTGGCCAGCGAGAGGGCTGTCGTCGTCGGCGGCGGAGCCATAGGCCTAGAGATAGCGTTCGCCCTGAGGGAGCTGGGGCTCGAGGTCTACGTGACAAAGAGGAGCCCTCCCCCGTTCCCGCGGAACCTGGACCCGGACATGGGTGAGAAGATTCGCGAGTACCTGGAGTCCAAGGGCTTCCACATCCTTTTCGGGAAGGGCATAGACGCCGTGAACGGGGAGGACAGGGTGGAGTCCGTCGTCATAGCAGGCGAGACCATACCCACGGACATAGTGGTCATGGCCGTCGGCGTGAGACCCAAGTCGGGGATAGCCGAGGAGGCGGGGATAGCCGCGGAGCGGGGGGCGGTCATAACAGACGAGCGGATGGAGACCAACGTGAAGGACGTCTACGCCATCGGGGACTGCTGCCTCTCGTTCAGCGGCGTCGACGCCAAGCCCGTCACCGTGGCCCTCGCCACCACCGCCTTCCGCCAGGCCGTCATAGCCGGTATAAACGCGGCGGGCGGCGACGAGAGGTACGACGGGAGCCTCGGCACCTTCGTCTCCTTCGTCGGCGAACTGGAGATAGCGTGCACCGGCTATAACTCAGCTATAGCGGAGAGGAACGGGTTCAAGACGGTGAGCGGCAGGGTGAACATGACGACCAAGCCAGGCTGGATGCCGGAAGCGAAGGACGTTTCGGTGAAGATAATCGTCGACGCCGACTCGGGGAGGCTTCTCGGTGGACAGTGCATAGGCGAGGAGGGGGCGGCATGGAGGGTGAACGTCATCTCGGTGGCGATAAAGAACAGAATGACCATCGAGGACTTCACGAGGATCGAGCTGGCTTACTGCCCGGCCGTATCAGATCTCTACGACCCCCTGCTGGTGGCGGCGGACGCCGCCCTCAGGCGGTTCAAACGCGGCAGATGAGAGAATCTATACCATCTGTCTCATTTATTATCCTCTTTTCCCCCGGTTTATGTTTTCTAGATATTAATCTATATACCATTTTTATAGTCGTTCACATCCTTTAACTCGGGTAACACTATATGAAAAACGGTAAAATTGTAAAGATTCTATTAATTCTGTTAATTCTGTTAACGCTAACATTTTCGATCACACCCGTCATGGCTCAGGACGAGGTAGAGCAGTCGGGCCCATGGGCCGACGAGCTGTTCTTCAAGATATACCTGAACCCCGAGGCGGAGTACCTGGCGCTAAAGACCGGCGACATAAACATCATGGACTGGGACCTCAGGTACTTCCTCTACTACGGGCTACTTCCCGACGGAAAGGGCTACCAGAGCAGCGTGGCCAAGGCGAGCACGGCGTAGGACGCAGTCGACATGTTGTATGATGGCTCGACGTCGAAGAATATTCCCAGCGGGGTCTCCATGACGAGCCTCCGCGTCACCATCAGGTACGCGATGAACGAGCCCGTGAAGAGGAGCAGCTTGGCCCGATCATCCCTGAACCTGACGTAGACCTCGATGATCAGCCACAGGCACGTGGGCCAGACCAGGAACATGAGGGGATGTACCTGGATCAAGCTCCGGTGGACGACCACCATCAAGGCCAGCAGGGAGACGAGGGCGATGTACCGTTGGTTAAGCCCCTCGACTAGTTCTCGGCGCCTCATGGTCCAATGGTTTATCGTGTTGGATGATAGTTCAACCTTTCCTCGGCGCCGAGGTGTCCGGCGCTGAGCTCGATGCGGGGTGCTTTACGCGAAACGCTTTTAATGAATCATCTGTTTCATGTTGTTTGCGTGGCCGCTGTGGTGTAACGGTAGCATACGGGCCTGTGGAGCCCTCGGACGGGGTTCGACTCCCCGCTGCGGCCCCACCTGTGCGGAGGTCGCCCAGCATGGTCAAAGGCGTAGGATTGAGGTTCCTATCTCTTAGGAGTTCGTGGGTTCAAATCCCACCCTCCGCACCAATTTACGATTGTTTTATCAGGATAATGATGGTCTTTATCGTGATTGTATGACCAAGCTTGAGATATCCTTCGAGAAAGGCGGCACCTTAACCGCCACGCTCCTCGAGGATAAGGCACCTGAGACGTGCAAGGCCATCCTAGAGGCTCTGCCCGTCACTTCAGAGGTTCTACACGCCCAGTACGCGGGGAGTGAGGTCTACTTCGAGGATTTCCCGGCCCGCGACGACGTTCCCTTCGAGAACACGACCAGCCGCGTAGACGAGAACATGTTCCTCACCAACAAGCACCCGGGCGGGGTGCTGGCCTACTACCCCAACCCCAAGGTGAAGTCTTTCTGCGTGGTCTACGGGGAGATAGTGCCTCGTCGACTCGTGGACGTCGAGATACCGTTGAACGTGTTCGCCGAGATAGACGATAAGGAGAAGGCCGTCGAACTAGGCAGCCGTGTCAGACGGGAAGGCGTCGAGAAGATCACCGTCAAAGCCGGGAATTAGACGTGCACCGATACCGCGTCGATGAGAACAGGGAACGATACATCCAGTTGATCAGGGGGCTCGTCAAGGAATCGAAACACGGCGAGGAGGCGCTTCAGAGGTCAATCGCCGAAAAGCTCTCCATGCTTGGGTGCGAGGTCGAGACCCTCAAACTCCTCCCCATAGGCCTTAGCCCCGACAAGGAGTTCGCTGCGGAGGAGAGCATGGGTCTTTCTGAACGAGTTAGCGTCGTCGGAAGGCGTGTCGGAGCGGGCGGCGGAAGAAGCCTGATGCTCTTCGCCCACCCCGACAGCGAGGAGATTCGAGGCTTGGATGAATGGACCCATGACCCCTTCGAGGCGGAGGTCCAGGACGGCAGGGTGTACGGATGGGGCGTGGCTGATGACCTGCTGGGCGTGGCTACGATGATCGGGGCCCTGGACGCGCTTCTCGACAGCGGCGCGTCTCTGAAGGGCGACATCTATCTATGCAGCACCGCCAGCAAGAGGAACGCCAGGGGCGTCACGGCGGTCCTCGATAAGGGGTACAGGGCCGACGCCGCGATCTACTTGCACCCGGCAGAGTCTGGCGAGGGCCTAAACGAGATAAAGGCCTTCGCGTCTGGCTTGCTGAGCTTAAGGGTTACTCTCAAGGGGAGGCCCCCGGACACCACCGAGCCGGGTCACACGGTCTTCGCTCACATGGGCGTGAATCCTATAGGGAAAGCCGTTCAGGTGATCCAAGCCCTGGAGACGCTCAACGAGGCCAGGGGAGAGGAGATCAAGAACGAGTTACTGGACGACGCGGTCGGTCGATCCACGAACATACTGGTTAGTCACGTGAGCTGCGGAGACTCTAACCTTCTCACCCGCATGGGCGATGAGTGCGTCGTGGGCGCGTCGGTGTCTTTCCCACCGCAGGAGAAACTCAACGACGTGAAGGCGTTGATAGAGGACTCCATCAACTGCCTCTCTCAGCGTGACCCATGGCTCTGTGAACATCCGCCGGTTATCGAATGGGTGTTCGGTACACAGGCGGTGGAGACTCCCGTTGATCATCCGCTGTACCAGATAACGAGCAAGGCGATGGAGGATGTAACCGGTGAGAAGCCGCACGTCAACCCGTTGCACACCGCCAGCGACATCAGGAACCCCATTCTATTCGGCGGCATACCAACAGTCGGCTTCGGCAGTCTTTCTGGGGGCCTCGTTCATTCAGGTGGACACGACGAGTGGATCGACGTGGAAGACTACCTGAGGGCGATCCGTGTATGCGCTAGGATAATCGATGACTGGTGCATTTAAACCCATATTAGCCGCTGATGAGGCCAGCTAATAAGCCGCCCAGCCTAGTCGAAGGCGCAAGGTTGAGGCCCGTGTCTCTCAGGGGTTCGTGGTTTCAAATCCCGCCCCCAGCAAACCAATGTCTCCGAAAAAGAATGACGTGTAATAGAAATCAATATGCGTAGACAATAACGATGCTGAACAGGTTTTTAATATAAATTCACAGCCCATGTTGATGAAACGGGTTGAGAAAACACAGAGTCCTCCTCGTGGCGCTGTTTCTGTCGATTTCGTGCCACGGTTTTCCGCTTGTGGACGCGTCTGAGAGCATCCCACCGGCAAGGTTCGGACACAGAATGGTCTACGACCCGGTGAACGAGCGCGTCCTCCTCTTCGGCGGCGCAGTCTGGGAGGACAGATACACCTTCTTCAACGACCTCTGGTCCTATGACTATGCGACGAACACCTGGAACGAGCTTGAGTGCTCCCCCAGGCCGCAGGGAAGGTTCAACCACATGATGGTCTACGACCCGGAACGCCACCAGCTGTTCCTCTTCGGAGGGTTCAGCGCTGGAGACCGCATCGGGGACACCTGGCTATACGACATCGAGGCCAACGAGTGGACTCAGCTGCATCCCCAGGACAGCCCAGCCCCTAGGAGCGACGCCGCCATCGCCTACGACGAGGAAAACGGAGTCATCGTCCTCCACGACGGCTACTGCCGGGACAACAGCCATCCACAGGACACCTGGATCTACGACTTCGGGGAGAACGACTGGACATTGATGGACCCCGAGGAATCCCCCAAGCCCCAGTACGGGCACCACATGATATACGACTCCTTCAACCTGAAGGCGGTCATGTACGGTGGCCACTGGTCTTACGCGGGCACGAGCGAGCACGGTTACAGCGACGGCGTCTGGACCTACGACTACCCGTCGGACACCTGGACCAAGGTGGACCCGGCAACCTCCCTCCCCCAGAGATACTGGCACGCCCTCACCCACGACGACAAGGGAACGATGGTCGTCTTCGGAGGCTCCGGCGCGAGGGACGCCGTCCTAGATGACACCTGGCTCTACGATCTCTCAACCAACACCTGGGAGAGGCTGGACACGGATGAGAAGCCCCCAGAGAGGGAGAGCTCCGCCCTAGTATATGATCCAGTCAACGAGAAGTTCATCCTTTTCGGGGGGCTAAAGAATGTTGGGGAGCCCCCCCTCAACGACCTCTGGGTCCTCGACACCGCCGAGGGGACGTGGCGGGAGGTGTCCTCCGAACCCGTCTCGACGGAGGGGCAAGAAGGCTCCACTGAGCCGACCTCCGCCGAGGAGGAAGACGATGAATCCAGTCAGACCGGGATACCGGGATTCCCGCTACCCTCGATAATCCTGAGTATGGTACTAATCATATACTTCTTTAGGCAGGTGGGAGGAGGTCGTCCAACGGTGTTATCCCTGCTCAGGCCGGATAGAGAGCGTGGGTTCGAATCTGTCCTCCGCGTCACCCTGTGACGTTCATGCATATTGCCTGATTCATGTGGTTAGCCTGTTGTACTTCCTCAGCGCTTCCACCAGCCTGTCTTGGGGGAGCGCGTACACGGTGTTGCCGTCGATACCCGTCATGGTCTCCGCCGCCACCAGCGCGTTGACGATGGCCTCCTCCGTCGCCTGAACCGTGGCTAGGAAAAGGGGCGAATTGCGGTCGTTGGATAGCATCCTCAGCTCCGACACCTTCTCCTTCCCGTATGCACCGGGGTTAGCGGTGGAGAAGGCGATGAAGATGTCCCCCGAGCCGTCGCTGCCGACGCCGCCCGCCCTCGATATCCCGAGGGGCACCCGCCGCGCCAGCCGTTTCAGTTGGTGAGGCAGAAGCGGGGCGTCCGTGGCCACGACGACGATGATGGAGCCGCTTCCTACCTCCGTCTCGCTGACGACTGGCATGAGGTCCGGTATCTCACGCCCCACCTGTACTCCGGCTATGGTCAGGAGCTCCCTGGACCCGTAGTTGGCCTGCACCAGCACCCCGACGGTGTAGCCTCCCTCCTCTTCTTTGAGACGTCTTGAAGCGGTGCCGATGCCGCCCTTGAACTGGTGGCAGACCATCCCAGTGCCTCCGCCCACGCTGCCCTCCTCGACGGGGCCGCCTACCGCGGCCTCCAGCGCCTCATAGGCGTGGCGCCTCTTCACGTGGAACCCGTTGATGTCGTTTAGGCGGCCGTCGTAGGTTTCAGCGACCACGGGCAGCGACCACGACTGCGCCGCTATCGACGGGTCTTTTCTCTTCTGCGTGTTCATCCACTCGATGACGGCGTCGTGGACGACTCCCACGCTGTGGGTGTTGGTGATCATCACGGGGCCCTCCAGGAACCCGGACTCCTCCACCCAGGTGGCGCCGGTCATCTCCCCGTTCCCGTTCAGGCAGCTCCACCCAGCTAAGACGGGGTCGTAGTTGCTGCCGCGGGGCAGGACCGCCGTTACGCCGGTCCTGACTGGGCCTTTCCCGACGACGAGCCTCCCCTCCCCTTTGACAATGGTGGAGTGCCCCACGGCGACGCCCTCAACGTCGGTTACCGCGTTGTACGGACCAGGGGCCCCGTCGAAAGGGACGCCCAGGTCTCTCGCTCTCTTCCTGTCTCCTCTGCTCATTGAGAACACTTGAGTATTGTTTGGAGGGAGAGTAAAAGTCTGTTTTGGCTAAGTTTTCACGTCTTAACCTTCCTGGCACTCGGGGCAGAGGTACACGTGTCCCCCTCCGTGGGCAATCCTCTGTATGGACGAGCCGCAACGGGGGCACCTCCTGTCTTTCATGTTGGGTCCCATCCTGGGGGTGTACCCACCGCGCCTCCCGTGGAGGTCTATCCACTCCTCTTTGCCGCCCAAGCTAAGCCGCTCCTCAACTAATGCCCTGATGGCATCGTAGAGGCGGCGGCTCTCTTCCTCGGTGAGGCTGCTGGCCTTACGTTTGGGGTGTAGCCCCGCCCTGTAGATGATGTCTTGGAACGCGCTGTTGCTCACCCCAACAAGGACTGCGTCCTTTCCGACAAGCAGCGGCTTCAGCGCCCTGTTCCGGCCGCCTAGCGCGTCCTTGAAGTAACCGTAGGTGAACCCCGGGCTGTCCGGAGGCATGGCTCCCTTGAAGTCGCGTCTATACGTGTAACGCTTCTCTAGGTCTCGGGTCTCGGCGGCGCTTACGACGCCCATGTTGGTGAGCCTTATGGTGAGGGCTGAGCCGTCCGTGAACTCCAGCTTGAGGTGGTAGCTTGGGCGCTTCTCCCCCGCCTCGCTGTACTGGAACCTGCCGCCGTACTCGGGGCTGATCACCATGTTGGCGTCTCCGCTGAGCCTCATGTGCACGGTGTTGCCGCTTGACTCGGCGCCCAGTATCGTCTGTCCGTCGAGGATGTCGTACTCGGCGAGGTCCCTGTTCATGAAACCTATGCGTTGGAGCTTCTCGGAGTCCATGACCATGTGGCCGGACACCTTCTTACCGGCCAACGTTTCGTTGATCTGCGCCGCGAGTATCTTGGCTTCAGGCAGCTCGACGCTCATGTTACAGCCTTAGATGAACCACTCATATATTGTTGACCAAAAAGATAAATCGACGAAGTTGGCTTTACTGCTGTTAGCGGAGGTCGCCCAGCATGGTCAAAGGCGCAAGGTTGAGGTCCTTGTCTCTCAGGAGTTCGTGGGTTCAAATCCCACCCTCCGCACCAAACTTGATGATGTTAATATTTCTCTAGCAATCAACTCATAATTTAAGCATGGCTAAATTTTTAATGATATGTACTACTTTTATAAGGAGGCCATTACAGTAAATCGACAATTTAAATCAAGACAAGAGCATGCAATTCTAAATAATAGCCAAGATAACTTTATTGCTTCTTTTAAACAAAAGTATCCCTATAAAAAAACGGAAATTCATAATGAAGATTGGTATTACTTGGATGCTGGGAGAACTGACAATCCAATTTTAGTTTTATTACATGGCGGATTCTCTGATGCGTATTTTTATTTTCATCAGATTCCTGAGTTTGAAAAAACATTTAGAGTAATTGTCCCAACGATCCCTCAAGGAATGGATAAACTAGATAAAATTATTGAATCACTTAAAGATCTTTTATTAGCCATAACTAAGCAATCCACTCCAATTGTTCTCCTAGGGATATCCTTTGGAGGGATTATTTGTCAGATTTTTCTTCAAAAATATCCTGAAATGATAAATTCAATTGTATTATCACATACTGGGGTACCGCAAAACTGGCAAAAAATGCGGTTCTCTATCATGTATTACGTATATTCGATACTTCCATATTTCATAATCAAAGGACTAGCTAAAAAGATAGCAGTAAATACGGATGTAGTCTCAACGTCAAAATGGATTACGCTAAATACGCAATACTTTTCAGATTTAGCTGAAAATTATGTTACCAAGCCATTATTTTTAGCTAGAATGAGGGCAATAATTGATTTCAAGAATTACGAGTTAGATCCGTACATTATCAATGAATGGAAAGGGAGTATTTTGGTTATTGCATCAGAAGATGACAGACTGATGGATCAAGTTCCTTTATTCAAGTCTTATTATAAGGATGCCAAAATTCATGTATTTCCCAAGAGGAAAGGCGGTCATCACACAAACCTATACTTCCCTGAAGAATACAACAAGGTAGTAATGAATTTCTTAGCTGAATAGGAAAAACAAATTTTGGACTAGACTCAATCGAGTTCTAATTAAATTAATGGGCAGGGTAAGCGATCATGAAAATGTCAGTCAGCATGGTCAAAGGCGTAGGGTTGAGGTCCTTGTCTCTCAGGAGTTCGTGGGTTCAAATCCCACCCTCCGCACCAATATAATGAATTTTTTCTTAGTGAAAGAAACAAATGTTTGCTCCTGCGTTTTTGATATGATTCTCGGTACTAAAATTACGTTTTTGCTTTGATCTGGTTTAGAGATAAGCTGTTATAGGGCTTCTCGTTTTAAACGGGAGCTGTTTTCGGGTTTTCAGGGAGTACCCCCCCCTCCCCCTATATGATTCGGCGTCAGTTCTTCTCCTTGACTGCTTTGACTATCATGCCTTTCGGTACGACGTGTCCCTTGAGGGGAAGCCAGAAACCCTTGTAGTAAGTGAACTCCACATCGCTGAAACCAGTCCCTTCAAGCATCTCCCGCATCTCGTCGGCGCCGTATAGAATAAAGCCCATCTTCCTGGCGTCCTCGGCGTGGTCCAGCCCGTCCTCCTTGTTGTGGGCGATCTCAAGCACCAGCCTGCCGCCCGGCTCCAGTACCCTGTGTATCTCCCTCAACGACTCCACGGGCTTCTCCCAGAAGAAGAACGTCTCGATCCCGACGACCGCGGTGAACTCTCCGTCGCCGTAGGGCAGAGACGCCGCGTCACCGACCCTGAACTCGGCCTTTCCCATCTGGACTAGCTCCCTGTTGACGCCGCCCGCCAGACTCACCATGTCCTCAGACAAGTCGACCCCAGCGATCCGGGCGACGTGCGAAGCGTAGTCCTTGATGAAGTACCCGGAGCCGAACCCTATCTCAAGCAGCCTATCATCCGGTTTGAGGTCAAGCACCTTAGCTGTGTTAATATAGAAGTCTCGGTGACCCCAAGCCATACCCCTCGCAAGGAATCTCCCGAAAAACCCTGTAGGTTTCCCATATTGCGCCGTAGCCTACCCACCCCCGACTGTTATCATCGCTACCCTTACCAAGCTCACTCACTGCTTTTCTTCAAATGATGCTAAAATACCCTAATAACGTTAGCGTGAGGCGTAGGCCCTCCATCTATAAGCTAGTCGAGATGATCCGTCCTGCATAGATACGCTACCCCGCGGTTGCCGAACAAGTCGTCCTCGTGCAGCTTCGTGACGCTGCCCGGCCTCGCCGGTAGGTTGCAGTAGCCCATGTGCTCCGCCGGCACCCTCATCCAAGCCATCACTATGAACGTGGAGGCGAACCCATGTGACACGATCACCGTGTCTTCAGCCATTTTTTCGAGTATGTCGCCTAAGGCCGCGCCCACCCTCTCCGCGACCTCCCTCCTGCTCTCGGCGCCCGTGTAGACCCTGTGATCCAGCCTGTCGCCGTCGGAGGGCAGAGGATTGATCCTGTCACGGAACCAGTCCTGCGGCTTCCCCTCGGCGTCCCCGTAGCTCATCTCGCGCAGCCGTGGGTCAAGCGTGACAGGCTTCTGGAGGCGTCTGCCTATTATCTCCGCCGTCTCGGCCGCGCGTTTCAGGTCCGAGGAGAAAAGCTTGGCGTCCGCCGAGTCGATGGCCGACTCTAGGAAACGCCCCGTTTTCTCGGCCTGAGTTCTCCCGAGGTCGGTCAACGACGTGTCATACCATCCGCCGACCCGCCTCTCGACGTGGTGCAGGGACTGCGCGTGGGCGACGACGTATACGTTCCTCATGCACCCTCGTTCACCTCGCGCTCAGATAAATCTACACTTTGAAAAGCGTCGGTTGATACGAACGAACACCGGGGGGGGGGGTCACCTCCCTCCGCACCAGCCTTCTAAGCCCAGTGCCTCTCCGTCTTCACCGCCTCGTGGTACCCGGGCCACCCCGGCATGGTGGCGATGACGAACTCCAGGGGCTCCCCTCCGCTGTTCCTGAACTGGAAACGGACACCCGGCGGGACGCTTACGCACACCCCCGGCGTGAACACCGTCACCTCCTCCCTCTCCGCCTGGCTCCTCCACACCTCGCCCCGGCCCCGAAGGCAGTACCATATCTCCTCGACGGTCCTGTTGTAGACGGCGTCACTCGTCTCATGGGGCGGCAGAGTGCAGTGGGCCAGCTGGCCGCCGTTCATCCTCATGAGGACCCTAATCTCGGAGCCGTCGGGGGCCAGCTCGTCGTACTCCCCCGGCAGCCGCCTGGTTCTGAAGTCCCGGGTTTCGCCCATGAGCCGAATAAGGGGCGAAGGCAGAGAAAAGGCTTCACACTCTAGTCCAGCCCGTGCATGGTGCGGGCGATTATCTCGTCCTGGTACTCCCTGGTGAGGGTGGTGAAGTAGGCGCTGAACCCCCAGACTCGCACCAGCAGAGACCTGTACTGCTCGGGGTTGGCCTGAGCGTCCCTGAGGGTCTCCGAGTCAACGACGTTGAACTGGACCACGGTGCCGCCCCCGCCCATGAAGGCCCTCACGAAGCCCTCCAGCTTCTCCAAGCCATCCCCGCCCATGAGGGCCGTGGGGTGGAAACGGAGGTCCATCGCCGTCCCCTCGGGTGGATGCAGCGCGTAGACCTTGAGGGCCGAGTTCACGGCGAGAGTGGGCCCCGCCTTGTCGGTGCCGGCCACCGGGGAAAGGTGCGTCGACACGGGGTCTCCGGCGTGCCTGCCGTCGGGGCTGGCCGACGACCTGATTCCCCGGCTGACGTGGTGGAACGTGAATATGCCCGGGTAGTAGGGGCCGCCGCGGGGGTTCCTGTGCCTGAGCACCTCGTCGATGAAGTGCCCCGCCACCCTCACGGCTATCTCGTCCACGTAGTCGTCGTCGTTGCCCCATTTGGGCACCCTGTTCAAAGCGTACTGCCGGAGCCTCTCGTCCCTCCAGTCGTCCATGAGCGTCTCCCTGAGCCCGTCGAGGGGGACCAGCTTCTCGTCGTAGACCATCCTCTTCACGGCGGCGAGGCTGTTGACGGCGGCGGCGAAAGCCTGCCCGTTGCAGCCGGTCCAGTTATAGGTGCAGCCCCCAGCCGTCTTGTCCACGGCGTTCTCGATGCAGCCCTCCAGGGTGGACGAGAGGAAGGGGACGGGGCTGTACATGGCGAGGCCCATGTACCTCATGTTTCCATCCTCCACGGCGGCGGCGACCATGGCGTCGAGGTTCCCGAGATAAGCGTCCATGAACGCCTCGAAGCTTGGGTAGTCAATTATCTCTGTTTCCGGGGGCTCGGGTCCGCCCGGCTCCACGAGGTAAGGCGGGACGCCGAGGGTTCTCTGGACGCAAGCGAGCAGGTCGACCCCCGTGTGCACGGGGTAGAAGTCGCCTTTCCCGGGGAGGATGATCTCCTGGCAGCCGTCGCAGCTGTACAGGCGGGCGCTCTCCAGCGGAACACCCATCCCTGTGAGGCCCTCGATGATGGCCTCGTCGTTGTAGAACGCCGGGAAGCCGCCCAGCCCATCCTTCACCATCTCGACGCATTTCCTGAGGAGCCGGGCGGGTGAGCCGCCGTGGAAACGGACGTTGAGCTTGGGGTCCGCCAGCCGGAGGCGGTGGGACGCGTCGAGGCACATGTAGGTGAGGGTGTTAGCGGCGTCAAGGCCATCCGCCGTCTGCCCCGCGAGAGTTATGTTCCTGCACGTGTCCGTGGTGAGGTCCGACTCGAAGTTGAGCTTAATCCAGAGGCACTCCAGAAGAGTCTGGGCCTCGGCGAGTGTGGTCTCACCCGCGTCTAGGTCCCTCTCTAGGTACGGGTAGAGGTCCTGGTCGAACCTGCCTATGGGGATGCAGCTCTGGCTCTCGGCGGCCATCGCGACGCAGAGGAACCAGAAAAGCTGGAGGGCCTCTCGGAACGTCCTCGGAGGCTCCGTGGAGACCCAGAGGCAGACATCCGCTATTTTCTTGAGCTCCCGCCTTCGGGTCTCGTCCCCCGTCACGTCTCTGAGCCTCAGCGCCTCGTCCGCGTGCCTCCTGATGAACTCGGTGACGGCGTCGAGGGACGTGAGTACGGCCTTGAGGAACGCCGCCTTATCCACGTCCCCCCTAAGATCGGCGAGTCTGGCGGCGGCCTGCTCCTTCAAGCCCCGCAGCCCAAGCCCCAGCGCCTTCTCTGTGCCGAAGGGGACGTGGCTCGTGAAGTCTCCCTCGGCGACGCCCATCCCCATCGCCGAGGCTGCCTCGTCGTCGGTGAGGTACCTGGGATAGAACCTCTTGCTGTGCATGGTCGCCGGCTTCACGGGGAGCATGTAGGTGCCGCCGAAAACGTTCTCCCCTTCACCAAGGGCGCCGTACAGGGTGCGCAGCCCCACGATGAGCTCGTTGTCCATGATCACGGTGGGGGCCTCGTCCAACAGCAGCCTGAACGCCATCGCCTTACGGACCACTATGGGCTCCGCAGGGTCAGCGCCATGGTCCCAGATAGACAGCTCCCTCACTGTCCTATACTCTGTGTGACTAAGCTCCCTGTGAGCCTCGAGAAACTTTTCCACCCGCCGAAACAAAGCGATCATAGAGTATCTGTAGACCCGCTATATAATGCAGAGCATATCGGCTTGCTTGACAGGCCCCAAAATGATACTGGATAGATATGCTATCTGAGCTCCACCGGCTGCCTCAATATGGTTTTCAGGTTCTCAGGCTTGGTTCGTCGAGGGTCACCCAGGTATATCTCGTGGTGGTCGCCCCTGGGCCTGTATCCGCTCTTCTCTATGAAGCCGTGGAGCAGCTTTATGGTGAGACCCTCCTCGCTGTAGGGACCCACGTGAAGCACTTGTGCACTTAAGCCCTCGTGGAACGACTCCAGTTCGACCTCGTCCGCCTTGGGGCCGCTTTTCTCCCGCACCTTGGGCCGCGCCTCCTCCACCATCTCGCCCGTTATGAAGTCGGGCTGCCTTATCATGCTCTTCCAACGCCACTGCTCTCTAGGTGCCGGGTCGTTTAGGTCGAAGACTCCTCCCTCCACCCACCAGAGGCCCTCAAGGTGCATCACTGTGTAGTCCCTCCCCTCGGCCTTCTGGCCGAACTTGAGAGTGTAACTCATACCATACAGGGCCTGCATCGCCTCCTGATACTCGGGGCCGTTGGGATCGCCTCTGCCCAGAATCGTCAGGAACCTTCCCTCGGGTACGTCAATTAGTTCAGGCTTCTTTTTCGCCGTGTAGAAGCGTTTCAGCTCTTTCCTAAGGTCCAGCCTCGTCATCCTATAGACGTTAAATGCATGGCAGTCTTTATACGCTGAGAGTCTCCCCCGGGGCAGACTCCATGCCTTTAGAAGGGCACCCGCGTTCAGGTGGTTGAGCGATGACAGTCGACCAGATACCCATCGGCAGGTTCAGCGCCGTCACCAGACTCACCCAGAAGGCCCTTCGCTACTACGAGGCCAAGGGGCTCCTTGTCCCCGAGACCAAGGACCCTTTCACGGGCTACAGATACTACACCGGCGACCAGATACAGAGGGGCGTCAAGATCAGGCACCTCTCGGACCTAGGGTTCACCGTCGAGGGTATGGCCGAGTACCTTGAGGCCGAGGATGCTGGGGACAGGAAGAGGCTCTCAGCCCTCGTCGACGCCAGGCTCGAGGAGACAAAGACGGAGCTGGACAGGCTCAGCCGCGTCGCGTCGTTGCTCGACGGCAACCAGATAACGGAGTTGATGAAAGAATCTATGTCTGAACCATCTATCAAGGATGTGCCCGGCGTCCGTATGTTGAGCAAACGGGACAAGGGCCCCATAGGTGCGACCGTGGGCAGGCTTATAGGGGAGCTCATGGCCGCCGTCACGGCGCCTGAGAACCAGGCCAACTACGTCAAGATAGTGGGGCCCTTCATGACCATCTACCACGACAACGAGTACAGGGAGCTGGACGCAGACCTGGAGGTGGCGGTGCCCGTTACGGGCAAGGTGACCCTGAGCGACCCGGCCCTGGAGGTGAAGAACCTGCCTGGGCGCAGGGTCGCATGCTTAGTCCACAAGGGAAGCTACGAGACCATCGGGCCGGCCTACGCCAAGCTCTACGAGTACGTCATCCGGGAAGGCTTCGAGCTTTCGGGGCCCATGATGGATCTGTACCTAAACGACCCCAACACCGTGGCGCCCGGCGAGGTCCTCACCGAGATACAGGCCCCCATATAACCCCAACATTTTTTCCAGGCAACGGGTCGAGGAAGCCCATACTGGAATTAACGCCTAAACTGTTTCCAGAACAAGCGTTTTAACGTGTTTCAGCTGAATCAACCCCATGACGTCGGACAGCATCGACGAGGAGCTCGTCACATGGAAAAATATACTGGACGAGATCAGGGGAGACTCCGAGCAGCTCATCAAGGACCTGCTCGAAGGCGTCAGGTACGTTGCCGCAGCCGGCGTGCTGGTCATCGCCCTCGGGCTCTACGTCCTCTTCATCGGCCTCCGCTACGGCAACCTCGATGACCCCATGTTCCTGCTTGCCATGGTCCTGGCCCCTGGCTCCAACTTCGTGGTGGGGGCCTACAACATCAACAAGTACATGCAGCTTAGAGGCCGGTACAACAGGCTCCACGAGCTCCAGAAACAGCTTAAGAAGTGACCCCCATGAGTGCACGCCGCACCCCCGACACCATAGCATTGGAGCTACTGGACTGCGTGGCCGAGACGGGGGAGGCGACAAAATGGGACCTCGTCAAGGTGCTGGGCAACGACGCCCAGTTCAGGAAATGGATAGACGGCTTCTTCCTGCCCGAGGGCGTGCTCGCTGAACGGAGGGAGGGCCGCAACTACTACTACACGATGACTGAGAGGGGTGGGCTATTCCACAGGCTCCTGAAGAGCGGCAGCCTCATCAAGCTCTTCAACAGGGTCAGCGGCGGGCGGCTCCGTTAGCATCACAAGTACTATAAACCAGAGGGCGGACGCTGAAACGATGACCATTGTCATTCTACCTACACCATAAGAGCTGGGTCGCCATAGAGGAGGAGGCCCGCGACACCGTAATAGTGCCCCTGGGCAGCTTGGAGCCCCACGGCGCCCACAAGCCCGTGGGCTGCTGCTACCTGCTGGCCGAAGCCGCCTCCAGGGACGTGGGTGAGAGGACCGGGGTGCCGGTCACCCCTGTGATCCCCTTCGGCGTATCCGAGCCCTACAAGCACTTCCCCGGCACCATGACCGTGAGCATGGAGACCCTGAGCCGCTACGTCTACGAGGCCTGCCTGGGCCTAGCCAGAAGCGGCTTCAGGAAGATAATCTTCTTCAGCGCCCACGGCGGCGACAACCTACCCGTCCTCAGGGAGGTATCCTACAGGCTCAGGGAGGAGACGGGGGCCCTGTGCGCCGTGATCCACGTCTGGGGCGTCGTTACACAGATGATACCCAAGGACTTCTGGGGCCCAGGCCTCAGGATGGGCCACGGCGGCGAGCCTGTAACATCGGTGATGCTTCACCTGCACCCGGAGCTGGTGGACATGAGCAGGGCCGAGCTCAAGCCCCTGAACCAGCCGCTGGATGGAATGAAGACCAAGAGCTACGGCATCCAGGTGTTCGACGGTCACCCACAGAGCGTCTACTACTGGGCCGAGGAGGTGGAGCCCAGCGGCTTCATGGGGGACCCCACCCGTGGCTCGGCCGAAAAGGGGAGGCAGCTCTACGAGAAGACGGTGGCGTACCTAGCGGACTTCGTGGAGAAGATAAGGAAGGCGTAGACAGGGAAACGTGTTATATGCGCCCGTTCATCCCCCGAACGTGGCGATACCATGAACGCTAAAGGATCGATCTTGGCCGAGGAGCTGGAGTACGCGGTCGGGGCCCTCGAGAGGACCGTGGAGGGAATCGGCGA
>Ga0272441_10006911_pt1 | contig 18730 bp, 17 predicted proteins | sample SSMProp6N_FD_193582 | JGI IMG/M metagenome (GOLD analysis project Ga0272441, IMG submission 193582) | Marine sediment archaeal communities from Little Sippewissett salt marsh, Falmouth, MA, United States - SSM-Prop-6N | ecosystem: Environmental > Aquatic > Marine > Wetlands > Sediment ... | reverse complement strand
GTACAACGGGTGCGAGCGGACGCTCGCATGCGCGAGTCCGTACAGGTTCGTGACCGCCTGTTGAAGGATCAAACGGGGCGCAACGATCCCTTGCTCGGCGCGGGCATCCAATTGCGCAATCAGCTGATCGAACTGCTGCGCGACCTGGGTCAGTCTCGTGACGTAGTCCTCGGCGCCTCGAAGACTGGTGAGGGGATGAACGACCGTCATCAAGTCATACAGCGACCAGTCCCGGCTCGTGATGTAGTAGTGCGTCACAAGGTAGTCCAAATCGGCGATCTCGCTTCCTCGCACCATATCTTGCCAGTACCAGGAGCAGACGTCGTAGGTGATTTGCTGATCCGGTGTCAGCGCATCTCGATCGTACCGCTCGAGTGTCTCGAGAATGAGGGACTCGATCGCCAGTGTCTCCGCGAGATACGTCTCCGAGTAGTCATCCAGTCGGTCGTCGCGCACGCCGAGCATCTGAGCGAAGCCGTAGTGCGTCAGGACCTGAGGAAATCGCAACAGGTACTGCCGGTAGGACGTCTCGATGAAATCATCGAATTCCAGCCCCTGAATCGCGTCGGCAACCTGGTCGAACGACGGAGGAGACCACGACGGTGCCCGAGGGGCCTCCGTCGACTGAGACCACGTGAGGCCGGCGAGCAGGATGAGAAGAAGGGCGGCAAGCGCGATGGATCGGACGGTGTGCATCAGCGATCGCTTCCTTGGCGTAAGATGTTTCCCAGCGTACGCATGCGTTGTGAAAACGTCGTGAAGGACGGCGACGCTCTTCGGTCATCGATCGATGAGAATGCCTGCGAACGATGGGGAGACGCTACGCTCGCGTGTCGCTCGTCTTACTCCAGGCGCAGGATTTGCTTCGTCTTGTCGATCTGGTCGACGGTGAAGATCAGGGCGTTCTTCTCGACGCCGGCGTAGATCGAAAGGACGTTGATGTGATCCTCTTTCAGGCGCGCCAGCAGGGTCGCCAACTCGCCGGGATGGTGGGGAAGATCCATGACGATGGCTTCCCGTTCTTCGAAGTCGATATCGAGATCCTTCAGATGCTTGCGCGCCGTCCCGGGATTGTCGGTGACCAGGCTGACGACGCCTTCCTCGAGGACGGTCAATCCGGCAATGCCTTCGATGTTGACGTGCTCTGCCTTCAGCGCGCCGGCCAACTCCACCAGCGCTCCGGGACAGTTGCCGATGAGAAACGAAAACTCCTTCATGACGTCACCTCCGCACCATGCTAGCACGCAACGCATTGCGCGTTGAAGTCTCAGCCGATGCGCACAGGCCCTCCTCCCTTGTCGCCCTCGCGTGGAACCTCTACGCTCTTGTCATTCCGACGAAAGGACGGGTTCCTTGATTCCCGACTACATTCTTCGTGAGAGCTCCCGTGCCAAGCACGTTCGCCTTCGCGTGACGCCGTCCGAAGGTCTCGTTGTCGTCGTTCCCCGCGGGTTCGACCGTGCGCGCATTCCCGGTCTGCTGGAAGAGAAGAAGGAATGGATCGACCGTGCGCTAGAGACGGTTGCCGCTCGAGGAGAAAGCATGCCGCCTGCGGATCGACGCCCGGAGGACATCGCGTTGCGCGCCATCGGTCAAAAGTGGAGGGTCGATTGGGTGCGCGCGCCAATCGACGGCGTCGAGCTCTCCGATCGAGACATCGGCGTGCTCCGCGTTCGAGGGGCGATCGATGATGCCGCGGCATGGCGGACGGCGCTGCGCAAATGGGTCGTAGCGCGCGGACGCGAGTATCTCATTCCTTGGCTCACGGCGTGCGCAGAGGAGCTCGGCGTGCCGATCGAGCGCGTGTCCGTGCGCTGCCAGAAGACGCGATGGGGCAGCTACTCCACCAAGGGAACGGTCAGCCTCAACGCGCAACTGCTTTTCCTGCCGCGTCCGCTGGTGCGCTACGTCCTGATTCACGAACTCTGCCACGCCACCCAACCGAACCACTCCGCGGCATTCTGGCAATTGCTCGGCCGGTACGAACCCGACGCCCTGCGTCTCCGGGCCGAGCTGAAGGCCGCAGGATCCTACGTTCCGACGTGGCTGAGATTCTCCGGACGGCGCCCGAAGACGTAGGAATTCTACGGTCGCTCCTGCCGCCAGAGGAGCCGCATCTCCTCGGATCGATCCAGCAACTCGTCAAGCCGGCCATACGCGTCGATCCGACCGTCCTTCATCAGAAGAATCCGGTCGGCACGTTCCAGGGCAGGGCGGCGGTGCGACACCACAAGGTAGGTTCGATCGGGATGCGAGAATGCACGTTCCCACAGAGTCTTCTCGGTTTCCACGTCCAGTGCGCTGGATAGGTCGTCGAAGACAAGCAGCTCCGGATCTCGAATGAACATCCGTGCGGCGGCCGTTCGCTGCCGCTGCCCACCCGACAGGCGGACGCCCTTGGCGCCAACAATCGTATCCAACCCGTTTCGGAGCGTAGTGAGGTCGTCTTCGAGAACGGCCGACCGAAGGCTCTCCTGCAGGGCTTCGGGAGAGGCGGGGAGTCCCATCAGGATGTTGGATGCGAGCGTGTCCGAGAACAGCTGCGGGATTTGAGGGGTGTACGCAGATCGTGGCGGGACGAAGAAGTCCGCCGGGTTCTCCACCGGCACGCCGTTCCATCGGATCTCTCCGCCGACAGTCGGGATGAGGCCGAGAAGCGCTCGCAACAGTGTGCTCTTCCCGGAACCGATGCGCCCCGTGATCACCACGAACTCACCGCGGCGGACCTCGAACGAAATGTCTTGCAAGGAGAACCACGACGAAGATCCGCAGACGTCCTTGTCCCAACGAGCGGACAGATGATCGACGCGCAACGTCTCCAACCGGTCCGCGGACGAACGACGGGGCCTCTCGATCTCAGGCAATGGGCCGGACAGATGAATCGGAGCGTGCGCCGCCACGAGATCTCCGGAGGCATCTCCGGCAAGAGCGGCCATGCGTTCCACCGACACGGACCCCTGCTTCAGGTGCATCATGAAATCTCCGATGACGGCGACGACCTCGGCGAGAACGCCCACGTAGATGACGAACAGCGCGAAATCGCCGACCGTAAACGTACCGGAGGAGAGCCCGTCCGCGGCGGCCAGCAGGATGAGGCCCGTCGTCAGCGTCGCGGTGTTCCAGAAGAAGGAGTGAAACGACTGACTGAGAAGACGATCGCGCACAGTCGCGTGAAGCCGTTCCTCGTTCAGCACGGCCACATGGGACAACACGTGCTTCTCGGCGGTCGCCAGTTGAATGGTCTGAACCCCCTCCATGGCCTCACCGATGGCGCCGGTTACGCGCTCCGTCGCGCGACGGCTCGCCTCTCGGAACCGGCGAAGATGCTTGGACGCAAGACGTGCAGCAGCGATCACTGTCAGCAGCGGCACCGCCACCATCACTGTGATCCGCGGATTGATCGCAAGCAGAATCGCGAGCGCGACAGCGGCATAAACGGCGAACGCGATCTGATCGATGATCCAACTAATCGTGTCCTCGATGAGCTGCACATCGTCGCGCATCGTGTTGAGCGCTTCCCCGGTGGATCGTCCGAGCGGTTGCGCTCCGGGTTGTGCCAACAGCGAAGCGAGCAGATTGCGGCGCATGAGGCTTCCCATGTTGTAGCGGTGGCGAATGTCGAGTAGTGCGCCGACGAGGATCGTCAGCACACGGGCGACGCCCGCAGCAACCACCAGCGCGATGATGCTCCAGATCGACCAGCCGAGCGGCGATGCGCCGGTCAAGGTATCGAAGAACAGCTTGGCGACGTATCCCGCCCCCAGTTCGGTCAGCAGAATCGCGATCCATGCGACGATGTCCACCGCGTACAGCACAGGACGGTACTTCATGAGTTGCCAAAGGACGTGACGGATCTTCATACCAGCACCTCCTCCATCCCGGCCTGAAGCAATCGGGACAAGCGAGACGACGGATCGGATGCCAATCGATCCCTGGGACCGAATTCGACGGCGTGGCCGCCGTCCAGAATGAGGATTCGGTCGGCGCGTTCCACGGTGGACAACCGATGGGCGATGAGGATTGCGGTGCGGTCCTGCAACAGGCGATCTACAGCGTGCTCCAACAGGGTCTCTGTCGCCGGATCGAGTCGCGAGGACGCCTCGTCGAGGATAACCAACCCAGGGTTGGCGAGGAACGCACGCGCCAGCGCAATCAGCTGCCCTTGTCCGGCGGACAGGCCGCCACCGTCCGCGGCCAGCAGCGTATCCAATCCGTCGGGCAAGCTCAGGGCCCACTCCCGGATGCCCAAGTGATCCAGCGCCAACAGCACGCGATCGTCTCCGATCGAGGGGTCGAACAGCCGGACGTTGTCCCGAATGGTCGCGCGGAAGAGCTGTACCTCCTGAGGGACCTTGCGAACCGCGCGGCGTAGATCGGCGATCGACACGGAGTCGACAGGTCTTCCGCCGACGCGAACACTGCCGTCTTGCGGGTCATACAGACGAACCAGAAGCCGAGCCAACGTCGTCTTTCCGCTCCCGGTTCGCCCGAGAAGGCCCAACACTTCTCCCGGCTCCAGCGCGAAGGAAACCCCGTGCAATGCAGGGAGCGTATCCGGATCTGCTTCAGCCTCCCCGCGCTCCGAAGCGGCGGATGTGTCGTAGGTGAAGGTGACGTCATGAAAGGCGACCGACAGCGCGCCGGCCGGAAGCCGGTCGGATCCTTCGTCCAGCAATTGCGATCGGGTCTCCAGCAAGTCGCGGATGCGACGGATGCCGGCCTCGGCCCGCTGCAGGTCCGTGACCTGCGTGCGTATCTCCGAGATCGGTCCCCGAAGAAGCTCCGTGTAGTGGAAGATGAGATACACGGTTCCGATCGTAATCAACGATGCGCGCCACAGCGTCGACCCGACGCCGAACGCAATGGCATGTCCGAAGGCGAACAGGACGACGTTGGACATCCACATTGCGTAGCCGCTGACGCTGGAACGGAGACGGACCGGGAAGATCTTCTGAACGTACTCGTAGAACCGCCTCATGACGTGGTTGACGGCGCCATTGGCGCGAATGTCTTCACGGCCGGCGATCTGCTCGCCGAGGAAGCCGAAGTACTCCGCAGACAACCGTCGAAGCCGCGTCCAATGGGGCACCGCCTTCTTGCGAATCCATGTCAGCAGGAACAGCGTCAGAAGGGCGAACAGGAAGATGGGAAGACCGATGCGCCAATCCTCGCGAAACAGCAATCCGAGGATGCCCAGCACCAGCAACCCGTTTCCAAGGATGTCGATTGTGAATCGTGAGAAGAAGTTGGACAGCGTGGCGACATCTCCGTCGATGCGTTCGATCATCTGTCCCGGCGTATGGTCCTTGTGAAACGCGCTGTCCAGATGCAGCGCGTGATCGAGTAGATCGAGCCGCAACGCATTGGTTGCCGTCCACGCGACCGTTTCTCCGACATAGGTTGCGGCGACGGACAGTGCTTGTGTGCCCAGTGCGATGCCGAAGAAGAGCAGCGCGTAGCGAATGAGGACCGCACGTTCGCCTGCCTGTGTCACCGTAGCGATGAAGGTCTTCAGGATTGGAGGAAAGCTTGATTGCCGTGTCGCGGTGTCGATGAATGCCCTCAGAATCTGAGGGTTGACGAGCCGCAGTCCGATGGATACCAGGATCAGAACGGAAAGGACGGCGACCCAACGCCACTGGGCGCGCAAGTACGTCGAGAGAAGTCTCAGGTACTGCCGTATCGGGACTTTCATGGTCGATTCCTTCACTCGGCTCCGCACGAGGGGTGCCGAAAGGACGTTTGCCGAAGTGCTTTGTCAGCGGACGTCAAGGAGCAGCAATCGCTGCTGCCGTCGGATTCGGTCTCCGTGGCGTCGACAGAAAGGTGCTCTGCGAGAAGGACTAGCCGATGCCCATGGTATCGACAGGGATCGCGAACCGATGATGTCTTGTCTGATTCATTACGTTTGCGCCTCCTTGTTCGACATGCCGTGACAGGCATCTGGATAGGGTCTTCCACACAGGCGTGGCCCGATTTCGGACGACGAACCGTACCCTATCGGACAGGGTGAGTCAAGAGAAGTGTTGTGAATACGCGCTACGTCTCTCGAACGAAGTGGAACGTCAGCTTCGTTTCGCCGCTTGCCTCCACCAGGTGAACGTTCAGGTGATCCTGATCGTCGCGTTCGTAGACCAGCCATCCTCCGGCATCGTCGTCCTCATCGGACTCACGGATGGCGGCAAAGAGGGCGCGATCGGCGTCAAGACCGGTCAGCACGAAGGCCTGGTAGTGCTGCCGTTCCTCCCATGCGACCAACGAGGGGTGGAAGTGCTTGACGTGGAGCTCAACGCCGGTGTCGGTTCTGTTGATGACCATGAACTCGTAGAACGACACATCATCGTCCGCGATCCAACGGAACATGCCCATCAGGGTGTGTGCGTCGACCGTGGACCAGATTTCCTCACAGCGGCGTTGATCCGAGTCTTCGATCCATGCACCCCGCATCCACCGAAGCTGGTCGAGTGAGTCTGCCGGCAGGGGGGTCGTCGGATAGGAAGTCATGCTCATCCTCCACTTTCTGGATGACGCATTGTACACCGCGGGCAAAACGACGTGAACATGCACGCATGGTGAGCGGTCCCCGGGCGGGGAAGACACGAGCCGGGGTGGATTTGGAATTCTCTCAGCGACGATAGACGATGGAACGAACGAAGTGTGCAACGAGAGGATCGTGTCTCGAGGAGGTCGTCATGAATTGGAAGCTCTGGGTGTTGGCGCTGGCGCTGGCTGGCGCCGCTGTGTTGGCGGCATGGTTCCTGATCCCGACGGACGACGGATCCGTCGAGATCACGCTCCTGCACACCAATGACGTGCATGCGCACTATGTGCCGTTCGAACCGTTCGGAGAACCGGTTCAGGGAGGCGCCGCTCGGTTGGCGACGGTCATCGAAGAAATCCGGACGCGGGACGACGACGTTTTGCTGTTGGACGCCGGCGATCAGTTCCAAGGCACGCTGTACTTCACCGTCGGCGGTGCCGATGTTGTCGCAGACGTCATGAACACATTGGGTTACGACGCCATGTGCGTCGGCAATCACGAGTTCGATGCCGGGCCGTCGGAACTGGCGCGACTGATCGAGGCAGCGGACTTCCCCGTCTTGTCCGCCAACATCGATGCATCGGCCGACCCCGATTTGGGCGACGAGCTCCTGCCGTATTCCGTCTTCGTCTTCGATGGGCAACCGGTCGCGGTGATCGGACTGACCACCGGACATACGGCCGTGTCGTCCAGTCCGGGACCGAAGGTCGAATTCCTCGACGTCCGGAGCGCGGCGCAGCAAACCGTCACCGAGATCCAAATGCTCGGCATCAACAAGATCATCGCGCTGACCCATCTCGGGTACGAGGAGGATCTCGCGTTGGCCGCCTCCGTCCACGGCATCGACGTGATCGTCGGCGGGCACTCGCACACCACGCTGACGGACTACCCGACCCGCATCATGTCAGCGTCGGCCGAACCCGTGCTGGTCGTCACGGTCGGCGATTGGGGACGCTACCTGGGAGAGTTGCGGGTGACGTTCACGGCGGGAGGACTGATCGAGAACTACCAAGGGCGAATGATTCCGATCGATGCGGCGATTCCCGAAGACCCGGCCGTGCTGGACATTCTCGCGGACTACGAAGACGACATCGACACGCTGATGTCGACGATGGTCGGCGTAACCAATGTGAGCCTGAATGGGGAGCGCGAAGACGTGCGCGGACGGGAAACCAATCTTGGAAACCTAATCTGCGATGCGATGTTGTGGAAAACGGCAGCGTTCGAGACGACGATTGCACTTCAGAACGGCGGCGGGATCCGCGCATCCGCGCCCAAAGGCGTTATCACGATGGGGCAAGTTCTCGAAATCCTCCCGTACGGGAACCAGATCTCCGTTCTCTCTCTGACCGGCGAACAGCTCTGGACCGCGCTGGAGAACGGGGTCAGTCAAGTGGAGGACGGCGGCGGCGGCTTCCCCCAGGTCAGTGGTTTGCGGTTCTGGTTTGATGCTGACGCGGACGTGGGGTCGCGCATTCTCTCAGTCGATACATGGGACGATGCGACCTCGAGCTACGTCTCCATTGACCTCAACGCGTCCTACGTGTTGGCGACCAACAGTTTCCTCGCTGCGGGAGGAGACGATTACTCAGCGTTTGCCGAGGCGGCTGCTCTCTACGGCGGGTACGAGACCGGCTGGCTCCTGTCCGACGCGCTCGCGGAGTATCTGGACGCACACGCTCCCGTCGCGCCGGAGATCGAAGGGCGGATCGTTCCGTCGTCGCCCGAAGGGTAATCATGATGCCCAGCGGAGGGAAGAAGAATACTTGATGGCAACCGCGCGTTCGCGGAGCCATCCTCCTGATGGAGATTCTGTGGATGCGCGACAGTCCCGCCGTCGTCACGCTGCGCGAGTGGGCGGCGGCGGGACGAAGGGGCCTTCAAGGAACTGGCCATTGAAGGCGGAAACGCTCGCGTGGGTCGATCGGCTCCGGACGAGACCCGCAACAGCGGCTAGGACGGGGTCGCGAAGATGGCGTCGACGACGGGACCGATGACGAAAGCCTTGTGTTCGCGGAACCGCTCCTCGCAGAAGCCCGCACCGGAGAACAGCTCCCTGACTTGAGATGGAGCCATTCCGTGGGACGGCTTCGTGGGCTCGCGCAGGCACACGCTGCCGCCCGGCCGGAGCAGCCGAGCGAGGGTGTTGACCACGCCGATTCGCTCCGCTTCCACCACATCGTGCAGTGCATTGTGGATGACAACGAGGTCGAAGGCGGCGTCCTTGAGCTCCAGGGACTCGATTGAGCCGACCAGACATCGTGCATGGGCGTATTGCTTCAGTCGTCGTTCGGCGATGCGCACCATTGGCGGCGAGATATCGGCCGCGGTCAGCGATCCGTCGGGCAATCGGGGCATCAGTCGTTCCGCGACGCCGCCACTGCCGCAGCCGAACTCGAGAACGTCCTCGGATCCGCTCAATGTGATGCCGTTGGCGAAATCCCGATACACACGGGCGAGCAGCCGCGGAGCCATCACGCCGTCGAACCACACGAACGCCTTGGGAGGATTGACGAAATCCATACCGCCTCCTTTGCGGGCGCCGCATTGTGACGTGCGAGACGTGGATCCGCAACGTGGAAACGCCGACTTCTCCTCAGCGCATCGGCGTTGTCAGAGCCAGCGAACGACCGCATCCATCGGCTTCCTTGGCGGAACCGGCGGCGTCTGATCGGTCCATCCCAACAGGATTGCGGACACAAGCTGGTGGTCCGTCCCGAGCCACTCGTTGAGTTCGGGATACGCGTCCCACACATCGGCCACCCACAACGAGCCCAGGCCCAGCTCGGTGGCTGCAAGGAGGAGGTTCTCGATGGCGGCGCCGACCGATTGAACGGTGGCGCAATCCCACCACGACTCGTGCTCCTTCCGGGCCTTCCACGGGTGGATGCCGTCCGTATTGTGAGCGAAGACGGTAACCGGGGCCTGTTCGATGCACTGAAGACTCCATTGAATCGTTCCAAGTTCCTGACCCTCGGCCTCACGATGAGCCAGCCCCTCGCGGATCACAGCCAGCATCTCGTCCTTCTTCGGTCCCGTCACGACGGTGAACCGCCACGGCTGACTGTTCTTGGCTGACGGTGCGAACACCGCGGCTTCCAGAACCTGTTCGATAAGGGTACGGTCGACGGGTGCGTCGTTGAACGAGCGAATGCTTCTGCGAGTCTGAATCGCTTCCAGGGCGGTCATGGGGCCTCCTCATGGCTTCGATGACAAGGATCCATGGAGACTACCGGAAACCGCCGGAATGCGCAAGTCCGCTTAAATAGTTAATTACAGCGGATCCTCTACATGACATCTCCGCCGACGTACTCCATTCCCGGGGCACCATCAGGGCGGACTCGGAATCCGTGACGTTCGTAGAATGGCCCCTTTCCGTGTGCTGCGAACAACTGAATGTCGCGGATGGCGGCCTCTCGACAGACCCTCACCAGTCGTGTGAGGATTTCCGATCCGATCCCGCGGCGCTGATAGTCGGGATGCACGATCACGTCGAACAGCACGGCGTGCATCGTGCCGTCGCTGACGACGCGCCCGAAGCCGACCAAGGACCCATCGGCGTACGCAGAGAGGATGCTCCAACTCGCGTCGACGGCACGGGCAAGATCGGCCGGCGTTGCCGCGTACTTGGCATTCCACCCGGTGGTTTCGAACAACGAGAAGAACGCATTCGCGTCCGGCGGATCGGTTCGGTATTCGATGAGCTTGGTCATGCCGGGATTGTATCGCGGAGACATGCCAAGCACGGTGTTGATCTCACGCAGCTCGTTGTAGCGGATGCGCGGGGCAATCGCGCACAGAAGAAGATCAGACGCCAAGGTTCCCAGGGTCAAGAGCACGCCGAAGACCCTGCTGTAGCAACGCCCAGAGTATCTCGGCAAACGTCTCTCTAGGGTCTCAGGTTGTCAAACACGGGAGATGTGGCGGTCGCCAACCTGGAGATACGAGCCTACGGCGCCACCGCGGTTGCCGTCCGTGCCCAGCGCTCGCATCGGCCGCCGACGGTCCCGACCGTGACGCCGTCTTCCACGAACTGAACGATTTCGCAGTGGTTGCTGCAGTGATCGCAGACGAACGCCCGTGTCGTGAAGTCCGATGCGAGGATACTCTCCACGGTACGCATCGAAGACGGCGACCTCGACACACTCTTCGCCAGCAACGCCGCCCCCATCGCGCCGACGATATTGTGTTCTCGAGGAACTTCAATGGGGAGGCCCAGCGCGTCGGCGAACGCACGTTCGATGCCGGCATTCGCGGCCACGCCCCCCAGCAGCAAAACAGGGGGCGCAATGTCCTTCCCTTTGCCCACGTCGTTGAGGTAGTTGCGTGCCAAAGAGCGGCAGGCGCCGGCAACGATGTCTTCCATCCGATGTCCCGCCTGCTGTTTGAAGATAATGTCGCTTTCGGCGAACACCGTGCATCGTCCGGCGATGGCCACCTCGTGAGAAGACTGCAGCGCAAGTGCTCCAAGATCTTCCACAGCGATGCCGAGCCGGCCTGCGAGCTGATCGAGGAACGCACCGGTGCCGGCGGCGCAGACGGTGTTCATCGCAAAGTCCACGGGTAGACCGTCCCGCATCAGGATGATCTTCGAGTCCTCGCCGCCGATCTCCAACAGCGTTTGTGCGTCCGGTCGGAGGTGCCGAGCGCCGTAGGCATGCGCCGTGATCTCGTTCTTCACGACATCCGCCCCCACCAGGGCGCCGACGAGCTGGCGTGCGCTGCCCGTCGTTCCGCATCCGGCGACCGGATGCGATCGTAGGACGCCGCCCACTGCGTTCACTCCGTCCTTGACGGCCTCAATGACGCGACCTTGCGTTCGCCGGTACACCGACGCAAGGCAGGCTCCGGACCGATCGAGAACCGCGACCTTGCACGAGATGGAACCGACGTCGATTCCGACCCAAACCATGTCTTGAGCGTTCATCAAACCGCCACCTTTCTTGACGTTCGGCGCGAATGCAGCAGATCGACGAATGCCTCGACCCGGTTGTCCAACCCCTCCTCGGCGAACCGATCTCCGATCGCCAGAGACATCATCGGAATCCCCGCATCCTTGGCGATCCGTTGCAGAATCGGTTTGGCCGCGGTCTGCGGCATGCAGCCGAACGCATAGATGTGGAGCAAGCCGTCGTATCGCTCGGCCGCGAAGTCGAGCGCGTGCGCGCAGGAGAAGATCTCCGAGGTTGAGACGTCGGGAGAGAGGTACGCCCCGCATTGCTCCTTCAGGGGAGCAAGCCGAGCCTCGTTGGATCGAGCGAGGCAGCGGAATCCTCCCCGCCAATCGAGAAGAACCCCCTGCTCCGCGAGCAGCTTCAGACGCATGAGGATCGAATCCAATTCGCTGAGAATGTGTTCTCCTCCGACGATTCCGATGCGTGCGAGCGGGGGAGATGTCCTCTTGGGCAGCGTTGCGACCACACGGTCGAACCAGCGAGAGACGCGCCACAGCGAGAGCATGCCGTGCGCATGATCCACGCGACGAATGGCCTCAGCCTGCAAAGCTCTCACGCGTTCGGGATCCGGGCAATGGTAGAAGAGCGCCAGACAGTGTCGTTCGATCTTGTCCAAGAGATCCACCTTGCCGAAGAACATTGCATACGCGCGCATGCACTGCGTGCGTGTAATCCGCGGCCCGAAGTGGCTTTGAAGATTGTCCAGAGCAGTTCCGATGCCGTCGCCACCGATGCGATGTGCGGAAAACGCGGGGCACATCGTCCCGAACAGCGACTCGAGATACTCGCTCGTATCCGCACAGCGGCACGCCTCGGGCCCCAATGAGGACATGAACGTCATGTGTTGCTCTCCGCGGTCCACCTGGGCCTGCAGCTGTCCAAGGACCAACTTCCCGGAGAAGCAGAGAAACGGATGGGCTGCGGAGATCCCGCGCTCGATGACCGACGCGGTAATCTCCGGCGGCGTGGCAAGGTCGTGGCCGAGCACGCGCAACAGCGCGCGAACGGCGATGTAGTTCTTGCCCCAGGAAAAGGTGAAGTATCTCATGGCAGCACGCCTCCCGCGAGCTGGCGATGGGCGAGAAGATCGACGAACGCCTCGAGTCGAGTGCAGATCCCTCCATCACTTCGAAGCTCATCGAGGACCAGCGTCATCATCGGGGTACGTGTGTTCTGCGCCATGTGGCGCGCAATGTCCCCGTCCGGCCCGCAGTTGAACGGGAGCAGAAAAACGATGCCGTCAATGGACTCGTCGTTGTCCCACTGCCGGACGGTCGTCATCGTTCGGGCGGCCAGATCGAAATGAAGTCCTGTCCACGAAGGGCTGTAGCCGATCTCTCCCAACGGTGCGAAACGTACGGCGCACCCCAACCGGCGGAGTCGCTCGATGACGTCTCCGTTGAGCCAAGGATCCTCGACGACGTACGGATGTCCGAGCAGGGCGATGGTTGGCGATCCGGTCTGCGAAGTCTCGGAAACGTGTTCTGGCGACAGGAATAACGAGCATTCATCACGGGCGCGGGCGACCGCCTCCACCGACGCGCCGAGGGTCGCGCCCAGTTCGTACAGCCCGTCGTCGGACAGGCCGACGTCATCGAAATGGAACGTTGGGGTGAGGAGGCGCTCGCGCGAACACAGGCCGAGTGCCACCACGATGTCCGCCAATCTCGTGCGAACGTGGCATGGAAAGACGCGCCCGTTCTCGTGGCTGACAATCACGGGAATCAAGACGGCATCGATGTCTTGTTGAACAAGCCACGAGACGTGTCCGGCGAACGCCTTCACCGGGAGACAGATTTCATCGAGCATCCAGTGCTTACCGGCCTGGAAGATACGCCGATCGGTTGCCGGAGACAGGGTTACGGGGACGTCCAGACGCGCCAGAAACGACGCCAGGAATCCGCCGAACTCGTAGTGAAGGATGGACCGGGGGACGCCAACAGACGACGTGCTCATATCCAGTCGTACCCCAGCTCGTGGACGACCTTCAGCAACAGGTTGTGGAAGTTCGCTTGCTGTTCATCGGTCAAGGGAGACAGAAACTGCTGCGTATACGCGGCCGCTCCATGATGTGTCTCCTGCGCCGCTGCCTCCCCCGCCGGCGTCAACGCAAGCCGCCACGTCCTTCGATCCTGCTCGCTTTGCGTGCGTTCTACCAGTCCCTTTTGCACGAGCCGCTGAACGTAGACGGAAATCGTGCCGGGGTTGATGTCCATCATCTGGGACAGCTGAGCGGCGGCGACCGGCGCGTGCTGTCCGAGAACCATCAGCATGGAGCGATCCGCCAGATTCAGACCTGACGCCGTGTCGCGACCTTCTCGCTGCATCCTGCTGCGGTATGCGTTGGCCAGACTGAAAATGGCCCGATTGACCTGCAAGTAAGCATCGCTGGAAAGAGACATCGAATCTCCTTTGCTAGGTCATTACTAGTTGTATAACCCAACGATTGGATTATGCAACGACATGGAACGGATGTCAAGTCGCACGCGCCTACCCTTACCTGTTGAGGAAACGGCATCATCTGGAACAAAGGGGAAGACGCCGAGCGGAAAATCCATTATGCTTGGCTGGATCACAACGAAAGGCGACCTCTCCTGTATGCCGCATCGAGCGCGCGAGACCGTCAATGACGAGTCCGTAACAACGCACCTTCCTGCTGTCGTTCTACAAGCCGTGGCGCGTCCTTTCGCCATCCTCTCGAGCGGTACTGGAGAAGCGCTTCATACATCTCCGCAGTTTCGGGAACTGCTGCAGCTGTCCGCCGCAGACGTCTCGGAAGATCCGGCACGCTGGATGGAAGGCATCGATTCTCCGCATCGAACCCGATTGCTCGAAGCGATCCAAACTGGTGAAACGGGGCCTGCATTCGATTGTACGGTCGGTCTTCCCGACGGAGGATGCCGATCGATCCGTTTCGAGATCGTGCGCCGGGACCGTAAAGCACTCAGCGATCGTGATTGGATCTCCATCACTGCAGAGGACACCTCGAACCAGGCGCGATTGGAGAGAGCAACCTACCGTTTGCAGCTCCATCAGGAGGTACTCAACGACCTCGCCATCGGTCTCGGTCGCAGTACGTCGCTTGACTACATCTACGCGTGCATTCACGAACACGTCACGCAACTGATGGATACAGCATCGTTCATTGTCTCGTTGTACGATGCCGATCGCCAGACACTTCGAGCCGGATTCATCTTTGCTGACGGGGTAACGATCGACCCGATGCTTCTGCCGCCTCTACAGCTGAGCGATCCTGGGGAAGGGACACAGAGACAAGTCGTCCGTACGCGACGGCCGCTGAATGTTCCGGATCTCAGCGTTCCTTTGGAAGGCTTTGAACCACAGGTCGAGATTCTCGAGAACGAACGCGTCATCCCGTCCGCTTCAAGTGGTGCTTCGGATGATGAGAGATCGACGAAGTCGGAGTTGTTGGCGCCGATGTTGTTGGAAGGTGAAGTGGTGGGCGTCATCGCACTTCAGAGCTACCGGCGCAACGCCTATTCATCCGAGGACATGGAACTGCTGTGCGGAATCGCCAACCTAACTGCGATGGCGGTGCATCACGTCACGCTCGTGCAATCGCTCACGGATTCGGCCCAACGCCTCGATCAAGCACTCCAGGAAACGATCGAAATGGTGGCCCGCACCACCGAGATGCGGGATCCCTATACGGCTGCCCACCAAGAACGGGTTGCACGGCTCGCGGTCGCCATTGCCCGACGGTTGGGCGTGAGCGAACACACGGTTGAAGGGCTTCGAGTTGCCGGGCTGCTACACGACATCGGAAAACTCAGCATTCCGTACGACATTCTCAGCAAGTCGGCAGCCCTCAGTCCCGAAGAGTTTGACATGGTCCGGCATCATGCGTACGCGTCGGCACACGCGCTGGAGGGCATCTCATTCGACGCGCCCGTACGGGAAATCGTGATGCAACACCACGAGAACGTCGACGGTTCGGGGTATCCGGCGCGATTGACGGGAGACGACATTCTGTTCGAGGCAAGAATCCTGCGCGTTGCCGACACCGTCGAAGCGATGACCGCGCACCGTCCGTACCGGCCGGCCTACGATGTCCAAGAAGCATTGGAGGAACTGCTTGCCGGAGTGGATTGCCGCTACGACGCAGCAGTCGTCGAAGCGTGCTTGAGCGTGTTTGCCGACGGATTCTGCTTTGAGGAGAATCCGTCGGCAGAATGAACAAGCGGCCCGTACGTGACGGGCCGCCAATCTCCTCAATCGAAGACTCTGCTAGTCCTCGATCTCCTCGAGAATGATGGGATTCTCGTCGACGACCTCGAGTTCCGCGTCACATGACGGACACGTGATACGTTCGTAGAGGTACGCCTGATCCTCATCGATTCGGATATTCTTCCCACATACCGGACAAACGGCTGATGGCATACATCCTCCATCTCCACGGATCGGTCGTTACTTCTTCTTCTTCCCTCCAGCTTTCTTCTTCGCAGGCATGGAGTCACCCCCTTCCGGCATTCAGCACCAGAAGCATGGCGCAGCATAGCATCGATCAAAGGGCGCGAGAATACCCTGGAGACATACATTTGCGGCGCGTCTCAAGCAGGAAGATGCGCCGATGTTGCGTCGCGATTTGGGACGGTCCAAGAGGTGGACGATTGCGGGTCTCTGCATAGCTGACAAGCGCTCAGTTCCCTATCGCCCCTTCGACCAAGGTGGAATGCGAATCAATGCGTCATTGATAACCGGGGCACCTGTCATATCAAGAGTACAGCCGATTGTCTCGATTGAGAACCCCGGCGCATGTACGTCGGTTCGAGATCGTTGCATTTGGATCTAGAGTTCCGCTGCACGTGCCAAGAGTGACGCCAATGCATCGATCGAGAGGTGCAACGGGACATCCAGCGCCAGAACGTCCCGCAACCTCGCCATATCGCGAACGAATCGATACGGCGACAGCGGATCAGCCGGGTACTTGACGGGCAGAATCCCGATCCACTCCAAGCTGCCTAAGGGGGCGATTGCGTCGACCCAGTCGCTCAAGGCGGCTGTATCCGGACTGCGAGCAAACGAGGGAAGCGGAGAAGCGTACAGTGTCGAGAGGTTCTTGTTCGTCAGCGCCCGATCGACGAGGTCAAGTGCGTCCCGTGTGTTGAACGGAAGCCACAGCCCCGGAATTCCCGTCACGAGATTCGTTCTGGGATTCAGATGATTGAAGCAGTCGATCATTACCGCGTCCGATCGCACGTTGTCGCACGCCAAGTACGCATCATATACGAGACGGCTGTACTCGGCAGGATGGTCGCGTTCGATCTCGATCACCCGAATCCCCGCAGCCGTCGCGTAGTCGACGACGGCATCAGCGAACGCTTGCGGACATCCCCATTCCGATTCGCGTCGCAGCTCCGCGGCCTCTTCTATGGGCCAGCGATCCGCGTACTCGTCCGGGTCAACGGCCCCGAGCCCTCCGACCTGCAGAAAGACGTCCGAAGCGAGAGGGACCTGCGGCCAGCTGTACGTGCAGTTGATGAGAACGATCGTCCCTCCCGGCGCAAGGTGTTCTTCCACGAACAGGCGATAGGGCTCGGGCACGTCGAGAAGCTTGATGCGCACGAAATCGGCGACGCGCACCATCGATCGATCGTGGAGTGGGTCGACGTGGCAGACGATCTCGTAGCCGTCTCCGGGATTGGCGGCTCGAATCCGTTCCGCGACGGCCGATGAAGTCCGGCGGTATGCATCGACGTCGTTGGGATCGATCGTCGAATGCCGAAATGCCAGGCCGAAGGACGTCGTGAGAAACGGCGCTCTGAGCAGGGACGCAAGATGAGCGACCGCGCCGTTGGGCGAGCCGACGACGATGACCGGGTACCGAACGTCTTCCGGATACTGGGCGACGCACCATCGAGCAAGATCATCGATGGACACGTCGCCGGCTCGATCGGGAGACGACCCGAGCGACACCCGCATGCCCCACTCGATGGCGGAGATGCGCGCGCTTTCGGGGAGCAGACTGATCAAGCCAAGGAAGATGTTGCTCCCCCACGGGTACGCCTCGAGAATGCTCCGCCCCTGTCCGGTCAGCGCTTCGGCGACCTCGCGAACGACGCGCGTGCCGGAATCGAACGGGACAACCCCACCGTCGGCAGATGCCGCAACGTGGCTTAGGATCATACCGGCGAGCAGGAAGATGACTCCGAACGCCTCCTTTCTCACGGCGCGCCCTCCGCGATCAAGGGCGCAAGCCGTTGGGGAAAGTCGGTGTAGATGCCGTCGATGCCGGGCAATCCAATCGCATACTGCAACTGAGCTTCGGCGTTGTACGTCCACACGATGACGCGAATCCCTGCCTCTTCCAGATCGGCCAGCAAGGCGGCCGTGAATCCCACGACACTGGGGAGGTAGACGTCGACCTGCAGCTCCTGAAGGGCCGCCAGCGTCCTGGGTGGGGGAAGGATTGCTAACGCGCCGATGGCGAGTTCGGGCGCGACGCGCCGCAGCGCTTCCAGGAAGTCCCAATCAAACGACGAGATGAGGACGCGGTCCTGCGTCCCCGTCTCCAGAAGAAGCGATAACAATTCCGCGGCAACGACCTCGGCCTCAACGTCGAACGGTGCTTTGACCTCGATGTCCATCAGCCAGTCATGGCTCGCTACGAAATCGAGTGCTTCGCGCAATGTTGGAACCGCCTCACCGGCATACGAGGCTGCATCGACCTGCGAGACTGCTCCTTGAGCGATCTGCTCGAACGGGTCTTGCTCCACGAACCATGATCCGGCATCGAGGGTTCGGATCTCATCGAGCGTGAAGTCGGCTACCCGCCACGGCGATCGCGCGGGAAAGCGCGCCTCTACGTCCGTCGTGCGTTCGAGCGTCTCGTCGTGCATCAGCACGAAGACACCGTCCTTCGTGCGGCGCACGTCCACGCCCCACACATCGGCTCCGACGGCAAGCGCCGCCTGCCCTGCAACCAGCGTGTTCTGCGGCGCCAGTGACGATGCACCGGCGTGCGCCACATTGAGAAGGACCGGCCACGCGCTTTCCCGGCGGAAGACGCTCTCGCAACGCGCGTCGAACGATGTGCCCATACATGCGACGAGAACCGCCACACAGATGAGGACGACGCGCACGCGCCCGAGAATCGTTGCGCCTTGCATTGAACCCGAGAACCTGAAGCCTGCTGACCGCCGGCTTGTCACGGTTGCTCCCTCCCCGGTGCCCCGGCGGGACCATCATACGTGACGATCTCAGCCGCGATGAA
>Ga0272441_10006910_pt1 | contig 18733 bp, 21 predicted proteins | sample SSMProp6N_FD_193582 | JGI IMG/M metagenome (GOLD analysis project Ga0272441, IMG submission 193582) | Marine sediment archaeal communities from Little Sippewissett salt marsh, Falmouth, MA, United States - SSM-Prop-6N | ecosystem: Environmental > Aquatic > Marine > Wetlands > Sediment ... | reverse complement strand
CGTCAGTCAGTCGTACAATATATTTCTTGTGCATCGAGAAACCTCCTTGTTTCATAAGCGTTGCACAAGATCTATCGGCTGTTGGGCAACATTTACCCAAATATTTAGTCATGAGCGGGCACTAGTTGCCATCTACCACTTTTTTACCACTCAAGTTACCACCTTTGGGTAATTCCCGTTCGGGAGGAGAACGTCCAAAATGTGGTTCAGGACAAATGAGTTTCTGGATGTGAAAGATCGAACAACGGAACAAGGCGAACCATGATGTTGTTGTGAGGAACGTTGGACGGAGGTTCTTACATGGAGAAGCCTGCAGTCTATCGGATTCGAGTCCGGGGTGAGTTGGATGGACAGTGGTCAGCTCGTCTGGCGGGTATGAGCATCACGACGGAGCACCCCGATGGCCGGGAGGCACAGACCACGTTGGAGGGTCTTCTCAGAGATCAGGCCGCTTTGTCGGGCGTCCTCAACACGCTTTATGAGTTGCATCTGCCGGTTGTGTCGGTCGAGTGCCTGCCGCCGGGGCGAAAGGGATAGGGGAGTAACATGAGCGACCCGAGTTTTCCTATTGAGTGCTGCTGTTTCCGGCATCGAGGTCTACCACTTTTTTACCACTCGAATTGCCACTGTTGGGTAATTTTCACGGCGAAGGGAAGCGTTACGATGGCAGGGAGAACGCCGGTTCGTCTTCGATGGATGACATCATGACAAAGAACCAGACGCAAACGTTAGATGATCCAGGGTGTGCTGGCCTGAGGATGTCTTCTTGAGTTGAGGGCATTATGGTGCAAAAGCAAGCGAATCCAGTTCAACTCCAAGTGGAGAAGGCCGCGAAGGGCCGGGTCCGGATGGTGGTTCGAGGCCGTTTGGATGCCGAGCGTTGCGCCGCTATGTGGAAAGACGCCCGGCGCAGTCTTGAAAAGCTGCGACCGAAGCGTCTGACGGTGGACGCGGCGGGAGTGGAATACTGTGACGGCGCGGGAGCAGGCTTCCTCTTCAATCTGCGCGAGTATCAGAAACAGGCGCAGGGTGGCTTTGAGATCCAGGGGCTGCAAGAGCGAATCCGTCGATTGCTGGAGATGTTCGATCCGGGCGAGCCAACACCGCCGAGGGCGCGAGAGGGCAAGCTTCGGAAGGGGCTGGAGGACGTTGGCGGCGGTGTAGTCGCGATGGTCGGCGATGCGCTGGCTCTGGTGGCTTTTACCGGGGAACTCACGGCGAGCCTGGTCGCGGTGTTGCCCCGGCCGCACAAGCTACGGTGGAAAGATGCCTTCCTGGTAATGGAGCGCGTGGGCTGCGATGCCTTTGCCATCGTTGCGGTGGTTAGCCTTCTATTTGGATTGATTCTGGCCTTTCAGGCGGCGATTCCGCTGGAGCGATTCGGAGCGGCTATCTTTGTGGTGGACCTCGTGGGCATTGCGGTAACGCGAGAGTTGGGGCCTTTGATCACCGCGATCATCCTGGCGGGCCGTACCGGCTCTGCCTTTGCGGCTGAGTTGGGGACAATGAAAGTGAACGAGGAACTCAATGCCCTCGACACGATGGGATTGGAGCCGGTTCAGTTTCTCATCGTTCCCCGCGTTATCGCCGCTGTTGTGATGACGCCGTTGCTGGTGGTTCTGGCCAATTTCGCGGCCATCGCGGGCGGCCTTGTGGTGATGAGGTCGGTAGGATTCACCTGGGTGACGCTGATCAACCAACTTGAGGGGGCCGTCAGCCTGGGGGACGTGTTCGGTGGCTTGTTCAAGTCTCTGTTCTTCGGGATGCTGGTGGCCGGCATTGGTTGTCTGCGCGGGTTGGAGACGGCTACCGGTGCCCAGGCCGTCGGGGTCTCCGCGACCCGCGCCGTCGTCAGCGGCATTTTCCTGATTCTCTTTGCAGACAGCATCTTCGCGGTTGCATTTCACCTGTTGGGTATCTGAGGAAGACGTGAAATGGCTACAGAACCGATCATACGCGTGCGAAACCTGACGACGGCCTACGGCGGCAATATCGTTCTGGACAATCTGTCCTTCGACGTGCAACGCGGGCAGACCTTTATCATCCTGGGCGGCTCCGGCTGCGGCAAGAGTACGCTGATGAAACACATGATCGGCCTGTACAAACCGGCGAGTGGGCAAATCTTAATCGACAACACGGATATCGTCACTGCCAAGGGTCGCCAGCGCAAAGCCCTGCTGCGTCGGTTTGGCGTGATGTATCAGGGCGGCGCCCTGTTCGGCTCTATGACGGTCCATGAGAACATTCGGCTGGTCCTGGAGGAATTCACCGACCTGTCGCGGGATGCGATGGATCTGATTTGCCGGATTCGGCTGAATCTCGTGGGATTGGGCGATGCCGGCGAGAAGTTCCCTTCGGAGCTCAGTGGAGGCATGCAGAAACGCGCCGCTGTGGCTCGGGCGATGGCGCTGGACCCGGCTATCATCTTCCTCGATGAGCCTTCCGCGGGGCTGGACCCGATTACGGCGGCCGATTTCGATCAGTTGATCAAACGTCTGGCCAGGAGCCTGAACATCACCTTCGTAGTCGTCACGCACGAGTTGGCCAGCATCTACACGATCGCCGACCACGTTATCATGCTGGATAAGGTCACGAAGAAGATCATCGCCCAGGGCATGCCTCAAGATCTGCGGGACCACAGCGACAACGCATGGGTCCGCCAGTTCTTCAACCGAGAACCGTCCGAGGAATTCACCAATTAGTCTGGATGTGAGGTGCCAGGACCATGAGTGTCAAAGCCAACTATCTCAAGATCGGGGCGTTCGTCATCATCACCTTCATGCTGTTGCTGGTCGGGGTGGTCTTCTGGGGGGCGGAGACATTCCGCCAGAAGAAGTACTTCGTGGAGACCTATATCGATCAGTCCGTCCAGGGCTTGACGGTGGGATCGCCCGTCTACTCCCGCGGTGTTCAGGTCGGTGAAGTGGCCGATATCGCGTTCGTATCGGCCGTCTACGATCTGCCTGAGGGGAGTGAAGATTGGAAGAAGTACGGCGGATACGTGTACGTCTTGATGTCCTTGACGTATGACCGGCTTCTCGCCCGTGCCGATCCCAAAGAATCGCTGGAAGCGATTGTGGAAAAGGGATTCCGCCTGCGCATCAGCTCCAATCCCCTGACCGGTGTCGCCTATCTTCAGGGAGATCTTCTCGATCCCGATGAATACCCGCCTTTGCCCATCGGCTGGGAGCCGAAACACGTGCACCTGCCCTGGACGCCAAGTGTGATGAGCGAGTTTGTGACAGAACTCGAGACAATTATGGAGCGGATCAAAGAAGTAGATATCGAGGGTCTGATCGGGAATACCAAGAAGCTGATCGCCGATTTGGATCAGGCGGTCCTGGACGTTCGGATGGGGGTCCTCAGCCAGAAAGCCGAAGCGCTCGTGACCAATGCCGACACGATGATCACGAGGGCAACATCGATGGTGCGGGCCACAAACACGGCCAAGGCGCCCACCACCGTTGAGGACATTCTGAATCACATGGACAAGACCATCAAGGATATCGACCGGACCGTGGTCGATGCAGACGTCAAAGGGATTAGCGATGACGGCAAACAGTTGCTCGTGGAACTGCGCGAGAGCAACCGCAAGCTGCAGACAATCCTGCGGAGCACCGATACGCCCAGGCCGCCGACGGCGATCGACCAGGTTCTGGTTGAAGTCGATACGGCGGTCCGTCGCATCAATCTGCTCATGAAGCAGTACGGACCGAGCATTCATACGACCGTGGGCAATATCGCGGCAACCTCGGAGAACCTCAAGGAAGGTACCGAGAGCATCAAGCGGCAGCCGAGCAAGCTCCTGTTCAGCAAACCACCTATGCATTCGGAGGTCTTGGAATGAGAACGCAAGTCTGTCTACTTCAGTTGTGTCTGATCGTGCTGGCCCTGGTTTGTGGCTGTTCTTCGGGATCGAAACAGGAAGGCCCCCGCAATTACTTCCTTCTCGAGGTGCAGCGTCAGGGCGTTCATGAAGCCGCCGCCGACTCCGTCATCCTGACGGTACAGCCCTTCTCCATGTCGCCAGGTTTCGACCAGCGGGAGCTGGTTTATCGCAAGAGCATGTCCCAGTACGAGACGGATTACTACGACCGCTTCGTGGCGGACGCGGGCAGCCAGATCGCCGAGCAGACGCGCCGGTGGCTCTCCCAGTCCGGCTGTTTCGGCCAGGTGCTTCCCCCGGGCAGCAGCGTCGATGCGACTCACCTGCTGGAAGGCAATATTGCCCGGTTCTACAGCGATTTTCGCGACAAGAGCAACGCTCAGACGGTGATGGAGGTTGAGTTCTTCCTCGTCGACGTCCGCCCGCGCAGACCAAGCGTGGCCTTTCGCGGGACGTACGACACGATGGCGAAGATTGCGGAAGCTCGACCCGAGTCGATCATCGCCGCCTGCAACCAGTGCCTGGATCAGATTCTCATGAAGTTGGAAGGTGATCTGCGACGGGCCAGTTTCGCCACGGCGAAGGAATTGCCATGACCGCGCCAGGGGGATGCGCGGTCTACCACAGTGCCGAGCTCTCCCCCTGGCGACCCTATCAGCCAGCCCCTGGGGTATGGGGGGAGCGATAGAGAGAGATGGTGGTAAAGAAACGGTGGATGGAGCGTTGAAAGATCAAGTGGCAACGCGGCCGAGAAGGAGAACCGAGATGAGTGGAACGCTGAGAGAAGCAGTCATGTCAGGGCTGAAGAAGGGCCAACGGCCCGCATTCGCCGCGTTGGCTGGTGTCCTGCTACTCGCCACTATCCCTGGTTCTGCAGCGGGACAGGATGGCTGGCAATTCGCGCTTACGCCTTATGGCTGGGCCACCGGTCTGAAAGGCACGACGACTACGGGTCAGACCAAGTCCGATCTCGACGTCGGTTTCGATGACGTCCTGGACAATCTTGAGATGGGTGGGATGGTGGACGCCCGCCTCGAGAAGGGACGCTGGGCCATTCAATCCAATCTGGTATGGGCCGACCTGGAAAGCGAGACCACGCAGGATGGAGTGCGCATAAAAGGGGATGTTGACCTGTGGGTCATCGAAGCAGAGGGTCGCTATCGATTGACGGACCACTGGGAAGTCCTCGCCGGCATGCGCTATTACGACCTCGACGTCCACATCCGTGCGGTGGGAGTGGGGTCGGCCGGCATGGACGAAAAATGGATCGATCCTATTGTCGGCGCGGCCTTTTCCATCCCTTTGTCCCAGCGCTGGTCCTTCCGGGCCCGCGGGGATGACCGATTCGGTATGGATACCTATATGACAGGCCCGGTGGCCGGTGTGTGTATTCGTTTCTGAAGAAGCGGGGTGAGTACGCTGGCGATAGAACTTCGCCGAGAATCTTTCTATCAAAGACTTGGGAGGTATGACAATGAAGAACGGGATGAGGTGCTCAGTAGGCGTGATTCAGATCTTGGCTCTGCTCTTTCTGGTTTCGCCCCTGCATGCCGAAGAGACGGGCGGTAGTAGCGCAGGTGATCTGGCGAAGAAGTCGCAAAACCCAGTGGCGGATATGATCAGTCTGCCCCTGCAGTACAATGCGTATTTCAATACCGGTCCGGAGGGCAACAGAACCCAGGATGTCCTTCTCATCCAGCCGGTAATGCCGATCAGTCTGAATGACGCCTGGAATTTCATTGCCCGGCCCATTATTCCCGTATTGAACCAGCCCGGGTATAGCCCTGGTCAGGATCGCGAGTACGGTGTCGGGAACGTCCAATTCCAGGGATTCTTCTCTCCCAAGGATGAGGTGGGAGGCTGGATACTGGGCGTGGGTCCGTACTTCGAATTTCCCACAAACTGCAATCCGGACAATCGGTTCGGCTCGGACAACTCCTCTATCGGCCCGGCGCTGGTAGCCCTGCAAATCAAGGGCCCCTGGGTGTACGGCGGTCTGGTCACGCAGCTTTGGTCTTACGCCGGCCCAGATCCGGAGGTGAACACGACGGCCATCCAGCCATTTGTGAACTACAACCTCGATGACGGTTGGTATCTGACAACGGGTCCAACGATTATCGCCAACTGGTCCGCCGCCGACAGCGACGACCGCTGGACCATCCCCGTGGGTGGTGGCATCGGCAAGATCTTCCACTTGGGAAAACAACCCGTCAATGCCAAGGTCGCCGGCTACTACAACGTGGAGGCGCCGCGATCGGCGGGGGACTGGCAGTTGCAGTTCCAGCTTCAGTTTCTGTTCCCCAAGGGCCAGTAGAAGATACCGGTGCAGAAGGAAGAACATCATGAGTGATTTGGTGTTTGTTGGATTCGAGGATGAATACACCGCCTTTGAGATCCGCGCAGCCCTGGCCCGCCTCGAAAAGGAGTATCTGATCGATATGGAAGATATCGCCGTGGTGACCAGGAACGCACAGGGCAAGATCAAGCTGAACCAGGCGGCCAATGTCAGCACTGCCGGGGCGATTGGTGGTGGTTTCTGGGGGACGTTGATCGGTCTCCTGATGCTCAATCCAGTATTGGGCGCAGCGATGAGTGTCGGCACCAGTGCTCTCGTTGACAGGTTGTCTGAGATCGGCATCACGAAGAGTTTCATGAAGGAACTCGGCGACACGCTCCGACCCGGTAGCTCGGCTTTGTTTGTTCTGATACGAAGAGCGACGCCGCAACGAGTCATGGAAGAACTACGCGGTTTTGAAGGAACGGTCGTCAGAACCTCGTTGACGAGAGACAGAGAAGAAGAATTGCGCGATTTATTGTCAGACCTGTAGGCCGGGAGGCCGCTCGACCATGGGTTGGATGACTTACATGAGAATGAAATCGTTCTCAGATGGAAAGGAATGTGCCATGAAGGCAGATGGGAAGGAATGTGCCATGAAGGCAGATAGAGAGCATACCCGGTTGGTCATTACGCAGAAGACGCCCACGTCTGACGTGCCAGGACGGCGTCAAGTTACCTCAAGGTTCTGTTTCCTTGCGATTGCAGTCGCAGCGTGTCTTTGCAGCGGTTCTGTGCAGTCGGTTCTGGGCGACACGCTGCAATTGCGCAATGGCACGGCGTTACAGGGTGGCTTCGTTAGTTTCGATGGCGAGACAATCAAGTTTGCCACGAACCAGGGGCTTCAGTCGATCCCGCGAGCTCAAGCTCTGGTATTGACCTTCGCGTCACCCGCGGCGGCACCGCCGGTTGCGGCTGCTGCGCCGGCGGGCCAGCCTCCCGCTCCGGCGGCCTCGCCGCCGCCACCGTCCGGGCCCGTAACCATACCAGCCGGCACCGTGCTCGTGGTGAGCACCACCGGCCAAGTCAGTTCGCAGACCCCGGCGGGCCAGCGATTCGGTGCCAAACTCGCGGTTGACTTGAAGGTGGGCCGTGTGGTGGTTGCGCTGGCCGGCACCACGGTCTATGGCCGCGTGACCAAGTCCAGCCAGGCGGGACGTTTGGTAGGGCGATCCAAGCTCGAACTGGCTTTGGGCGAGATCAATATCAAGGGAACGATGTATCCGTTGATGACGAGCAATTTTGCCGAGGCAGGCAAGAGTTCTTTTCGCAAGACCGCGCGCAACGCGGGCATGGGGGCCCTGATCGGCGGCGCGTTCGGTGACAGCGACGACGCCAAGAAAGGAGCTGCCATTGGCGCCGGGGTTTCGGTGTTGCGCAAAGGGCAATCCGTGGTCGTGCCGGCTGGCGCCATGCTGGAGTTTCGCATGACACAGCCTCTGACGATAACACCGTAACCCCAAAGCCAAACCAGCAGACGAACAGACCAAAGGAGGTCGCCACAATGAATTCTCGCATAGCACGTATCCCATTACTGATGTTGGCGTGTCTCTTGCTAGTGCCGCAAGTAGCGGCCCGGGCGAATCTGCAAGAGGATCCCGTCCAAGCGTATATCGATGCCATACGGATTGAATTGGCCGAGGGAAAGGTCCGTCTCATCAGCGGCGCCATGAGATTGAGTGACGAAGAGGCCGGGGTCTTCTGGCCTCTCTACCATGAGTATGAGATTGAACTCTTCGAGATTGGCGACCGTCGTCTGGAACTGATTAAGCGCTTCGTTACCGCGCATGAGGCGAAGACGCTGGACGATCTGGGCGCACGCCAAATGGCTGAGGAGTGGTTCACACAAGAGAGCGCTCGCCTCGAGCTGCTCAAGAAATACCACCGCCTGATCGGTGATCAGTTCTCGCCATTGTGTGCCATCCAATTCGTCCAGATCGAGCATCGCATCAACATGGTGATCGACATCATGATTGCTTCGGAACTGCCCTTGTTCAGGCACGGCGCGGCGCTCGGCGGTACGTATGAGGATACCGCTTCGCGCACCGAACCGCAGACAGAGAAGGAAAATCTTTCCGAGAAGAGTCCACACATTGTTTCCATGAAGGCTTCGTGGCAGGGTGATTACCCGGTAGATGCGTTAGATAGACTGCCGGCCGGACAGCGAGATGGTGCCACCGGCTATATCGGCGATGCACGGACGTTTGCATCGGTCTGGCGAGTATTCAAGCCTGATGAGACCGTGCCGCAGGTGGATTTCAAACGCGATCTGGTCCTCTTCGCTCGCAATGTGCGGTTCTACAACCGCACGAGGATTGGTCAAGTGCAGGTCAAGAATGGCGTCCTGGAAGTCCTTGCGCTGGAAACCATGTCCGCTCATCCCATCGAAGACAAGGTGGCGATGTCGCTGGCGGTCGTTCCTCGCAAGGGCGTCAAAGCCATACAGGTAGGCGAGAGGCAGCTGTCCCTTGTAACGCCGTGAGCACACCTCTCGCTTGGGAGGGCGTTGAGGAAATGCGGAAGAGTCGAAATGAAGTCGTTATCGCGTACACGTGTGGCTGTTTGGGCCCATGAAGAAAGGAGAGCACGACAATGAGTAGAAGTCATGTGTTGAGTTTTCTCGGCATCATACTGGTTGCGGGCTGCACATCCGTTTCCACCAAAGACATTGCGGTAGATGTTCAGGTAAATCCCAAGGCCAATTTCAGCGGCTATGAGAGTTATGCCTGGTTGAGTACGGCCGCCATCCTCAATGACACCTACGGCCAGTGGGAGCCGCCTGCTTTCGATGCCGATGCGGAAATCAAGTACCTGATCGATCGCGAGCTGCGCAAGCGAGGCATGCTGCAGACCCGGTTCGATCCGGACGTGATCGTCGCCTTCGCAGCCGGGATCGATATGGACGCCCTTGGATTGAGGGTCGGCCCAAAGAGCAGGATGACCTGGGAGAATGTGCCAATGGGCGCACTTATAATCGCCCTGGTGGATGGCGAGTCCGGGTTCGTTATCTGGCGAGGTGTCGCTACCGCCGACGTCCAGAGGCAGCCCGATACGGAAACGGCCAAAGCACGCCTGGAGTATGCTGTAAACCAGTTGCTGCGCAGGATACCCAAGTAGCCCAAAGATGAATCGTTGAAACAGATCGAGAATGTGAAAGGCCTGGTAAGGAGAAAGCGAAATGAAAGAGACGAGAAGTATCACCCTGCTAATTGTTGTGATGATGCTGGTCCTCGTAACGCGTTCCGTTGGTGCTCAGAGTATCTTTGAGCTCAGCAGTGCCGAGCCGAAATACACGCCGGCGGATTTCAGGCCGGCGCCCGAGACCATGCACACCCGCTTCGGGACCCTGGAGTTCCCCGGTGGCTATCCAATGCGGTGTTCGACGTGCCGCCGCGCACCCGTTTGGTCCTTGGCGTCGTGGGGGCCATTGGCGTGGGCCTGATCGTCATGGAAAGCCTGGTCTCGGGGCGGCCGGAGCGAATAGGAGTCGACAAGGTCATCCACTTCCTTGGATACGCAACACTTGCTTTTACGTTTGTGCTGGCCCTGCGCCCAACGGTATTCGTCCCGTCGTTGCTCTTCTTGGTGGCTATGGGTGTCGCAATCGAATTCCTGCAAAGAAGGACCGGGCGCTCGTTCGACACGCGTGACATGATGGCGAACTTCCTGGGGATCACCGCCGGGGGACTCGCTGGGATAGTGATCCGCAGTATCTGGGCGTATATCCGCAGGGAGTGGAAGACTGCCGAGGCGCAGCGCCGGCTGGTGACATTCCCCGCTCATGCTATCGTTCTGCGCGAGGGCGATTCCATCGATGAGTTCTTCGTCATCAAGTCGGGTCGCGTGCGGCTCAGCCGTTTGGCCGGTGACAAGGACCAGTATCTGGCCACTGCCGGTCCAGGGACGGTCATTGGGGTACTCGGTGAGATTCAGAGCACGTCTCAGTATGCGACGGCGGTCGCGGAAACAGACGCGGTCTTCTATCGCATGTCACTCAGCGAACTCATGGATTCAGCAGGAGGGCGGGAGCAGCCGGTTTCGTTGGTCCTGACGAACATGGCCGAGGTCATCCGTGGGCTGGCTGATCGTTACAGTGCGGAGATAAGTCAACAACGGCAGGTGGCGGATAAAGACGCGCGTACAGAGCCGTCTACGGATGGTCCCGGTGTCTGCCTCAATCCTGCCCTGATCGTGATGAACGGCATGATCAAGCAGGCGTCTCAGTGAGCTCGAGCTGGTGAAGTAACTTACGTAGTGTTGCATAACATCGCAAACAGAAGCCTAATTCTGAAAGGGCAAACAAAATGAAAACGAGAAACTGTGTCACTCTGTTGCTTGCCGTACTGATGATCGTCAGTGCCTTTATGGCACCCGGTCTGGCCAAGCCGCGCAAATACAAAATGACCACCCAGATTCCAGAGAATGTTCTCATCCCGGATAAAGTGGAAACCCGGTTGGGCACGTTGAAATTCTTTGACGGGGTTCCCACAGAAGAGACGGCAGCGAAAGTCTGGGACCAGCTCGATTTCCAGCGTGCGGTTGAATGTATGATTCTCACCACTCCGGCCGCGTCGCTGAGCGGCTTCCGCCGAGGGATCAGAGAGTATGGTCCTGATAATGAAACAGCGATCATCTGGGAGGAGCGCCTCGATTCAAAGGGTCTCCTGCTCACCGGAAATACCACGGTCGTCTATTTGTTTATGTGGATCAACACACACAATGGTCCCGTTGTTATGGAAACGCCGCCCAACGTACTGGCGATCCTGGATGACTTCTGGTTCCACTATGTTACCGACATTGGAAATGCCGGTCCCGATCGGGGTAAGGGCGGTACCTACGTGGTCCTGCCCCCGGACATGAACAAGGACGAAGCATCGATTGCAAAAGGCATCGGTACGCTTGCGGGTGCGCACGTGGTGCAGTCGGCCACCTACGGCAACTGGCTGGCCGTACGAGGTTTCCCCACTGGCGATGACAATGCCTCCGTCGTTAAGAACATCAAGGATCACCTCAAGGTCTACCCGCTGGCTGAAAGGAAAAATCCCAAGCCGGTTCAGTTCTACGATGTGTCCAATAAGTACATCAACACCTTGCATGCACAGGACATCACGTTCTTCCATGAAGTCAATGAGGTTGTGCAGGAAGAACACAACGCCGCGTTCAGCCCGGAAGTCCTCGGCATGCTCGCCTCCCTCGGTATTGAAAAAGGAAAAGAGTTCAAGCCCGGTGCACGGATGAGAAAAATCCTTAGTGAAGCGGCCGTGGTCGGCACGGCGGCACAGCGCTCCATCATCTGGCGGAACCGGAATGAGAATGTAAAAATCTGGCCGGACAGTAAAAGCTGGGAGATCGGCTTTGCCGGAGGAAGCCATGCGTTTGATCATGACGGCGTTCGGCTCATCAATGAACGCACCCGCTTCCATTACTACGCAACCGGTATCACACCGGTTATGGTCAAACCTCCGGTTGGGGCAGGTTCTCAATACGTGATTGGCCTGCGTGATTCAGAGGGTGATATTCTGAATGGCTCCCATACCTACAAACTGCATATCCCGGCCAACGTCCCTGCGGAACGCTTCTGGGAAATCACGGTATATGACAACCAGACCCGCTGCATGCTGCAAACCGACCAACGTTTGCCCGGCGTCACCAGTATCCAAAGCGATGTGGTACGGAATGCCAACGGTTCCTACGACGTCTACTTCGGTCCCGAGAAGCCCCAGGGCAACGTCAACTGGGTGCAGACCATCCCCAACAAAGGATGGAACGTACTCTGGCGCATCTATAGCCCAACCCAGGTCTGGTACGACAAAGCATGGCGTCAGGGCGAGATCGAGAGGGTCAAGTAATTGGTAGAGGAAGTTCTGCCGAGGGCAGGGGAAATTCTCCCGCTCCCAGTGGACAAAGAGAAAGGAAAAGGAAAATGAAAACGAAACAACTATTCACAATGGCATTAATCCTGATAGTGGCGGCCAGTCTGATTACAGCAAGTTGGGCAGAACCGCCAAAGATGAAAATGACCACCCCGATTCCGGAAGCGTTTACTGCGCCGGACAAAGTCAAAACATCCATTGGAATGCTCCGGTACTTTGACGGAGTTCCCTCAGAAAAAAGCACGAAGGCAATCTACGACTATCTCGATACCTCTCGGGCTGTAAATGTTTACTTGAATTCAATTCCTGCTTTGTCTGTCAATGCCCTTCGCGAAGGACAGGCGGCCGTTGGCGCAGACACCTGTAATAAAATCTGCATCTGGGACAGCCTGATGGACTCAACTACGGTTCTTCTGACCGGCAACACGTCCACCATGTATGCGGTTGGGTTTCTGGATCTCCTGAAGGATGGGCCAACCGTGATCGACCTGCCGCCCGGAATGTTGGGCATTCTGGACGATATGGCCTTTCAGTACATGGTCGACCTCGGCGTGGCCGGTCCGGACAAGGGGAAAGGCGGCAAGTTTCTCGTCCTGCCTCCCGGTTATGAAGGAAACGTGCCGGACGGTTACTTTGTCGTTCCGTCCAAAACCAGCGGTGTCTGGGTTTTCATGCGCGGTTATCTCGACAAGAACATGCCGCTTGATAAGGCGATCCCCGCCGCTTCCAAGAATATCCGCAATAACCTGAAGGTGTATCCCCTGTCCACAAGAGACGACCCCCCCGCTATGGAATTCATCAATGTGTCCGGCAAAAAGATGCATATGATCTTGCCGAATGACTACACGGCATTTGAAAAACTACATGCCCTGATCCAGGGAGAGCCAGACGATTATCTTGGACCGGAAGCGAAAGGCATGATGGCCGCCATCGGAATTGAAAAAGGTAGACCCTTCAATCCCGACGCACGTATGAAGAAGATCCTGACCGATGCCGCAGCCATTGCCAATGGCGCCGCCCGTGCGATCAGCTATTTCCCGCGTGATCCAGGCAATTTGACATTCAAGGATAGTGAAGCCTGGGTCACGGCCTATGCCGACAAGGATACGACCTTTACCCGCAACGGCGCTTATCGTCTCGATCCGCGCGTGCTCTTCCACTTCGGCTACATCTGCGTGTCCCCCGCGATGGCCATGACCGTCGCCGGCAAGGGCTCCGACTATTCCATGTGCATGCTCGATGCGAATGGCGAAGTGTTTGACGGTTCCAAAACCTACAAACTGCACGTACCGCCGAATCCGCCGGCCAAGGATTTCTGGGCCATTACCATGTATGACACCCAAACCCGCTCCCAACTTCAGACCGATCAGCAGTTCCCAACCCTGGGCAGTCAGGATGAAGGCGTTAAAACCAACCCCGATGGATCCATGGATATATACTTCTCTCCGAAAGCCCCGAAAGGCATGGAGGGCAACTGGCTCCAGACCATTCCCGGAAAAAGCTGGTTCATTGCCCTGCGCATCTATGGCCCCGAACAACCCTGGATCGACCAAACCTGGCGCCCCGGTGAGATCGAGTTGGTCAAGTAGCCGACGGGCAAAAGAGCACAGCAGGCCGTCTAGCGGGCGAAGTGGTCGCAAGACAAGGAAAGGGGTTGCATTATGAAAGGCAAAAATCAGAACAGGTGCTTCCATCCGGCCGGGTGCGCGGTGGTGCTCGTGTGGGCCCTTGCCGTCTCTGCCGGTGAGGTCGACCCGAAAGCGGCGGAGATCTTCGCCCTGATGGACAACCACCTTGCGGCACTCCAGTCGATCGTCCTCAAGGGTGAAATCACGGATGAGACCGTATTCGGTGCCCGCCACAAGCTGCAGTTCGGCGGGACGGGTACGTTGAGCGTACAGGCTCCGGATCGCATGTTTGCCGTCATCGATAGCGAGATCCAGCACCGTCGCTTCTACCTGAACAAGGGGGCGTTTGCGATGTTCGATCGGGATCTGAACATCTACGTGACGACGTCCGTGCCGGTACCTCTGCCCGCCGCCGCTGTGCACCTGGGGCAGACCTATGGCCTGGACCTGCCCGTGGCGGAACTGCTCATGCGCTCCACGCGCCGCAAGCTCATCGAAGACTCGGAGAAGGTGGTATACATCGGCGAAGCGCGGGTGCGCGGACAAGCCTGTCGGCACATCGCCGGAACGATGGGAGCGGCGGACTGGCAGCTTTGGATCAGTGTTGAGAAAGAGCCTCGGCCCTGCAAGTACATCATCACCGACCGGAGTATTCCGCTGGCGCCGCAGTTCACCATCGTGTTCGATTCGTGGAAGTCTAACGTCAGAATCCCCGCCGAGCGTTTTGCGTTCCGGCCCCCCGAGGGCGCAGAACAGATCGAGATCCTTCCGGTTCGACGGGCAGAAGGAGGTGAAAAATGAGCAGGATGCGTTCTTCGTCAGCGGGCAGGATACTGCTCGTCATCGTGACTGTAGCGATGTTCGACGCGATCGGCGCGTTGCCGGTTTCGTTCATCCGGGAGGCGCACGCCAGGATTGGCCGACCGCTCACGCCGGCCAGCTACGCAGGGGTGAGGCGCCGAACCGCCCGTCGATCGGTCTGTGCGGCGACGGCAGTGACAGTGGCCGCGAGCTCAACAGCGTCCAGCGCGGCCTCAGCCCAGGCGGCGGCCCAACAGGAAGCGGCTTATGCTCAGCAAGAAGCCGCCGCTCAACAACAGGCGGCCATTGCCCAACAGCAGGCGGCCGCCGAGCAGCAGGCCGCTATTGCTCAACAGCAAGCGATCGAAGCGGAGCGTCAGGCGGCTGCCGCGCAACAGTCGACGCCGGCAATCCAACTTCCAGTGGGTACTGTGTTGCCCAGTCTGCCCCAAGGTTGCGAGTCTGTGACGATCGGCGGCGCGTCCTATTTCCGCTGTGGCCCAACATGGCTCAAGCCGGCCCTGAGTGGTGGCCAGATCGTCTATATGGTGGCCGCCGACCCAAACTGAGGTCGAAAGCTTGGCAACGGGATGCAGACCGTTCCGGGCAAGAGCGTCTTCGTCTGCCTACGCATGTACGGACCGACCGAGCCCTGGATCGACCAGACTTGGCGGCCGAGTGAACTGGAGTTGGTGGAGTAGTATCTCAGACTGTAAATCCTAAAACGGACGGAGCCACGTTATTTGAGTGCCATGAGAAAGCTATGAGAACTGATGATTCAAAACATCGCAACCGGGTGTTCATCAAGCTCTTCCTCAAATCATCTCCTGCTGAGGTGACCGACGAAGAAGTGACCTATTTTCGTGACCATCCGGAACTGATTGATGAGGTGACCGCTCCGGTCAATGTCCACAAGCTGTTTCTCTGGGGAGGCGCCCTTATCGGGACGCTTTGTGTCGGCTTATCCAAAGCGATCAAGTTTGCTCCCGTCACCTTCCTTTCCGAAGGTCTGGGCGAGTTCGTGGTTGATATCGTCTTCGAGATTGGCGTCGCATTGATCGGTGCCGCTGTCACCGCATACATCCTTGGTATCCTTCTCAACCAGCAGCAGGAAAACGCGGCCCATTGGCGGGCCGAGATTCGGCGCCGAATCGAGATCCTGTAACCATAATCATGTGGAGAACTGATATGAAAACCAAACAACCGCTCGCATTAGTCGCATTAGTGCTCTTGGCCTTAAGTATGGTGGTGCCAGTGCAGGCGACCGACACTGGAGAGAACAGCAACCTCTTTGCCACCGCAGGGTCCAAACAAACCAACAGGGATTTCAAGCCGGCACCGGACAAGATTCGAACCAGCTTCGGTACCTTGAAGTTCGAACTCGAGGCCTTTCCCACCGCAGAGACGGTCCGCAAGATCTACGATGAAATGGACCTGCAGCGCGCCACGCAGGCCTATATGGATTTCAACCCGGCGCTATCCGTGTATGGAATTGTCAAATCCCACATTCGTGATTTCAGATTCAAGACATCCTCGGATATCGTGGTGGCGGCCGGCCCCGGCTGGAAACCCAGCGAGCTGTACCTGACGGGCAATAACGCCACGGTCTATGCATGTGCCTCCCTCGACCTGAAGATCGACGGCCCCACGGTGGTGGATATACCTCCCGGCATGATGGGCACGGCTGATGATGCGCTCTTTAAGTATCTGGTAGATTTTGGTTTTGTGGGCCCTGATAAGGGTAAAGGCGGCAAGTACCTGTTTCTGCCTCCCGGCTACATTGGCAACATGCCCGATGGTTACTTCACAGTCAACTCACCAAGCTACCGGATATGGGTGATGATGCGCGGCTTTGGCGAAGTCGGCACGGGTGAGCAAGCGGTCGACTGGTTCCGGCGACACCTGAAAGTCTACCCACTGGAGACCGGTCCCCGTCAGGCGAAGTTCACGAACGGAACGGGAGTTGGAACTAATTCGCTTGTCCCGGAAGACGGTTCTGCGTTCGAGATGCTGAACGAGATTGTGCAGTACGAACCGAAGGAGTTGTTCGGCGCCGAGCAGCTGGGCCGATTAGCAAGCCTGGGAATTCGCAAGGGAAGGCCTTTCAATCCGCATGAACGCATGCGGCGCATCCTGGATCAGGCGGCCAAACAGGGTGTCGCCATGTGCCGAGCCATTCTATACGCCAACCGGGATCCTGAAATCACGTACTGGCCGGGCCGCCAATGGGAGAAGATGTTCCTTTACAACACGACGTTCGAACGCGACGGCGTCAACGACATCGATGCGCGCACCCTCTGGCACTACCAGGCCATCGTGGTGTCGCCCAACCTGCTCTCCACCACCCCGGGTGCGGGGACGGCCTACCTGACAACGTTCCGCGACAGTAAGGGCCGTTATCTGGATGGCGGGAAGAACTACAGGCTACGTGTGCCGGCTAACCCGCCCGTCAAGCGTTTCTGGGCGATCTCGGCCTACGACCCGACTACTCGCAGCCTGCTCGATATCGGCGGCAACAGGAACAAATCGGTCGGCAGTCTCGATGATCCAGAAATGAATGCCGACGGCTCGGTGGATGTCTACTTCGGCCCCAAGTCGCTGCGCGGCAAGGAGAAGAACTGGGTGCCCACGAATCCCGACAAAGGGTTCTTCCTGGTGTTCCGTTTCTACGGACCGACCGAGGGTTACATCAACAAGACCTGGGTTCTCAATGACCTCAAATTGCTCGATTAGCTAATCGCCACCGAGCAGAGAATACCAAAAGGAGACGACCAGATGGATGCGGAGAGTCGCCCTAGGGGATTATTAACCGCTGGAGATGCTATCCGCAGAGTATGGTCCCTTTCGATGCACATTGACTATGGTTGGTGGGCATTGATTGGCCCGCCAGATCCTAAGAAAGGAGAAAGTCATGTATACGAATGAAGTTTCGGGAAGCAAGGAGATGTTCGTTGCTCGGCAAGCCTCGAAGGCCAGTGTTGCCTTCGGTGCCGTGCTGTGTGTGCTGGGAATCTTTTCCGTACTGGCGCCGCTCTTCTCGGGCATCACCGTGACGGTACTGGTTGGCATGCTGTTGATGATGGGCGGGATTGTCGAGATCCTTTTTGCGTTCAAAGCGGGGTCGTTTGGCAAGGGCGTCGTAGTTTTTCTGTTCGGCGGATTGGGCGTGGCGGCCGGGGCCGTCATTTTGCTGACGCCGTTGCAGAGCTTGGGCGTCCTGACCATTGTGCTGGCAGCGTTCTTCGTGGCCGGAGGAATTATGGATATCTTCCTCTCGCTAAGGCTGCGCTCGGAGGAAGGTTGGGGGTGGATGCTGTTCAGCGGGATTGTGTCGGTCATTCTGGGCGGACTGATCATCACGCAGTGGCCCCTCTCGGGTGTCTGGGCAGTCGGTGTGCTTGTGGGAATCCGCGTGCTGATCCACGGCTGGATGCTGATGGCTCTGGGTAGGACCGGCCAGGAGGTGCTGACGCATGTCCAGGATACGCGCGTCGAAATCCTGGAGCGCCATGTACGCTCGATGGCCAAAGCACTGCAGGAGACACAGGTGGTCTTGGCGGAGCAATCGGCGTCTCTGTTCACGCTCGGCGCCGAGTTGCGTGAGAAAGTCAGCGTCTCGGAGGTGGACCCCCTCATTCGGGATTTGAACGGCAAGCTGGGGGACGCACGGCAACGAATGCAGGCTGCCGCTACCTCCACGCGCGAATCTTGGGATGAGACACAGCAGCAGGCCAATACGACTTTGGAGAAGCTACACAGAAGCGCATCCGAGATCACGGGCAGGCTCAAACGGCAGCTGGGTCTAGGTGAGTCGGATGGGGCCTGAAGCGGCGAGGAAACAGATGGAGACGCTGTCATGAAGAAGAAATCGAAAAAGGCTAAGACCATTAAGCATAGCACCAAGACGAAGGTCTCTCGCAAGATGTACGAGCGGGAACTCGCGAAGCTTCAAGCCGAGCTTTGCCAGCTCCAGGAATGGACGGTGCGCAAAGGACTTCGATGCGTGGTGGTCTTTGAGGGTCGTGACGCCGCCGGGAAGGGCGGTGTCATCAAGCGAATCACCGAGCGGGTGAGCCCGCGTGTCTTCCGGGTTGTTGCTCTGCCGACCCCAACCGAGCGTGAGAAGACACAGCTCTACATGCAGCGCTATGTGGCCCATTTGCCGAGCGCCGGTGAGATCGTGTTGTTCGATCGGAGCTGGTATAACCGT
>Ga0272441_10006909_pt1 | contig 18738 bp, 15 predicted proteins | sample SSMProp6N_FD_193582 | JGI IMG/M metagenome (GOLD analysis project Ga0272441, IMG submission 193582) | Marine sediment archaeal communities from Little Sippewissett salt marsh, Falmouth, MA, United States - SSM-Prop-6N | ecosystem: Environmental > Aquatic > Marine > Wetlands > Sediment ... | reverse complement strand
GTACTTGAACTCCTCGTCGAGATTTATGAAGACCTCCTTGTGCCCGCCCTCGGAGAGCCTGCCGAGCCGCTCCGCGGTCACTTTGTTTCCTTCCAGTGCCCAGAGGACAAACCGTCCCTCGGAGTATATATAGATCTGAAAATCCGGCAAGGTTCCCGGTATGAGCGCGCAGGGGGGGATGGCCCTGTACCTCTCTCTATCCATCTGATGTGTCCCTCATGTGTAGCAAATAATATCCCCCTGCTCGTCCGCACCACGCCGTTTCTCCAGAGCCCGGTGATCCGCACGACAGGGGATTACCCTTAATTTCGACAAAAGCACATGAAAACTTTAGCCGGTTGTACCGGAAAACGGACATGTTCCCCCGCGCGGGGCAGGATCCCGTATCTGCTGAGAACATTTTGAGTATTGCGGATTGTCGGGTGGTAGGGAAGGACTCAAACGGAAAAGGACGGTACACGAGAAAAACGACCACGGGGAGTACGTATCAAAAAGGGGTTACGATTTCTCGTAACCCCTTGATTTTATGGTGGGCCCTGTCGGGTTCGAACCGACGACCTACTGATTAAGAGGCAAATACTCCACCTTTAAATTGTTGATTTTAAACCCGTTATTACGAATTGAATTGACTACGTAGTCAATTGGAAGCTGGTGCGATGAGGTTCTGCCCTCCTATTTAGTCGTCATCTCCTCATATATCGCTTACACCTACAAGTCCTCAAGGTTGTTTCAGGAGAAAGTTGTTTATTACCCTTTGAAAGTTTCACCGTTATATTCCTTGACAGGATAATCCCACGGGGTTAAATGTTTGGGGGTGTAGCGATATCGTATGTACTTTTGAACATCTGTCCATGGGGGAATATGATGAAGACCAGGCCTTTTCCTTCGGAGTGAGCAATAAGGCTTTTGTTGTAAGGGGGAAAGTTCACAAAATACTAGCCATTATTAATTGTTAGAATTATTTTCATGAAGGATACTGCGATGAGTGGTTACATTTTTAATTTCAAGCCGATAGGAGTTATCAGTTCACCCTATAAAAAACTATCAGAGATTCCGATCCAACCTATTTTATGCGAGAATATTGAGGGTACGGTTATATTGGATACCCCATATATTGATGGCTTGAAGGGTTTACAGGGATTCTCTAACATCTATTTGTTTTACTGTTTCAACCGATCAGAGGACACCTGCCTTCGCTTAAAGACTTATCTTTCGGATGAAGAACATGGTATTTTTGCTACTCGTGCTCCGTATCGTCCCAATAAATTAGGTATGAGTCTTGTACAGTTGGAGAAAGTTGAAAATAATATCCTTTATGTCAAGGATGTTGATATATTGGATGGTACACCGTTGCTCGACATTAAACCCTACATAAAGAGAATTGATTCAAGAGAAAATGCTAAATCTGGATGGGTAGATGCTGTTCCAGATGATGTCATTTCGACTCGAGGTTTGAGAGATTTTTACAAGCAGAAAAAGATTCAGCCCATATGAGCCACCTTTGCCAACAATAGCTTTGAAGATCCACACTAGTTTATATTATTTAAGCTTCCTACACCAGATGGAGTTATCATCTATCCTGCAGCAAATGTCGTGATCGTTTACGATGATGGTAAAGTCGAAGAAATGCCTGTTGTCTAATGATTGCTTTACTTGTTCTGAACAAGCTTTAACAAATGCTTCCAGTTGACGGCTATCGCCGCAACTGAAGCTAGTGTTAATGATTGCAGAAAGAAGTATACACTAACCCAAGCCCAATTGGTTTCCTCGACTACAGGAAGAAACGGGTGATGCCTGCTGCCATATGCCAGGCATCATTATTGCCCCTAACCTACTAATTTTATTGTCATGCTAGGGATTGGTTAAAAATTGACTACAATTGACTACCGTAGTCAATTTTGACTACAAAAAAAGGGGTTGCAATCTTTTGCAACCCCTTGATCTTACCGGTGACTGTAGGAAGTTTGAATTAGGACCTACTGACACCGCCTTTTACTATAAAAAGGGACATATCGTAACCCCCTGTTATTATTGGTGGGCCCTGTCGGGTTCGAACCGACGACCTACTGATTAAGAGTCAGTTGCTGCTACCAGCTGAGCTAAGGGCCCGTATAGTGTCACGCGGTCGAATGTATGGCGCGCCCGGAAGGATTCGAACCTTCGACCAACAGATTCGAAGTCTGCGACTCTATCCAGCTGAGCTACGGGCGCTTTCTCTTTCTCGGGCAATGCCGCTAACGGTACGGTGTCAATAGAGCCGGATATCACCCCAAGAAAAATTGACTTCCCTATCTATTCTTTTGAACCCCGTTCGTCAAGGATTATTTCAGATTTTTTTCCCGGGTTCCAGACCAAAATTCGGTTTTCAGGTGGCAGGCAGTCCGGTGTCCGCCCCCTCTGCCCTCGAGGGGGGGCGTCTCCGTCTCACAGATCTCCATCCGGTACCGGCACCGGGGGTGAAACGCGCACCCGGGAGGGGGGTCCGTCGGGCTGGGTATGCCGCCGCTCAAAGGTATCCGCTCCTTTTTGTGCGCGGGGTCGGGGATGGGGACGGCGGAGAGGAGCGCCTGCGTGTACGGGTGGAGGGGGCTGCCGTACAGGGATTTCTTGTCCGCGAGTTCCACAATCTTGCCGAGGTACATGACGGCGATCCGGTCGCTGATGTGCTCGACGACGCTCAGGTCATGGCTGATGAAGAGGTAGGTGAGGTCGAATTCCTTCTGCAGGTCCTTCAGGAGGTTGAGTATCTGGGCCTGTATGGAGACGTCCAGCGCCGAGACGGGCTCGTCGGCGATGATCAGCTTGGGGTTGAGGGAGAGCGCCCGCGCGATGCCGATGCGCTGTCTCTGTCCGCCGCTGAACTCGTGGGGGTAGCGCCCCATCTGCTCCCTGCTGAGCCCCACGACCTCCATCAGTTCGGCGATCCGGTCACCGTTTTTTCCTCCCCGCGGCAGGTTGTGTATAGCGAGGGCCTCTCCCACGATGGCCCCCGCGCTCATCCGCGGATTCAGGGATGAGTACGGGTCCTGAAATATCAGCTGTATCTTTCTGCGGAAGGTCTTCAGCTCTCTGCGGGAATAGGTGAGGATGTCCTCGCCGCCGAAGGTGATCTTCCCGGCGGTCGGTTCTTCGAGCCGGGTGATGAGGCGGCCGAGCGTGGTCTTTCCGCACCCCGATTCCCCCACCAGTCCGAGGGTCTCCCCCTTGAAGATTTCCAGATCCACCCCGTCCACGGCCCGCGCCATCTTCTTCTGCCGGCCGGAGAGAAGGTCGCCCCGGACGGGGAAGTATTTTTTTATCCCTTCGATCTGGAGTAAGACCGGATTCATCGGCGCTGACCCCTGCCTTTCATCGGTACTTCCAGCAGCTCACCCGGTGGCCGGAAGTGTGCTCCACCAGCTGCGGTTCTTGCTGTGCGCATATATCCATGACGTCGGGGCACCGGTTCCGGAAGCTGCACCCCGAGGGGAGTTCGTACAGGTTGGGGACGGTGCCGGGTATCGCGGTGAGGTACCCGTCTTTTTTCGTGGCCTTCTTCGGCGTCGATTCCATCAGTCCCCGGGTATACGGGTGGAGCGGCGTGGAGAACAGATCGGTCGCGCTGCAGTGTTCCACCACTTTCCCCGTGTACATCACGGCGACGTGCTGCGCCATCTCCGCGACGATTCCCAGGTCGTGGGTGATCAGGATGACCGACATCCCCACCTCCTCTTTCAGCCGGTTGATCAGATCGGTAATCTGCGCCTGGATGGTCACGTCGAGCGCCGTCGTCGGTTCGTCCGCGAGCATCAGTTCGGGGCTGCAGGCGAGCGCCATCGCGATCATGATCCGCTGACGCATCCCGCCGCTCATCTGGTGGGGGTAGCTCCTGAGGGTCTCGCGGGTGGGTGACAGGCCGACGAGACGAAGCATGTCGAGGGCGCGCTCAAGCGTTTCCTCTTCCGGGAGCCCCTCGTGGAGTCTGATCACCTCGGAGATCTGATCTCCCACCTTCAGGACGGGGTTGAGGGAGTTCATCGGCTCCTGGAATATCATGGAAATGTCGTTCCCCCGGAGGCCGCGCATCTCGTCTTCGTCGAGGCCGAGGAGATCGGTCCCTTTGAAGAGGATCTTCCCTCCCACAATGCGGCCGGGCGGGGTCGGTATCAGCCGCATGATGGACAGGGCGAGGACGGTCTTGCCGCACCCGGACTCACCGACGATCCCCAGGGTGTCCCCCCTGTCGACGGAGATGCCCACCCCGTCGACGGCCTTGACCGTGCCGTTCCGTGTCGCGAAGTGTGTCTTCAGCCCCTGTATGTCAAGGATGTGATGAGACATGGCTCCGATCCATCAGGAATTGCGTGAGAAGCCGGACGCCGATCCCGGACGCGCCTTTGGGGATATACGGTTTGTCCTTTGCCAGGAGCGCGGGACCGGCGATGTCGAGGTGCACCCACGGGCAGTCACCCGCGAACCGCTTGAGGAAGAGGCCGGCGGTTATGGTGCCCCCCGCCCGTGTCCCGACGTTCTTGATGTCCGCCACGTCGCTCTTTATCAGCTCTTCGTACTCGTGCCACAGGGGGAGCTCCCACACCATCTCGCCCGTGGCGGCCGAGGCGGCGGAGATCGCTTCCTTCAGCCCTGTATCCGTTCCCATCATCCCGGCAAGGTAATCGCCCAGCGCCACGACGCAGGCCCCGGTCAGCGTGGCGATATCGACGATCGCCGCCGGATGGTACTTTTTCGCGAAGGTGAGGGCGTCCGCCAGGATCAGACGCCCCTCGGCGTCGGTGTTCTTGACCTCTACCGTCAGACCTGACATGGTCTTCAGCACGTCTCCCGGTTTGTACGCCCTCCCGCCCGGAAGGTTCTCCGTCGCGGGGACGATGGCCACCACGTTCAGGGGGAGCTTCAGGTCGACTGCCGCCTTGATCGCGGCGATCACCGCGGCGCCGCCGGCCATGTCCGATTTCATCTCATCCATCTTGTCGGAGGGCTTGATGGAGATCCCCCCGCTGTCGAAGGTGATCCCCTTGCCGACCAGGACCACGGGGGGGGTATCTTTTTTTCCACCCTTGTGTTCGAGGACTATCAGCCGCGCCTCTTCGGCGCTCCCCCTCGCCACGCCGAGGAGGGCGTTCATCCCCAGCTTTTCCATGGCGGCCTCATCGAGCACCTCAAAGGTGAGGCCGGTCTCCGCGGCGATGGCGCCGGCTTTGTCCGCAAGGATGGAGGGGGTCATGTCGTTGGATGGCGCGGAGACGAGGTCCCTCGCGCAGTAAACCGCCTGTGAAATAGTCTGTGCCGTCTGTGCGCTTTTCTTGCTGTCTTCAATAAGTTCGGGCCGGTCCTCCACGATGGTGAGATCGGTTATGTCGCCCTTTCTATCCTCTTCGGTCGTCTTGTAGGGGGTGAAGCGGTACAGGCCGAGCAGCGCTCCTTCAACAGCGGCTCTCACCGCGTCTCCCATGGAGAGTTCCGTCTCGCCGAAATCGAGGGATGCGGCCACCCGCGGTATACCCAGATCGCGGATCTTCTGGGCCGCCTTCGAGAAGACCCCCCGCAGTCTTTCGAGGTCGAACTCTTCCTTCCTGCCGAGGCCGGCGATCAGTATCCTCTTGGCGGGGATCGATCCTCTGGTGTACACGACAGAAGAGGTGTACAGCTTTCCCTCAAAATCCCCTCCGTCGATCAGCTCGCTGATAAGGCCGCTGCACCGCTTGTCGAGGAGGCGGGCCGCCCCTTCCGGTATTTTGTTGCCTTCGAAATGTCCCACGAGCAGTACTGAGCAGTCGAAATCCGCGAGAGCCCCTCCTGTTACGGTGATGTTCATCTGTGCCTCCTGAAAAGTGTCATATGCCCGGGGAAGATAGCACATGGATGCGAAATGTCAATGCGCCGAGTGGGGTATTCACGGCGAGCACGCTTTTTAAAACAACTTGCTCTTCGGGCGCCCCTCTTCACTGTCGGGGGAATTTTTTTCCAGGGAATCTATCTCTTCCGTGATCTTCCCGGCCATTTCGGTGCCGGGCGGGAAAGAAGTCTGGGCCGCCTTGAAGTGGAAGAGGGCACTCTTGGATCTGCGCTCCTTCTTAAAAAAGATGCCGAAGTGATAGTGGGATTCCCCCTGCATGCCGAGCTTCCCGTAGAGCATCGCCAGATTGTGGTGCACCGGAGCGTCATCCGGATTCTTCTTCAGCAATTTCTGATAGAGCTCGAGGGCGGCGCTGTACTCTCCCGTGGCCGTGTATGCCCTCCCCAGGTACAGGATGGTGTTGGCATCTTCCCTGTTGGCGCGGTAGGCCCTCTGGAGGGCGTCCGTTGCGTCCGTCATCCTCCCGAGATTGAAATAGCTGATCCCCAGATCGCGGAGGATGTCAGGATCGTCAGGGGACATGGACAGTGCCGCATGGAAGTTTGCAAAGGATTCGGATGTCTTGCCGAGTCTTCCCTGGCTGACCGCCAGACCGTACAGCGCGTCCGGGCTGTTGGGGTCTTTTTTCAGGGCATTTTGAAAGTATTTGATGCTGGAGACGGGATCCTTCCGGTCAACGACCAGAATGGTCTGTATCCTCTCCAACCTTCCCACGATGCTTTTGGGTCCCCGTTTCTTGTATTTCGTCTGAAGGAGTCCGTCCAGATACCGTATCCGATCTCCCGTTCCGGGGTGTGTCAGGAAATATGACGGGACGGAATTCGAGTAGAACTCGTACTGCCTCATGATTTTCAGAAAGTTCAGCATCCCCTCGCCGTCGTACCCGGTTTCGGTCAGGTATAGCATCCCGAGACGGTCAGCCTCTTCCTCGTGCTCTCTGCTGTATTTGAGGCTGAGGGTTGTCGCCGTCGCCGAGGAGAAGCCGATGGTCGCGGCGGTCAGATCGCCTCCGCCGAGAAAGGCGCTGGCAATGATCGCCGCAAGGGTTGCCATGCCCATCTTCTGTGAACTCTCGATCATCTGGGCTATGTGCCTTGCCTTGATATGCGCTATCTCGTGGGCCAGGACGCCGGCGAGTTGGCCCTCGTCCTCGGCAATCTCGATGAGCCCCCTGTAGACGTAGATGTAGCCCCCCGGGGTTGCGAAGGCGTTGATTCCCTTGCTGTCGATGACGGAAAAGGTAAAGTCGAAGTAGGAGTGATCGCTGTGCGAAAGCAGCAGGCGCCCGATCCGTTCCACGTAGCCGGTTACCTTTGGGTCCTTTACGAATGCCTCTTTCTCCTGCAATTTATCATAAAACTCTTTGCCCAGTTTTTTTTCATCTTGGATGGTAAAAGCGGCAAGGGAGAGGCCCGCCGACGCGTGGAGATATAAAAAAACGATAAAAACGACGAGGAGCTTTATTATGTTGCTACGGGGATCTATTCTCATGGTATCCGTTGCTACGGAGATCTTTCCGGGGTTTTGATATCACGGTGACTTCACGGCATAAAAAGCCACCAGTGATATTATCAATACCCCTATGATATGTGAATTTTTCTCATAAGTCAACGAAACAGGGGGAGTTTTCGTGCGGATGCGGGGAGATAGGCATTCGCATTTGATGGATTCTTGAGCTTGCTATTTTATTTTCGGTATGTTAGACAGAAAAACTTAGCATAATTCCAGAATAACGTCAGGGGGTATTTGATCAATGGTTAACGAAGGTAACTTAACAACTGAACCGGAAAAAAAAGAAGTAGAAAGCGTAGAGGAGGTGGATCTGCAAAAAGAGGAAGACGGTATGAGTTTTGTGGAACTCTACGAGCAGAGCCTGCAGGATGTGGCTATCGGCAAGGTCGTCATAGGGAAGATCGTCCAGATAAACGAGGATGTGGCGATGGTCGATGTCGGTTACAAGACGGAGGGGCGTCTCTATCTGAGAGAAGTTACCGACAGCAACGGTAACCTGACGATCTCTGTGGGTGATGATATCGAAGTCCTTGTAGATGGCAAAAAGGATGCCGAACTGATACTCTCGAAAGAGAAGGCCTCCCGGATAAAGATATGGGACGATGTCATAAAGGCATATGAGGAAAATGGTACGATACCGGGAACAATTGTACAGAAGGTAAAGGGCGGCCTTTCGGTCGATATCGGCTTCCCGGCCTTTCTCCCCGGTTCCCAGGTCAGCACGCACCCCGTAAAGGATCTTGACAGGTATGTCGGGGAGATCATGGATTTTCAGATCCTGAAGTATGACCGTAAACGAAACAACGTTGTCCTGTCCCGGAAGGCCATACTGGAAATAGAAAGAGCGGAACAGAAGAAAAAGACCCTTGAGACGCTGGAAGAAGGCAAGGTACTGGAGGGCACGGTAAAGAACATAACGGATTACGGTCTGTTTATAGATCTGGGAGGCATCGACGGGCTGCTGCACATTACCGATATGTCATGGGGACGGATACGGCACCCTTCCGAGAATTTCTCCAGGGACGACACGATAACCGTTAAGGTCCTCAGCTTTGACAGGGAGAAAGAACGGGTGTCGCTGGGCATCAAACAGCTGACGGAAAATCCGTGGGAGTCGATTACTGAAAAATATCCCGTTGAATCCATTGTGGAGGGGAAGGTTGTGAGCCTCATGGATTACGGCGCATTCATCGAGCTTGAGCCGGGAGTCGAAGGGCTCGTGCATGTCTCGGAGATGTTCTGGACGAAGAAGATACGCCATCCCTCCAAGATGCTGTCCGTCGGTGATGTTGTAAAGGTGATGGTCCTGGACGTAAATCCTGAAAACAGAAGAATATCGCTCGGTCTCAAGCAGACGATGCCCAATCCGTGGGTGGAGCTGAGTGAAAAATATCCCGAAGGGACCGTTATAAAGGGCGAGATACGGAATATTACGGACTTCGGTATCTTCGTAGGGATTGAAGACGATATTGATGGTCTCTTGCATGTGTCCGATATTTCCTGGAAAAAACGCATAAAGCACCCGTCCGATCTGTACAAGAAGGGCCAGGAGATCGAGGCAATGGTCCTGGGGATCGATATCGAAGCGGAGAAGTTTTCCCTCGGAATAAAACAGCTCGAAGAAAATCCATGGGAGGCCCTTGCGTCGCGGTATGCTCCCGGGTCGATTATTTCCGGGAAGGTGACAAATATTACTGATTTCGGTATGTTTGTCGAAATAGAAGAAGGTGTTGAGGGTCTGGTTCATATCTCTGAGATAAGCCATGAGAGGGTTAACTCTGCCAGAGACCTGTACTCCGTCGGGGATGTTGTGTCAGCGGCCGTGAAAAACGTCGATGTTGCCAGTCACAAGATAGGGCTGAGCATCAAGGATTCCGAGAAGGCCTCCGACAAGACGTCTCAGAAACAGTATCTGAATAACAGGGAGAAGGTTGTTTCCAACCTCGGTGACATGCTGGCAGGCATAAAGCTCTGATGATGCATGCGCGGGGAGTTGTCTCTTTCGTAATAGAGGGTTCATGAAAAGACATCCAGTCATCTTGGGGTTTGCTCTCCTTGCGGTTATCGGATTGTTCTTCTTCCTGATCCTTCGCCTCTTTGTTTCATTCGGAGAGGAAACCCGGAATTTTTCCTTTAGAGACAAGATCGGTGTCGTGCCGATAGAGGGCGTCCTGAGCGATTCGAAGGATACCATCCGGCAACTGGATAGATACGAGAGAGACAATGGCATCAAGGCGGTTGTCCTGCGTATTGATTCACCCGGAGGGGCGGTGGTTCCTTCTCAGGAGATATACGACAAGGTCCTGCAGGTAAAAAAATCCAAAAAAGTTGTTGTTTCAATGGGATCGGTTGCGGCATCAGGAGGATATTATATCGCCTGTGCCGCTGACCGGATTATCGCCAATCCCGGTACGATAACCGGAAGCATCGGCGTTATCGTGCAGTTTTCCCAGATAGAGGACCTGCTGAGAAAGGTGGGGTTGAAGACCACTGTTGTCAAGGCGGGCCGATACAAGGATGTCGGGTCTCCGGTACGCGAAATGACACCCCCTGAGAAGGCCCTTATCCAGGGCGTCATTGATGACATCCACGACCAGTTTATCGAGGCGGTCGTATTGAACAGGGAGATCTCCAGAAAAGAGATAGAACAGATCGCCGATGCACGGATATTCACCGGGAGGCAGGCACTTGAGGCCGGCCTCGTCGACGGCCTGGGGAATATGGACCATGCGATCGATACGGCGGCCGAGCTTGCGGGGATAGAGGGCAAGCCCGAAGTAGTCTATCCTGAAAAGAAACGGAAGGGGTTGCTCCGGTATATCGCCCGCGAAACCATCTCCTCCATCTCGGAAGAACTGAGAGGGAGCGGTTCCGGCATCGATTACCTGTATAAACCCGGATGCGGGATGTGAGATAAGTGGGATGTAACGAATCAGATTCACGGATTTTATTATGAAATACAACACGATACTCCTCACGAAGGAAGAGGGATACACCATTGTCACACTGAACCGTCCGGGTGAGATGAATGCGCTCTCCGTGGAGATGAGGCGTGAGTTGCTGCACTGCTTCAGCCAGCTCGAGGGAGATGATTCTGTCAGGGCCGTTATCCTTACCGGGGGCGATACCGTCTTCTCCGCCGGTATCGATCTTGAGGAAATGGTAACCCTCGAGACCAGCAAGTTTGAGAACTATTCGAAGATCATGATCGAGAGTCTCCAGAAGATCTACGCCTTCAGAAAACCCGTTATTGCAGCGGTGAGCGGGATAGCACTCGGAGGGGGATTCAATCTGGTCACCGTTTGTGATATCGTTGTCGCCTCGGAAACGGCGATATTCGGGCACCCGGAATTGAAATTCGGCCTGAATCCGCTGTTCGATCCGCTCAGGCGGATGGTTGGAACCGCCAAGGCGAAAGAGATCGCCATGCTGGGGGAGCCGATCGGTGCACAGGAGGCCCTCCGGATCGGTCTTGTGAACAAGGTATCTCCTCCGGATAGGTTCATGGAGGATGCACGGTCAATTGCAGGAGAGATCTCTCAAAGACCCGCACGGGCCGTCGAGGCAGTCAAGAAGATATCCGACATCGTTCCCCGTCTCGATAAGGATGCGGCGCTGGAGTATGAGTTTGAGATCTCTGCCCTCCTTTTTTCTCGGGCTGAGATACGTGATCACATGAAGAAATTTCTTGGCAACCTCAAGTCAAAAAAAAAGGCGTAGGGTACTCTAGTCAAGACCCTTCATCGCCGCGAAGTCGATCAGCTGATCTTTTCTCTTTTTGTGCTGTAGTTTCTTGAGGGCCTTCGCCTCTATCTGTCGTATCCGTTCCCTGGTAACACCCATCATCTCCCCGACTTCCTCGAGCGTGAAGGGGCCATAGTTACAGGCAACCCAGGTACAGTTACAGAACGTCTCATTCTTTAACCACCACTCACAGATCGTATCCTGACACGGTTCTGTGATGAATTCACCCGTATTTTTACACACATATAGAGCCGACATCTATTTTTCCCTTCGGTTGTACTCTATTTCTTGAAAGAAATTATAACGTGGAAGTTGCACCCGGACCTTTTAAATTCTCTTTCATTATAATAATCGCTTCTATCGTTTTGTCAATAGCTGGTTCGGTAAATAATGCACCCGAAAATATGAAGCCGGAGGGCCGTGATTCTGAAGATACCCTTTTTGCGCGGTGCCAGATGCATTTTTATACATAAAGTGCTTGACAGGGTGACATCCGTCTGATAGGAGGCAACCGTCCGCTTGGATCCGCTTGTATGGACTGGGACGGAAGAGAGCCGAGGTAGCATAGCGCACGATTTCAAGGCCTCCCGTTTCAGAGCGGAGAGGCTTTTTTTGTGGGGGAAGTGCTGCACGTATGAAAACGATTACGACAGTGCGCGAGATGCAGACCTTTTCGGAGACTCTCAGACTCAGGGGCAAGAAGATCGCCTTTGTCCCTACCATGGGATATCTTCACGACGGACATCTGAGGTTGATGGAAGAAGGGAAGAAGCGGGGAGACTGCCTGGTCATCAGCATATATGTGAATCCCACCCAGTTCGGTCCTGGCGAAGATCTGGATAAATATCCCCGGGACTTTGAGAGGGATGAGCGGCTCGCACGGGATGTCGGCGTAGATGTCATCTTCTATCCTTCGAACTCGCAGATGTATCCCGACCAGTACCACACCTATGTAACCGTTGAAGATATCACCACAAATCTCTGTGGCTTGACCAGGCCCACCCATTTCAGGGGAGTGGCAACCATCTGCGCGAAGCTGTTCAATATCGTCAAACCCCATGTCACTGTTTTTGGAAAAAAAGATTTTCAACAGCTGGCCGTGATAAAGCGGATGGTGTTCGACCTCAACATGGATCTTGAGGTTATCGGGATACCGACGGTCAGAGAACCGGATGGTCTTGCCATGAGTTCCCGGAACGCATATCTGAAAAAGGATGAGCGGGAATCCGCACTGAGCCTGAGCCGTTCACTCAGACACGCCGCGGACCTGTATGACCGGGGTGAACGGGATGCCGGCTTGATATTGCAGGAGATAAGGGATTTTATCGAGGGACATCCGGGGACCACAATCGATTATGTAAAGGTATGCGATGTCGAAACCATGGCTGATGTTGAGACCGTTGAGGAAAAAAGATCTGTACTGGCCCTGGCTGTCTGGGTAGGTACGCCGCGGCTTATAGATAATTATGTGTTTGGAGAAACTATTTAGGCAGGTGAAACGATGCAGAGAACGATGTTGAAATCAAAACTTCACAGGGCTACTGTTACCGATGCCGATCTCCACTATGAGGGAAGCATAACCATTGACACGGATCTTATGGATGCGGCTGATCTTGCTCCGTACGAACAGGTTGACATATACAATGTCTCAAACGGGGAGAGATTTTCCACCTATATTATCAAGGGTCCCCGAGGATCCGGTGTCATATGCCTGAACGGGGCCGCTGCACGAAAGGCTTCGAGGAATGACCTTATCATCATAGCCAGCTATGTCCAGGTTGACGAGGAGGCGGTCAAGGGCTGGAAGCCCAGGTGTGTACTGCTTGGTGATGAAAATAAGATAAAGAAAAAAGCATAGATACGTATCAGGTCCTTGCAGGCTGGAGTCTTCACGAGAGGGGGTGCTGTGTGCCTCTCATCCGATATTGCGGCTCAGGGTATTTTCTGATATACACCCACCTGTTCTTCGAAAGCAAACGTTTGACAATATGTTAAAAAAGATCGGAAAGGGCATTAAAGGTGTTTTTCTGACGGGGATAGCTGCTATTATTCCCGTGGGGGTGACGATCTATGTCCTGTACCTTATCATAGGAATGATGAATAACCTGGTAAAGATTATCCCCGCCAGGTTTCATCCCGATCAATTGCTCTCCTTTCATATACCGGGTCTCGGTGTGATCATTACGCTGATACTTGTCTTTACCGTGGGTCTGGTGACAAAGAGTTACCTCGGCACGAAGCTCGTTTCTTTCGGCGAGAGGATGGTGAGCAAGATCCCCCTGGTCAGGGGCATATATAACGCGCTCAAGCAGCTTGTCGACGCCGTGTTCAACGATAAGGGGCAGAGCTTCAAAAGGGCTGTCCTGATTGAATATCCACGGAAGGGTCTGTACTCGATAGCCTTTGTTACCGGTGTGAGCCGGGGAGAGGTTCAGGTAAAAACATCACAGAGGTGTGTGAATGTCTTTGTCCCCACGACGCCCAATCCCACGTCGGGATTTTATATCATGGTGCCGGAGACGGATACGATTACCCTTGATATGACGGTTGAGGAGGCGTTTACCCTCATTATATCGGGCGGTATCGTTTCGCCAGGGGATGTTAAACAAATAACCAAGGAGGAAGGAATAGATGCAGATAACATCTGAGGGGGTCAAGGTAGGGCACCCCGATATCGTTGCAGATACCATCGCGGCTGATATCATCGCACGGATACTGGATGAGGAAAAGAAAGCGGGAATGGATATCAACACCATGCCCCATTGCGGCCTTGAGGTGTTCCTGGGGAAGGGTTTCTGTATCGTCGGTGGAGAGGTTGCGACGCGAATATATATCGATATCGAAAAGAGCCTGCGCCAGACGGTCTTGTCTCTGGGTTACAACGACGCGGCGGTTGGGCTCAACGGGCACTCGCTGGGTGTCTTCAATGCGATTATCCCCCAATCTCCCAATATCAACATAGGAACACGTGCGGAACTGGGAAAGCATAAGGAGATCGGCGCTGGAGACCAGGGGATCATGTACGGGTATGCCTGTGACGAAACCCCTGAACTGCTCCCCCTTACTTATGTCCTGGTGAACCGCATGATGCGGGCTTTTGAGGACTGCGGGAACCCCCTATTCGCCCCCGACGGCAAGGGGCAGGTAACGGTCAATTATGACAAAAACGGCAAGCCGACACACGTTCCGAAGGTGTTGATGTCGAACGCTATTGATTATCGCCATGTGGCGGAGAATGAAGAGATCGAGGAAACGGCGAAGAAGATAGCCTTCGAATGCCTGGGTGAGTGGGTAAACGAAAAGACCGAATTTCTGTTTAATCCCACGGGCGAATGGCAGGCGGTTCACTCGTGCAGCGCCGCCGACTCCGGCGTCACAGGGCGTAAGCTTGTCTGTCAGCTCTACGGAGGGTATCCCGGTGCGCAGCTTGGAGGAGGAGCGGTGGTCAACAAGTCACCTGAGAAGGTCGATTGCTCCGCCGTGTTCGGGGCGCGCTATGTGGCCAAAAACCTTGTTGCCGCGGGCCTCGCCACCCGGTGTTCGGTTCAGCTGGCCTACGCCATAGGGGTTGCCAAACCGATGTCCATCTATGTCAACACCTTCAATACGGGGCGTATCCCTGATGAGGAGTTGTCGGATATCGTGGAAAAGGTTTTCGACCTTACCCCCAAGGGGATGATAGAGCGCTTCGACCTGCTCAACGGCGATATCTATAGGAAGATATCAAGGACCCTGTTTATGGACAACTATCCGTGGGAAAAGACGGATATGGCCGAGAAGCTGAAGAAAGAGGCGGGGGATAAGAAGTAAAACAAAGGTCGAAACTCCGAAAAGAGAACGGTTGGCTTTCAATGCCTGTACGGAGATGGGCATCGCTATATCTCTTTCGCACAGGGACGGATGCGAAGGAAAACATTTAGGAGGAATGATGGATTACGATATCAAGGACATACAGCTGGCGGAAGAAGGAAAGTCAAGTGTTGACTGGGCGAACAAGAGCATGCCCGTCCTGAACAGTATCAAAAAGCGGTTTGCAGAGGAAAGGCCGCTGAAGGGCATTCGACTGGGGGCGTGCCTCCATGTCACCACAGAGACGGCCAGCCTCATGGAAACACTGAAGGCGGGTGGTGCCGAGCTTTCACTGTGCGCGTCGAATCCCCTGAGCACACAGGATTATGTCGCCGCCTATCTGGTAAAGTATCAGGATATCGCGGTCCATGCCATCAACGCGGAGGATACCGACACTTACTACCGTCACATCAACTCGGTCCTGGATATCAAACCGGTGATAACGATGGATGACGGGGCCGATCTCGTATCGACGATTCATGCAAAGCGTGAGGATCTGATCGGTGATATCATCGGGGGAACGGAAGAGACGACCACCGGGGTCATCCGTCTGAAGTCGATGGCGAATGAAGGGGTCCTCCGATTCCCCCTGATAGCGGTCAACGATGCGAACACCAAGCACCTCTTCGACAACCGGTACGGTACGGGGCAGAGTACTATCGACGGGATCATCCGGGCGACCAACCGACTGATAGCAGGTTCCACCTTTGTCGTGTGCGGGTATGGGTGGTGTTCACGGGGTCTCGCTATGAGAGCATCAGGGATGGGCGCCAACGTCATCGTGACAGAAGTAGATCCCCTCCGCGCCCTGGAGGCGGTCATGGATGGTTACCGGGTCATGCCGATCGCCGAGGCGGCCGAGATGGGAGATTTCTTCTGCACACTGACCGGGGATATCAATGTCATCCGTCAGGAGCATTTCCTGGTAATGAAGGATGGGGCCATTGTTTCCAACTCGGGGCACTTCAATGTGGAACTGGATATCGAGGGTCTCAAGGAGGTCTCGGAATATACCGGAAGGATCCGAAAGTTTATCGACGAATACACGCTGAAGGACGGGCGGCGTATCTATATCCTGGGCGAGGGGAGACTGATCAACCTTGCAGCCGCGGAAGGGCATCCCTCGAGCGTCATGGACATGAGCTTCGCCAATCAGGCCCTTGCCGCCGAATATATGGTGCGACATGCAAGCGAACTGGAAAATCTGGTCTACGGGGTGCCCGAAGACATCGACAAGGAGATCGCCCGGTTAAAGCTGGAGTCGCTGAATGTCAGGATAGACACCCTGACACCCGAGCAGGAGAAATACCTCAATTCATGGGAGATGGGAACGTAAAAAAGGAGTAAGGAGTAAGGAGTAAGGAGTAAGGAGTAAGGAGATAATCCTTATTCCTTCGATCCTTAATCCTGCCGTGGTTGTGATTACGTCTTTACGCGCATGAACAGAATCGTGGCCGCGGTTCCGAACAGCACATTCGCGGACCACGCCGCCATCACGGGCGGGAGGGTCCCGGCACGCCCCAGGGAGATGGCGAAGGCGAAGACGATCCAGTATGAAAACCCGATGACGATTCCCAGTCCGATGCTCTGAGCGATCCCCCCGCTTCGTTCCGATTTCAGTGAGAAAGAGACACCGAGGATGGCGAGGATGACGCTTACCAGCGGAAACGCAATTTTTCCGTGCATGTCCGTCCGATATCGCATGGTGTCATACCCTTCCGAGCCTATCTTCTTTGTGAACCTGCTCAGTTCCAGGAGACCCATTTCTTCGGTGTCCTTCTGAACGACCATAAAATCCGAAGGCTTCTCGGAAAGGGCAACAATCCGTGACGGTATCCGTTTGATTGAGGGGACCCCACCCTGGTTGAAGGTTGTTACAAGCAGATCGGTGAATAACCACCTCCCGTCTTTCCAGACCGCCTCCTTTGCGTCGATTCTCTGAGAGAGGTTCATCCCGCGGTCAAAGAAATGGATCCGAATCCCCTTCAGGGTGTTCGTCAGGGGATCAAACATGGAAAAGTTGTAGATCCCCCTCTCGCCTCGGTACCAGATCTCATTCTGCTTGAAGCTGCCCATCTGTTCCCTCTTCTGGACCTCGACCAGCTTGATATGCTTGGCCCTCTGGTTTGTGTATGGTGTTACGGCTTCATTCAGGAGAAACGTCGCTATACAGATCGCAAAGGAGACAACAATAACCGGGACTGACAGACGATACAGGCTCAGGCCGTTCGCCTTCATAGCCGTTATCTCAGAGTTTTTCGAGAGGATTCCGAACGACAGGAGGGCGCTCAGCAGGACGCCGATCGGTATCATCTGTGACAGGATCATGGGGAGGGTCAGGAGAAAGTAGGACGCCATCTGCCCCACTGAGGCATGATTACTCAGAAACATCCGTATCCGTTCAAAGAAATCCACGATCAGATACAGCCCCGCGAGAGAGATGAGGATCAATGCGAATATCTTTATAAATTCTTTGAGGATATATCTGTCGATAATCGTCATGTCCGTGTCCGCACCCCGATCTTCCGAATGGATTCAGGGATAAGGGGTTTCTCCTTCGCATTGGTAAGAAATAAGTATATGCCAGTGGCCCCCAACAGGGTGTTTGATATCCATGCACCCAATGCCGGGGAGAGCATGCCGGTTTCACCCAGTGCCTCCCCGCCGATCTGGATGACGTAGTAGATCATGATGACGGTAATACCGATGACAAACCCCCGTGACTTTCCGCTTCGGTGTTTTGAGATGCCCAGCGGAATGCCAATGATACCGAAGACGATACAGGCAAAGGGGAGTGTGAACTTCTTGTGGATTTCAATGATGAACTCCTTCATGGCCTTTTCTTCCAAACCAGGGGTATGACTTTCCCTGATCAGTTCGGGGAGAGACATCTCCTTGCTGTCCTTGGTGACGGCTCCGTTCTTGCCTCCGATCGATGTCGAAAGGTCGAGATTTATGTCATAGGAACTGAAGTCGATCTTCTTGTAGGTTGCCGCACCCGCATCCGCCGTGTGAATACTCCCATCCTGCAGTCTCAGGGTCACCCGCATGGACGTGGGGTCGGAGACGAGGAACCCTCTCTGTGCGATGATCGTGGTTGGTTCCTCTAACGTACGGTTGTCGGATATAAAGACGCCCTTCATGCAGTCTTCCTGTGGGGGAAGCTCTTGGGCGTACAGGACAAGGCCTGCAAAGTCGCCGTTGAAGACCCTTTCCTTGATGCCGATGCTTGCCTTTTGTTGTGCTATGTCAAAGAGGAGATTTTTCGTCGCAAAGTTGCCATACGGAACGAGAAAGAATCCGGTCACTGCGGTGATGAAAAAGGCACACAGGGCGGCGAGGGCAATAGACGGTACAAGCTGATACAGGCTCAGACCCGATGACTTCAGCACAATGATCTCGTTGTCGCGGGAAAGTCGTCCCAGACCGATGAGTATGGAGATGAGGAGCGATACGGGAATGGTGATGGTAAGAAAAGAGGGCATCAGATACAGGACAAGCCTTGCGATATCGGCAGCGTCGATCCCCTTGTTTATCATCAGATCCATAAGCTGAAGGATCCTTCCCATCAGGAGGGCGAAGGTCAGGACGAGGAGGATCATAAAAAAGGGAACGGAGATTTCTCGCAGGATGTATCTGTTTACTATCCGGTGCATTATCTGTCTTTCGATTAGGGTTGGTATACCGAGGGATATATAACAGTAAATCACGTTTGCTTCAATGTTTCTTGGATTGACCTTGATTTTTAAATCTGCTAAACGGACTGAGGTAGAGCG
>Ga0272441_10006908_pt1 | contig 18740 bp, 18 predicted proteins | sample SSMProp6N_FD_193582 | JGI IMG/M metagenome (GOLD analysis project Ga0272441, IMG submission 193582) | Marine sediment archaeal communities from Little Sippewissett salt marsh, Falmouth, MA, United States - SSM-Prop-6N | ecosystem: Environmental > Aquatic > Marine > Wetlands > Sediment ... | reverse complement strand
CATGGCCGCATTCTCCGACGACGATCTTCTTGACCCCCAGGTCCCTGGCAATCTTCGCATGCTGCACGGCAACGCGGGCCAGCTGGGCATCGTCGTACCAGACACCGTAGTTGACGCCGTCGTATCCAGCCACTTCACTGGATAGTGTCCAGTTCAGTCCCGCCTCTTCGAAAATGACGGCAAAGGCACCGGGATTTTCCGGCCACGAGAGGAACTCACCGGCATTATGGATAAGCAGGATATCGGCCCCCTTCTTGTCGATGGGCATGGTTATCTTCTTTCCCGTCTTCTCTTCGATCTCCTCTTCGAGAAATTCGATGATATCTTTGAAGGCCTGCTTGATCATCCCCGTGGACGATCCCTTCTCGAGTTGCTGCACCGACCCCTTTTCGTGCAGTTCTTCGGGGGCGATCCCCATTTCCTGACTGAAGAGCTTTCGCAATTCATGGGTAATGAGGGCATTATCGACACCGATGGGACAGGTCTGCGTGCACCTGCGGCATATGGTACATCGATAAGATAGTTCGGCCAGACGTGCAACGGTCTTCCAGTTCAGATCGATATCGTTTCCCGTAAATTTGGCCAATGCCTTGCCGCCCCGCTTGATATACTTATTGACAATCTTACGGAGGACTTCAGATCTATAGGTAGGACGGTAGATTTCATTCTTTCCACTGGCGATATAGACGGGACAGGCATCGTTACAGGTCTGGCACTTGGCACAATACTCAAGGCTCATCATGAGAGGCATGAGGAAGGTCCAGTTGTTCTCGCGAGACAGGAGCTTCTTCAATCCCTCGAGGAATTGTGCCACCAGTTGTTCTTCTTCCTCCCTTGTCTTTGGTCTGGGAAGCTTGAGGGCAAGAAATCCATCGAGATCCGATTCGTATGTTTCTTTCTGCTCGTCGGTCAGTTTCTTCAGCGGCGGCTGGGCATCGGGCTTATCATAGGGATAGGGCAGAGGCATGAGGTCTTCAGCCTCGATATCCACCATCTGGCAGGACGTATCACTTATCTGTTCAACGGTAAACTTTTTATTCTTCATCACTCACTCCCTTGGTCACTGTCTCACTCCACGTTGTCCCTCCATGCATGTGCGGTGCAGACCAGGTTTGTTTATAGTTCAACACGGCGGCAACACGTGATTCCACGGCCCCCCCCCTGACGTTGGGTTCATCCTCAAAGAGGACCTTGTCCCACAGGAAATACTTCATGAAGGCATGACTCATGTGTGTAAAGGGGAGATAGATGGCGAAGAGTGAAAAGAGTATGATGTGCAGTGTCATGATCGCCCCGAGAGGTCCCGCATCACTGAATGTCAGCAGGGATGTGATATATCCCCTCACCAGGAGAAACCGGGGGTCGGCAAAAAGCCACAGGAACAATCCGCTGACCGCCACAGCCAGGATAAACACAAGATTAGCGTAATCGACCGGTGCCGAATAGCCCTGAAGCTCTTCAGCCCGCGCCCGGCGTATGATCAACCCCACGGCGCCTGCGGCTGCCAGGAAAAATCCCGCTGCCCCCAGTATGGTGGCACAGACCTGAAGGAAAACGATGGCACCATGGTCTCCGGCAAGTCCCAACACCATCAGCAGAGCCGCTACGACAAGAAGACCGAGCCAGCCCAGAACCAGGTACAGACCGAAATGCAGTGGAAAGGACACATACCACATCTTTCTGTTGTTGTGATAGAGCACCCTCACAAAGAGGACCTCAATGAATAAAAACTTGATGAAGTTGAGAAAATTCTTCTCCCTCGGCTTGGTCCACCAGTCGACTTCTTCGAAATAGGACCCACCATACCTGAAGGCCTTCTCATGGGGAACGGGATAGAGTTCCCACCTGAGATGTAAGGGCAATGCATAGACTCTGAACACCTTCAGTGCAATGCCTATAAGAACAATCACCACGGTTGCATAGGATGATATCTGAACCCAAGAGATACTGCTCATGCAATACTTCCTCCTCGTCCTGAAAACTATAATTATGTTGTTTTACGGGAAAACTATCCGACATGTTGATCCGATGCAGGATCAACGAGAAAAGGTAACTGCTGTAACGGACTCCCAACAAACGCCAATTCACCACTCATTTAATGAATAACGCCATATTATAATCCATAGTCAGCCATCGGGTCAAGATGAAAATATTAGACATTATCCATTGATGAGCAGGTATCCTTTCGATGCCGGTCTCTGCTCATGACACCATGGTCTTGATAGTGTCGAGCAGCTCTTCGGTAATGATGGGCTTTTCCATGAACATCTGCGGTTTGGGAAGGGTGTGGTAATCGCGGCTGAAAAAGTCCTTGTAACCGCTGAAACCGGTCAGCACGATCACGGGAATATCCTTGTAGGTATCTTTTTTCTTAATCTTTCTGTAAAATCCCACACCCGACTGATTGGGCATGACGATATCAAGAATAATGACATCGGGCATGAAGTCGGGCAGTTTCTCAAAGGCCTCTTCTCCATCTGCAGCCATGGCGGTCTCATAGCCGTTATCGGATAAGAGGGAATCGAGATAGGATCGTATGTCTTCCTCGTCATCCACTATCAAAACCTTTTTGGACATCTCTTTCTCCTTTCCTCTCTCCGGCTCATTTGTTGGTCTTCCGGTATCCATACCCTTGATATAACTACCTATCGGCAATCGGGATCGTCGGCCCCTCAGATACCAGGATTCGAGGGACAGCCGCTGTTTGATCAAAGGGCGAACTGTCTAATCGCACAGCACTTTCAGTACTTCTTCCAGTTTACCCTTACTGGCCGTAGCAATTTTTTCTTTTACTTCCTTTTTCATTCGCTCAACATCGGAGGTATCGCTGTCATCTATGCCCAGCTTTTCCCGTATCCTTGCTATGTATTCTGCCGGAACGATCGGTTTTTCTATGTATGAATGAGGCCCAATCAGAATATTTGCCGCCTTGAGCTTAAGAAAATCCCCCTTGCCCAGATCATCATGGGCATGGGCGGTGACCACGATAAAGGGAATATCAGACAGCTCAGGATTATTCTGCAGGTATTTCAAGAGGGTAATCCCACGCATTCTGGGCATTACCAGATCGAGCGAAATCAAATCGGGCTTGCACTCCTTTATCTTTTCCAGCGCACGTTTTCCATTATCGGCCGTCATCGCCTCAAATCCCGCGTCGACAATAACGGTTTCGAGGAAAATCCTCACATCGGGTTCATCATCAACTATCAAGATCTTTTTCTTCTGTCCCTCTGCCATACACTTGCTCCCTCTCGTCTAAGACTGTTTATCTTCAACCTGTGGCACGGGTAACCGGTGCCGCGACAGCTCTATGGTGAATACGGACCCCTCTCCCGGTGAGGACGTAAATGATATGGTGCCTCCATGTTCCTGGACGATTTTTCTCGTTGTCAGGAGCCCCAGGCCCGTGCCCTGTCCCGACCCCTTTGTGCTGAAAAAATTGGTAAATATCTTCTTCTTGATATCATAATCCATTCCACAGCCATTGTCTCTTATTTCGTAACAAATAATTCCCTTTTTTTCAAATAAAGAAAAGATAATCTCGGGATGTCCCGTGTCGCTCATGAGACAGGCATCGATGGCGTTGGAAATCAGATTTGCAAGGCAGGTGTGCATCCCTTCCGGGTCCATGGGTGCAGCCGCCACCCCTTCATTGAACTGTGTATTAAACGCTATACCCGACTGTCGTGTCACATCTCGATAGAGGGCGGCCACATCGTTGGCAACGGCGGCAGGTTCGGTTTGCTTCACCTGCGGCGTGCTTCCCCGGGCGAAACTGAGAAATTCCTTGGTGAAGGCCGAAATCTTCCCGATGTTATTCTGTATCATATTCCATCCCTGATGGATGAGATCGTTGTCATTCCGTTTGATCCCGGAATTTACCACATAGACGCCCCCTTCCAGCCCCATGAGGATATTCTTGATACCATGAGAGAGACCGGCAACAGTCTGTCCCACGGCGGCAAGCCGCTCTGCATCGAGCACCTCCTGTTCCAGCCGCTTTATATCTCTCAGGTCGTGGAAGAAGATAACCTTCCCCACAACTGTACCGTTTCTCTTTTTCAGTTGCGTTCCCGAGAACAGGACAGGTATCTCTTTGCCTTTGTAATTTTGCATCTTGCCTTCCCGGTGAATCACGGGACGGGATACTTTTTTCAGAGACTCGATGAACTCAGCCGGGTATAGGTCTTCTCCTTTCTTTTTCCCGATAACGCTTTCAAAGGGATACTGCAGTATCTCCTTGGCCGCCGGATTGTAGATGGTTATGACGTCGTCGGCATCGCTGGCAATGATGCCATCCGTTGCATTGTGCAGTACCGTTTCCTGAAAATCGCGTACCGCTCGCAATTCCTTTTCCAAAAAGAAGGTCTTGGTGACATCGAGCGCCATCTCGACAACGGATTCTACCTTGTCCCCCTTCATTGTGTAGGGACTCACGGTCACCATGTATATGACCCTGTTGCCCTCCTTGTCGTATCCCTCCTGCAGCGAATTGTGAGTCTGACCATCATCGAAGACGAGACGGGCGGGACAATTCGTGCAGACCGTCTTTCTGCCCTTATAAGACTCGAAACAATGGAGGTCCCGATATCGTCCAAACGTCTCCCTGACAAGCTTGTTTGCAGTCAGAATCTTGAAGTTCTTATCGATGACGGTGATAAAGCAGGGGACATTGTCGAGGAGTGTCCTGCTCTGTTCGATGTCCCGCTCCCACTCCGAAATATCTATGGACATGCCCACCACATGGGTCACCACCCCCTCGTCGTCACGGTGAGGAGTCAGGAAAATCCGATAATAACCATCGGTCCCTTTCTTATCCCTCAGTTGCATGACAAAACTCCGGGTCTTTCCGTCGGCAAATGTGGCGGCAACCTTGCACCGATTACAGACAGCCTCCGATTGCCCGAAGACCTCGAAACACTTTCTGTCTTTCCAGGTTCCAAAGGTCTTCTGAAACTTACCGTTGGCACTGACGACCTCGAAATCACGATTAATGGTCAGTGTCCTCACGTTCACTTCATCATGTGCACTGTAGGGTCTAGCCTTCTGTTTTGATTTCTCTTTCATACTTCGCGTTTCTTATTCAGTACTTCATCAAGAAAGGCAGTCAGGGCCGCCACATCAAGGGGTTTTTCGAAAAAACCCTGCGGTGCCTCGACATGGGCATCTTTCACCATGTCAGTAAATGCCGATCTCTTGAGACCATAAGCGTTCCCCACACCGCTTATGACGGCAACGGGGATATCCTTCAGGACTGCATGCTCCTTTACCTCCTTGTAGAAGGAAGCACCCGATTTTTTGGGCATGACAATATCCAGGAAAATCAGATCGGGACTGCATGCAAGGGCCATGTTCATCCCTGTATCGGCATCATGGGCGACGCAGGTCTCATAATTGTGATCTTCAAGAATCGTCTTGAGATACAGCACAACATCGGGTTCATCATCTATGATGAGAATCTTCTTCATAGCCTGTCTTCTTGTATGGTTCTTTACGGCATCCCTTTATAGCGTAACTAACTTCATAACTACCCTCAATAGAAAGAGGTCTCATGCCGATGAAAGTGACAATGTCCAGCGTCAGTTATTCCTTTTTGACCGATACTTGCGCGACTGCGCGGACAACAGTTTCCAGAAACGGATAAGAAGCAGAAGAGAGATGATAGCAAAAAGATAGTCAATACCCTTGCTTGCGAAAATATCAAAAAACGTAAAGTCTCCAACCATGAAACGATCTCCCCTTACATAATATTACAAACCGCATGTATAGATCTTTGAATATCCATGCCCCGATCTACCAACACGCTCTTGGTCACACTGTTCAGCTCCCGCAATACCAGCACCAGCAAGTTGGTAAGCGACATGCTGCCAAGGCGATCCTTCGTTCAAAAACCTCTCTCTAATGGGCTTCCTCAGCCCATTCCGGAGACTCGCTGACTACGGGCATTCTGTTAATGATCCACCGGTACACCCACAATTCCGTAAAGATTACCGTAAGGGTGACAACAATCTCCATCCAGCTCGGGTAGTAGTGCACTGGTGCATACCACTTATAAGCGATCAGACAGATATTGATCCGGTTGAGCACTACGCCAATCAGGGCAAGCACCGCCGCCCATTTTATCACCGAGAGTGAACCGTTTTGCGCACCCTGAAGAAACAGTATACAGGGTAACAACGTGCAACCGACTACCTCTAATAAATACCAATAACCCATGGGAGTGGTCAATAACGACCATGTGTCCTCGTGGTTGATTTCGAGCAGTTTGAGAAAGAAATAGACAAACATAGCTCCGGCACATACCTTTGCCAGGGCGATGACCAGTTTGTCATGGCTTTCACGATGCTTTGCCGACATTCTGTCATGAAATACCCTGCTGCTTATTGACCCCTCAAAAATGACCATGGACAGCCCTGCAAATACACTGGAAACCACAAAGAGAAGCGGTATAAACTCAGAGTACCAGAGGGGGTGAATCTTTGCCTTGGCTATAAGAAAAAGGCCACCAACGCCCCCCTGATGACCGAGGGAAAGCATAATACCAAAGACAACCGCTCCCAGTGTCATCGTATTCAGTGTTTTCCATGCCCGTTTCAGCCCAAGCCATTCGGCTATGGCAGGTGCAAATTCAATCAGTAAAGACATAGTGTACAGGAAAAAATGCCATGCTACCATGAAAAGTACGGAGCTGAAACCGAATTTGTTTCCTATCAGAAAATTAAAGGCGTTCCATGGACGACCAAGATCAAGAAGGAGTGCTCCCGCATAAAATGAATATGCCAGAAAACCATTGAGGACTACCGTCCTTACAATGGGATGGTACTGTTTATATCCGAGTACATAGTAGATAAAGCAGAGCACATAGGCACCACCGGCAAGTGCAATACCGATGAGAACATCAAATCCGATCCAGAGTCCCCAAGGAAATTCCTGAGAAAGATTGGTGACCGCTCCCAGCCCGCGAGCGAAACGAATGACAATGATTACCAGGCCGAGAAGGATGACCGGAACGGTAATAACATTAAAGGGGGTAAAAACATTTTTCCCCCTAGGTCTCAAACTTCTTCGAAAAAACGTCAAAAAGTCTCTGAGATTATTTATGTCGGTGGTCTCTCCTTTTCCGTTCATTCCCCTTCTCCCGCTGTGTCATTATTTTTCTTTTTCGCCACATAGCTGATTCCGAGCAACAGTGCAGGAACAACCAAATCGATGACGGCAATATTCGTAAGGAAGCCCTTGGTGAGCTTGGGATAGGGCGTTGTTCCAAGATCGTTTCTGAATCCTATTTCTTCAAAGGGAACCGCCGACAAATAAAGCCAACTCGTACCACCTACTTCATGCTCACCATAGATATGGTGATAGTAGGCATCGGGATGTTCGTATATTCGTTTATTGGCTTCTTCTATCAGTTCCCGCCTGGTACCAAATATCAGGGCTTCAGATGGACAGGCCTTCACACAGGCCGGCATATCACCAATTTTGAGAGCATTCTCCCAGCAGAAGGTACATTTTTGAATCTTTGGAACGGGTTTATCATACTCAAACTTGGGAATATCAAAGGGGCAGGCAATCATACAGTACCGGCATCCCATACAATTGGTCTTCCAGATGACCGGTCCCTCTTTCGTCTTCTCCATTGCACTGACAAGACAGGCAGAGGCACACCCAGGCTGATTGCAATGCATGCACTGGGTCTTGACATATATATCTCCCCGCTTGTTTTGATACCGATTTACGGTCGTATATTGCGTCTCTGATGTTACCCTTTTGATATCGAATATATGTTCATCGTTCAGGTCAGGTGCTGGCAGATCATTAACTTCGGCACATGCAGCTTCACACTGCCTGCAGCCAATACAACGAGTAGTATCAACAAGAACACCGAGGAATTCCTTTTCGTCTTTCTCTCCAGTTCCTTGGGCGTGCAGGCTTTTGGGGTTCACTGTGCCTTCCAATGCCAGGCTGGAAGCACCAGTTGCCAAGACCTTCAAAAAATTTCTTCTTTCCATCTACGAAGTCTCCTTAAATTCTATCAACTCAACTTCTGCATCCGCACCTAACTGCCGGTAAAAACAGGTAATTAAGTGATTCCATTATGGAGGTTATACCTTTCTTCATGCTCTCGACGGGGCAATCCACATCTTTATTATTTATGGACACGCGGTGAATCGAAGCTCCCCGCAACGCCTCAATGTTGAGAAACGGAAAAATCGAATCACCTCGTAAGGTCCCAGGGTAATCGGGCATTCCCTTTTTCTGTGCGTACCATCTGACAGCGGGCGGCGTGCAGAAACTCGCTGTCTGTATCACGGCATGAGAACACCACCAGCATCGACGGAATCACACACCGCCGACACTATCCCCCCGCTTGTTGATTATCAATCCTTTTCTGATTGACCCCGCTTTCTTGTGAAACAATCTTGTCGCCCCTCTTCTCTGCGTGACAGGCCGTGCAATCGAGAACTGCTACATTCATTTTCTGGTGACATCCCATGCACTGAAGATGGTATGAGGCAATGAGTCTCGGTTTACCCAGATCTTCAGGGTTAAAGTCAATGGTATGGCAGCTCCTGCAGAGTGGGGGTGTATCCACCTGCTCCAGGGGACTGTAATGATGGCATCCCGCACACACTGTTATATCGTCACCATGGAAGGCATCCGCCATCTTGTTACCTTTTGATATCTCAAGTAATTTCCGGATGATCATGGTATGTGGAAATTTCGACGGTTCATACTGATCTTCCAGGACATCAATGAGTATGTCATCGTCGGGGAGAATTGCCGACAGATCGAATTCCGGGTTCATATTGTTCGCCATGGTTACCGGCTCTACCGGACCGGTATGACAGGTGGAACAATACTTCTCACTCATCGATGCATCCGCTATGGAATTATGACACCCGGCACAGAGCGGATCCTCCTTCATGGAGTTATGACAACCGATGCAGCTTCTCATGGACGTCTTTTTATGGAAGGCATCCACAAGGGTTACACCTCCCCCTGCCGCGTCTCCCCTGGAGGTATGGCACTGATCGCAAGACTCGAGCGTTTCATGGTGACAGGTCCGGCAGGTATTCGTGGTGAGTTCATGGGTTGCGTGATCGAATGAAACGCCCTTCATGGTGGCATCGTCACTGCTCAAGAGGATCGTCTCCGGTTGTCCTCGATCAGGACGGGGGATATCCGCCGATACCATGACAGGCCCCTTCTCCGCCGTGCCGTGGCATGCCTCACAGGCAATGGGTCCCGACTCCTCTCCCCGCTGCTGCCCTTCCATGTGACAATTGACGCAACCGAAATGTGCCGCTTCTCTGAAGGAGGCCCCGCTGGCGGTCGTTACGTCGCGATGGCAATCCCGGCAGGACGATTCCTCTCCCGCTGCATATTCCAGGCGGTCTTCCTTTTCGTTATAGACATGATGGCAGGCATCACACTGTTGATCCATCGCCACTTCGTGCCTGTGATGCACCGCATAATCCATACCGGCCGGCTGCATCCACCCCGTCCCTTCTCGTGGAACGTGACACTCTCCGCAGGTAAGAGGTCCGGTGCTCTTTCCCGCGGCCAGTCGATCATCATGACAGCCGATGCAACTATCGTGATAGGCATCCATGAGACTGCGACGTGACGTCTCATCCCTTCCGGGGGGATAGGTAAAGAGGTATTTCCCCTCCTCATTTTGTCCATGACAACTCTCGCACCCTTCCTCTTGCAGGGCCTTCACGTGTTTATCGTGATAAAAGGAGATGGGCACCTCTTCCAGTGTGTTCAACGGCGCCACGTCTGTCACGACAATGGGATAATCGTTCACTGCAACTCCCGAATAGAGTTCCGTCATTGCTCCCCACAGCACAAAAATTCCGATTCCTATGACGATAAAAAGACATACAAGCGGTGTCTTTTTCATTTCCTGTTCCTTCCTCTGATCTCAGACCCTCAGTTCTTCGGGAACTTCCATTACATTGACCAGTATCTCACTGAAAAACTTAATATGCATCCCGAGCTTGTAGTAGTTAACGATATCCTCTATGCCGCTGTGACAGTTATGGCAGGGGGTCACAACAATCTTCGCCCCCGTAGCCGCAAGCTGCTCCGCCTTTACACTGTTTCCTTCCATCCTGGCCGATTTCCACTGTGGACCGCAATTGATAACCCCACCACCGGCACAACAACAGTAATTGTGTTCGAAGCGTGGAGAGACATCCCTGAAATCCTCACAGACCGCCCGCATGATGTAGCGCAGCATCTCTCCCAGTCCCCGCCCCCTGACGACATTACAGGGATCCTGAACGGTGACCGGCTCCTTTATCTTTTTCACTATTTTCACCTTTCCTTCGCGGATAAGGTCATAGTAAAACTCAATGGCGTGGATGAGCGGAACGGGGGGTTCCTTCCAACTGAGTTGCTTCGGACCGTCATACATAGCCCCCCTGAAGGCATGACCACATTCACCCATGACGATCTTTTTCACTTTCAGTTTGAAGGCCGCCTCATAGTGTGTCCGTTCAATGCGTGCCATCGTTTCAAAATCACCGGAATACATGGCCATATTGCTGTTGTCCCAGCCATCGGTAGAGGGCATCGTCCAGTCCATACCCGCCACATTCATGATATAGGCTATATTCCCCAGTAATTGAGCCAGGAATTTCGGTTCCGGTCCGATAACGGAATACATGATCTCGGCCCCCTCCTTGTCGAGAGGGATACGGGCATTCTTTATTTCATCCTGGGTGTCTTCCTCCTGCCACTGGAGGGTATCGATCCACTCATCCTGCTTGACCCACATCTGGTTGGATGTGACGGCATGGCTGTTCACGGTATCTTGCAGATATTGCGGAACGACTCCCAGCAGACTGCAGATACGTCGGACGATCAGCAAGAGGTAGGCCATATCGATGCCGAAGGGACAGTACATGCTGCATCGCCGGCAGAGGTTACATTCGGTAAAGGCAATGCGAGCACATTCCTTTATGAATTCGGGCTCGACCTTTCCCTTCTTCCGCAATATCTCCCAGAGTGTCTGTTTTACCTTACCCACCGGTGAAAAGCGGGGATCCTTGTCATGGGACAGATAATAGTGGCAGGCCTCTGCGCATAATCCACAGTGGATGCATGTCTTCATATAGACCTGTAATCGGGCGGCCGTTTCTTCCGTCAGTACCTTGTTGATAACGCGTTCTATTTTTTCGGGTGTAAGTTTCTCTATCTGTCTATCCAACCCCGGATCTTCAACCACCACTACTTCAGCAGCTTCATCCATTCAGTTTCCTCCACTACCTGATCATATCTACCAGTCTTTTGAATTCCGCACCGCACCGAATTCAGACCCCATGTAGGATCTCGTAAAAACAAAGAAGAGCATGTGGCTCAGCCTTGTAAAGGGAATGGCGACGAGCATGATTACTCCCGACAGGATGTGCAGTGCGGACATTGTCTTGTAGGGCATCACATGGTGATAGGCCAGAAAGCCTGTAATAAAGGGGGCTACCGTAATCGCCAATAAGACATAGTCGGAAGGAGAAGTCACATACTTAACGACAGGACTTGTAATCCTTCTCAGAAAGAAGATTACACAAGTCACAATGACGATGAGTGTCATCACATCTGCAACGCCTTTCGGAAGGCTCCACCAGCCGATCCCCCATGACTGGTGCAGCAGGATGTTATGGGGTAACAGAAAAATCGGCGTCACGATGAGGCAGATATGAAAGGCAAAGGTAACGACGGTCATCTCCGGCTGTCTCCTCATGTTGACCGATGCAAAGGGAACGAGCCAGTGCACGAGAGAGCGAAGCGAGTGTCTCAGGCTCATGTAGGGATATACCACCATGTCTTTCTGCGCCAGAGACAACATTGAAATAATCCGGTAAAGACTTCCGATGATCAGAACGGCAAAGGCACACCATACAAGAGGACCGGCAATAAATTGATACATATCCTTCTCCATTTCTTATATAGCACAGACCTGACGGCGATAGATGCTACCGTTTATCGATCTGACAAGAATTTTCTCTCCATCGGGACTGAAGACGGGCTCCCAGCACGCCTCAAAGGAACCCTTGACCGCCTTTCCGTCCATCAAAATAAAGAATTTACCATTCTTCTCGGCCTTGGCAGCGATACGTCTTCCATCGGGTGAAAAGTGAGGGTCCCATATCATATCGAAGGTCTCATTCCAGGGCTGACCATCTACGGCGATGGTCCACGTTCCCCGATCCTTTACTATGGCCGCCACCCGGCTGCCGTCGGGACTGAACACCGGCGCGAGCACGGCATCACTGAATGTCTCTTTCCAGGGGACACCGTTGATTGCAATCGTCCACTTCCCGAATCGCGGCGATACAACGGCCGCTATGTTCTGACAATCGTCACTGTATTTCTGATACCATATCTGGTTGAAGCGCCGTTTCCATATAAGATTCCCGTTTACCGCCAGTGACCATCCCCCGTCGGCCTGAACGGGGGCCACAACATCACCGTTGGCCGGATTGAAGAGGGGTTCCCAGACGGACTTGAATACGCTGTCCCAAGATTTACCGTTAACGGCGATCGTATAGGCGCGGATATCCGTTCGTACCTCAGCCGCAACCTTCGTGCCGTCCTCGTTAAAGGTGACTCCCCACACATTGGTAAACTGCCTGTCCCAGGTATTCCCATCGACCGCCACCGTCCATACACCCTCAAGAAACCGGACAGTGTCGGCTCCATCAAGCCGCTCTGTCTGCACACCGGCTGCCACATGTTTGCCATCAGGGCTTACGGCCAGATCACGGGCCTCCTGGAAACCATTTTCCCAACTCGTTCCATCGACGGCCAGTCCGTAGTGGGGGCCCCGCTTGATATTGGCCACCAGGACCCCTCCATCTCGGTTCTCCTGGAGATTCCACACATAATCATAGGTATCGTCCCAGAGTGTGTCATCGGTAGCAACCGTCCACTCATCATCATTCATGACCAAGCACGTCAGACGGCCGTCACTTCCATACCGTAACGACCACGCCTTTTCAAATGTCTGAGACCAGGGAACACCGTTGACACAGGGAGTCAGACGATTATCATCTCCTTGTACGATCGCCGATATCTTTTCCCCGTCGGGACTCACGTTCAATTCATGAATCACGGAAAATTTTTTCTTCCACCCGCTAATATCGGTAATGTCTTTTTCCTGTGTATTCCAATCACAGTTCTTCAGTAATGCCATTCATTGCACCTTTGCGTAATCAATGTATTCAGATCCTCAGGCCTTCCGTTTTAAACATAAGGGAGAGGAAAAACCGATCCCTCTCCCTCAATGATACACTACTAGATCGACTCAAGACAAGCTATCAGCAATAAATATGCCTGCATGTCATGACATTTCAATAATTGTAAACTTCAATACTGTAGGGGGTTTACATGCCACAGACAAAAAGGAGGCGGATATTACGTTGCACCATTGCAACTCAAGAGACATTTTATGATTTTATTATGCGACTGTACTCTTCCCCGATGGAGGGATTCACCACCGGGAAAAAATTTTCATAAAGAGGAAAACAGGGGAGCAAGGACGGCACAATCAGACAGAGAAAGGTTGCATGACATTTACGGCCCCGTATATCATGCCGGTTATTGTATGGGGAACGTCACCCGAAATGTCGATCCCTCCTTGGGGTAAGAAGAAAAGGTGATCGATCCGGCAAGTTCCTGAACGATCTTTCTGGTCACCATGAGACCGAGACCGGTACCATGGTTCCCCTTGGTCGTAAAGAGAGAGTCATCAAGGAGAGACTCCTCGTACTCTTCGGGAATACCGTGTCCATTGTCGCGGACCTCAAACACTGCCAGAGGTCCCTTCCGTTTACTTCTCAGCACTATTTTGTGAAGCCGTTTGTCGAGATCAAACTTGCAGGCCTCTATGGCATTATTCAACAGGTTGTTTAGAATGGTGTGCAAATCGTCGGCATTCAGTACCATGGAACCCAATTCTGGATCGAGTTCCATGTGCAGGTCAATCCCCTTCATGGCGACGGTCCCATGAAACAAACCGTATATTTCCCTGATGACCTGATTGGGATCGATCGTGGTGAGGACATGCTCCCGCTCACGGGCGCAATAGAGAATATCCTTCACCGAGGAGGCGATTCTGGCAACGTTTTTCTGGACGACACTCCACCCTTTCATGGTTGCTTCGAAATTCTCTTTTTCCAAACCCGAGTTGACCATATATATACCACCGTCGAGACCGGTCAGAACATTCTTTATCTTGTGTGCCATTGTGGTAACTGCCGTTCCCATCATGGTCAAACCGGTCTGAAGATGCTTTATCTCTGTTATATTGGTGGACATCTCCATGACGGCGATGATGTCTCCACTGTCATTCCTGAGAGGACTCGAGTAGACGATCATATACGCCTCCTTGCCGTCACGGGTAATAACGTGCTGCTCACCGGAATAGACCTGGCCGTCTTGAAAGGTCTTGGCAACGGGGCAGTGGAGACAGGGTTCGGTCCTCCTCTTGTATGCCTGAAAGCAGAGTTCTCCTTCACAGTTGCCGAAATCCTTCTGAAACAACTGGTTGGATTGTATGATGATTAATTCCTTATTAATCACCGATATGTAACAGGGAACATTCTGAAAGAGTTCACGATAATCGGGTTTCGTCAACTCCCATCCGTTTATAGTGCTGTCGCTCACATCGTCACCTGCATCACGTGTATCGAAACTCTCCGCAAAACGTTGTGGTAAATGCGCTCACTGTTCAGTTCAATCCCAGGGCGGGATAGATACGTCACCGACGGTACCTCCTTATGCACTGCACTATGGAGCTCTCACTCCTTCTGGCTGACGAGAGACTCGATTTTAGCCAGTAATTCTTCAGTCACAAAGGGTTTCTCCATAAAGGCCTGCGGCCTGGGCAGCGTCAGATGGCTGCGGTTGAAGAAATCCTTGTAACTGCTCACACCGGTCAGCACAAGGACGGGAATGTCTTTATATTCCCCGCTCTTTTTCAGCTTCCTATACAATCCGACACCCGTCTGGTTCGGCATGATAATATCAAGAATAATGATATCGGGTGTAAAATCAGACAGTTTTCTATATCCGTCTTCACCGTCTTCTGCCAGAACAGTTTCGTATCCATTATCAGACAAAAGCGAATCCAGATAGGATCTTATGTCTTCCTCGTCATCGACTATCAGGACTTTTGTTGGCATACCTTCCTCCCCGTCTCTCTTTCTTCCATAGCATCTCCGGAGACACCTATCTTCCTGAGGGCATCTCCGGCCTCCTGCTGTACTTCCGGGGGTTGCCCCCCGTCTTTGGTTATCTCCTCCAGTACACGCACTATCTCTCCACTGCTGTTACATCCCCCTTCGGCCAGGGCCTTCACCGCGGCAATACGGACTTCCAGTTCCGAATCCCCGAGGCAGGGCAGGAGACTGCTGCATAATTGTTTCGGTTCACAGTCAATTTGACCCAGCACCCATGCCACCGTCCCGCGCACATACCATACGGGATCGGACAATAACTCCGCCAGAGAAGACGCCGCCGGTGCGGCCAGCGATCCCAGATCACAGATGGTCAGGGCGGCATATTCCCTGACATCCTCGTGCTCATCCTTCAAGAGGGGGACAATGTTGTCTATCACAGCGGTGGGTCCCAATTGCAGATCCTTGATGCTCTGCAGGGCCGACAGGCGGACAAACCAGGTCTTATCCCTCAGGGCTTCGATCAGTGATTCCTCGACAGAGGGGATGCCCTTGCCTATCTCCCCCAGCGTACGTGCCGCGGCGAACCGTATGTGACAGTCATCGTCTTTCAGATTGCAGAAAAGACGGGCGAGTGATTTATTCATCAGTCTTTCACCTTTACTGATTGTCTCTTACTCCTCGATGGGATGCCAATCGCCGGTGCCGATGCCCAGTTGATCCACAATTTCTATGGCACGGTTGTTCAGGTAGAAGGTATTCGGTCTGTCGGGACCCACCATGACCACGGGTACCCTGAACTGTGCGGCAAAGGTTTCAACCTTCTGCCCCCCGAAATCGGTGCCCCGTTCCAGATACCCCATGATGAGAAGATCGTATTCCCGCTTGTGCAGACAGCGGGACAGCTCGGCCCCTTCGTTCCCCTCGCACAGCTTGAACCCCACATTGACATAATCCCCGAGCCAGTTTTCATAATATTCCCGGAGTTCCAGTTCCTTTTTGACCTTCAAATCATCGGTTACCCGAAGGGTGGTCGTTTTTGTATCGTCGGCATATACTATTTCCCTGCGGAAACGAAAGGGGGACTCGAGCCAGTGAAATATGTTGAGTCTGATGTTATGCTCTCTCGCCACCCTGAAGGCATAATGAAATGCCCAGTCCCCCTGACGTGAATAATGTGAACACAGTCCTATGCTTTTCATGTCTCATGCCTCTCTACACTGTTTCTTGTTTTTCCGGCAGTACCAATGCATTCTCAACCAGTTCGAGTATCTGGACGACCTGCATGTCAAGCTTGTAGTGCTTGATCACATCGGTAAGACCATCGACACAGTTGTGGCAGCTGGTACATACGATCTTGGCCCCCGTGGCAGCCAGCTGATCTGCCTTCACCTTCCCTGCCTCCATGCGGAGCGGCTTATACTCTACCATGGAGAGGGCACCGCCGCCGCCGGTACAGCAGAAATTGTCCGCCCTGTTGGGGTACATCTCTCTAAAGTCTGTACATATTCGTTTCAAGAGCCACCGCGGTTCTTCCGTCAGGTCTCCCGACCGCGCGAGGTTGCATGAATCATGAAAGGTAATGGGCAGGGAGTTCTTTGAGGGATCGACGGTGATACGCCCCTCGTTGATGTACCTGATCAGTGTAACGAGCACGGATTCACTGGGGGTATCCTGTGCATGCTTGGCCCAGTTGTAGCCCTCCCATCGGGATGCCCGGTAACCGTGACCGCATTCGGAAATGACAATGCGTCGGGCCTTCAGTTTCCTGGCCGCCTCGTAGAGATTGTTGGCCACGAAGCCGCCCAGTGTATCATCGCCGGAAAAGAGGCCGAAATTGGTCATATCCCATCCCCGCTTGGGCATGGTCCAGCTTTCACCAGCCAGATGGAATATCTTTGCCGCCGCGCCCAGAGGTCGGGGATCGTACTTGATCTCCCGCGGATTGACGGTATACATGAAATCACAATCTTCCTTGTCCAGGGGAATCTTCAATGACGAATCTTCCAGTTCATCCTGGCTCTCTTCTTCCATCCATTCGATGGTATCGAGATAATCGGCCTCGGAGACTCCCATCTGGTTTCCCGTTTCCCACTGATCCCTGCTCACGGCGAATACGCCTTCAGGCACGATACCCAATTCGGTGAGAAGGCTCCGGGAAAGTCGAACCAGCGTTGCAGTATCGACACCCATGGGGCAATTCAGTGTACAGCGCCGACAGGCAGTACAGGTCCCGAAGACGATGTTTTTCAGTTTGTTCAGATCCTCATCATTGACGGGATCTCCGGCATGTACCCACCAGGGAACAATTCTGCCGGTCCAGTCAAAATGTTTTTTGAAGACCTTGCGAATCTGATCGGCCTTGTAAACCGGTGTCATGGTCGGGTCATCGGGTCGCGCCAGGGCATAGTGACACGAATCGGTACACATGCCGCAGTGGACACAACCCACCATCGATCCCACTATCTGCCTGTTGAGTTTCGTCTTCAACATCCCCAGCAACCGTTTCACGTTATCGCCCTTGGGGTCATATGTCTTTAACTTTCCCTCTTTAACACTGGGAACATTTTCTTTGACAGCCCTTTCCTGTTCCTTGGTATCGAGCGGAAGATTTATTACATCCAATATATCAATCGCTTTGTCGTTCAATGCCTGTCTCCTTTATGCATACGTATAGTTTATTCCAGACCTGCCGGCAATTCTCCCCCCCGCCTGCGGGGAAATACACCACGGTGCCCCATCGTTTTGCCCAGTAAATACCGGGTAAATGGATAGTAGAGATAGTGCGATATCTTGGAGAAGGGTACATATATAAGGAAAAATGTCGTCATAATGAAGAATATGATCAGAGGCGTCTCGCTGACCTCGTAGGTGTTGGGCATGGCAAACACACCGGAGGCAAAAAAGAACGTCATGACGACCAGTGAAAAGTAATCATCGGGCGTACTGATAAGCCTCATCACGGGATTGACAATACGCCTGATCAGACGGATAACTCCCACCGCCGTAGCCGCGGCCAGGACTATCTGAAAGATAACAACCACCGACCCTATGTCGAACAACCAGGGCCAGTAGGGAATGATAAAGGTCGCCGCGATACCCAGAATGACGCCGAGGTGAAAGATCACGAACTGTACATAAAAAGACCAGTTCTTTCGTGCACTTTCCATGGCCCAAGGCATCACAACATTCATCATTGAATAGGCCACGCCTGTCTTTGCATCGCCGGCGGACATGGTAACCTCCTGCCCGGCCCTGAAATGGAACATCCAGGCCAGTCTGATGATGTAGACCGTTCCCATGAACGAGAGGGCAACAATCTGAACCTCATTCTCCAAAATTCTCAAAAATTCGCTCATTTCTCCTCCATCAACATATCATCCGCCACCCTGTGGCAGACTGAATTCATGTCTTATTTATATTGATGCACATAAAACGGATTCTATCTATTTGTAACCGGATTTTCTGTCTGATGAGAGACACACCGCAATACGATGTCACATATATGCTTTCTAAAGGGCGGGCTGCCCACAACGGAATCATTGTCTCCGGCAG
>Ga0272441_10006907_pt1 | contig 18743 bp, 9 predicted proteins | sample SSMProp6N_FD_193582 | JGI IMG/M metagenome (GOLD analysis project Ga0272441, IMG submission 193582) | Marine sediment archaeal communities from Little Sippewissett salt marsh, Falmouth, MA, United States - SSM-Prop-6N | ecosystem: Environmental > Aquatic > Marine > Wetlands > Sediment ... | reverse complement strand
GGAAAAGCTTTCCATTGAAGATAGACTCCGATTGTTTATCCAAATTTGTGAGGCCGTTCAGCACGCTCATCAAAAAGGCATCATTCACCGCGATATCAAGCCATCGAACATATTAGTTTCGGTGCAGGCAGGGCAAGCCGTTCCCAAGATTATCGATTTCGGTGTGGCTAAAGCTCTGAGCCAGCCGTTAACCGAGAGAACACTGTTTACCGAGCAGGGTCAACTCATCGGTACGCTGCGTGAGAAGCTGATCAAGATCGGAGCCAAGGTGGTGAGGCATTCGCGATACGTCATCTTTCAAATGGCTGAAGTGGTCGTGCCGAGGGCACTTTTTCGGCAGATTCTTGAGCGAATCAGCCGATTGAGAGCCAGCCCGGAACTCGTAAGGACAGAATGACCGGTAAGATAACGAAAATCTGTGCCACCCAGGAAGAATCATCGGTTGAGGTGCGTCGAAAAAACGTCAAAATGCTGAATTTTGGGCCAATCAGCGTGTCGCGAGGGCTTTGCAGGAAGTGTAGGGGCTATGTGGGCAAACAAATGTGTTGAAATTGAGGCCCCGTTTTGGCATTATCGACTGTGTTGCATGCAGGAGTACCGATTATGAGGTTAAATGGTGAATCCCAGTTAAAGGAATAACATGTCTTGTGTTTTAAGGATCATAGGCAAAGAATTAAAAATTAATGATCTTCTAAATATCAAATTAGAAACTGATTCCTATTGGAGCAAAGGTGAACCAAGGTTTTCCAGAAAACCTGAAGGTGAAAAGCACTTAGATTCTGGTGCAATATATTTAGTCAGTGATGCTGAATTTGAAGAGTTTGACATACAAATCAAAGATGCAATTGAATATTTGAAGGAAAACAAAAACCAGATAAAATCAATTCTGTCTTTACCAGGTCTCGATGGATCTTCTTTGGATTTTGGTATTGTTTGGAGAGATGTAGCTGTTCAAAGTGATTATTTCCCACCAGAATTAATCAAAATAGCTGGTGAATTAGGCTTAGGAATTGAATTATCTCAATACCCTCCATCAGAAGAAGATGATGAGGGTTATCAACGGCTTATTATAGCCAATTAACCGGCAGGAGGCCTGGCTTGGATAGTTTCCGTTCTCGCCCGATAATTTTTTTCAATATTCGCCCTTGGTCGAATATCTAACGTTTTTGGACCCGATTCGAGAAAATTAGTGTCTGTGGTGTCAAAATGGTGTCAGGTTGTCACTGTGTCTTGATGCCGTTTTTCAGTCATCATAACAGGGGCGAGAGCCAACTGCGAATCAGGAACATTAAAAAGTTACAATAAATACACGTTATATTATCTAAAATGAAACCATGAAAAACCGTGATCCTTATGCATCGACTTGGTGGGAAGGAAATTCGCAGTTTCAAACCACCCAATGGACTCAACTCCGTGAGTCAGACTTAAATTCCATAGTGATGGGCGAGCTTTATCTCAAATATCGCAAACCCGTTTATCGCTTCCTGCTGAGAAGAGGTTTTAGCAAGGATAGTGCCAAGGATCTGATCCAGAGTTTCTTTACAGACAAGGTCTTGGGCCAACATCTCTTTCATAAAGCGGATCAACATAAGGGTAAATTCCGGTCATTCCTGCTTCGCGCTGTTAGAAACTATGCGATCGATCAGAAACGCAAGGAGAAAAGGTCCCTTGTGCTTGAAGAAGACCAGGACATCCCTACAACACAAGGAGACCCGTCACACGACTTCAACCGAGTCTGGGCCGATGAAATTCTTAAAGGAACCCTGCAGGAACTGGAACATGAGTGCCGTACACATGGCAAACAGATCCATTGGCAGGTCTTCAATCTGTGGCTTCTGGAGCATAAACTTACGGAAGAAAAACAATCCCTAGCAGAAATCACCGATCAGCTCGGCCTCAAGAAGACCTCCCAAGCTTATAGTATCATTGCACATACCAAAATGCGATTCCAACATATCCTACGACGTCGACTTCAAGGGCATGTGCGTTACGAACATGACATCGACCAGGAGATTCTTGAACTATTAAGAGCTTTTTCATGATACTTTCATATAAATATCACCGTTTGATCGTATATGAAGATAGAAAGGTTAGACGGTGTTCTTACCGATGCGGGTCTAAGAACCTTCATGACGTTCCAGTTACATTAGCGAATCGACACTCATAAAATGAAATTAAACGCCGGACAAAAAAGACAATTACTAAAACTCGGCCTCAGCAAACAGCCCGAGACAACAAACAGAAAATCACGTGAAAACAGCGTCAACATCCTCCTGGACCTACTGGGAACAAAATTGCCACTCGAACCGGCATTGGCAGAAAACCTGCCTGTCTTGCTGCAAGCCATTTCAGACGAAATCGCCGCACTTTCCGGCCCTACTCTCGGAGATTACTTGACCAATCCGAAAACCAGCCCCATCGTCTTGAGGCAGATCAAAGATTATGCCAAAGGCAAAGGCTGCATGACCTCTAATTTATTGGAGGAGCAAGCGATTCGTACAATCTATCATGCCGCCATTGCCGCAGGTTTGGTATTTCACGGAATTAAGATATCGGGACATTCTTATCAGACACTGGGGGATACGTTCGCCGTATTGGGTCGGAAAAAATGGACTCCGCTTAGCCTGAAGAGGCTTTTCCGCAAGGCCCGAGAGATATGTGATCGTCGCAAATAGTTTTCATCTTTCCGAGTCGTGATACTCGTAGGGGCCGAGATCAATACGACCATTATTAATACGAGGATTACCCGCCAAATCCCGGAGTAGTATTTCCTTGGTAATTTCGTTGCTGTCGTTATCGGTCACGTCGAATGCAATACCCGCGTCAATGCACGGCGAACCCGACTTTAGCATGAAATCATCGTATAGTGTCTCGTTGTCTCCGTTGGGATCGACAAAAAGCGGATCCTGATCTATTACATAGGTACCGAGAATGGCTCCATCCCAGCCCTGCATACAACAGGCAACAATGTTTATGTCAACCTGTTTACCCCTAATATACACATTGGGTTGTTGGTCGTTATTGGTACTATCCTTATTGTCCCAGAATATACTGTTAAACAACTGAACTTTACTCTGAAACGGAACAACTTGTTCACGAGGGATGCGGCGCTCTTTAATCTCGATGAAAATGCCCCCCGCATTCCTTCTGTGGGCAATATTGCCAAAGAACGTACAGTTATGAACTGCGAGCGATTCGACATTCTCGGCCGCAATCACGCCACCATTGTTCAAAGCATGGTTCTGGTTGAATACACATTGAACCAGCGTTACAGAGCTATCCCGTCCCAACACCATAACGCCACCGGCATCTCCGGACTCGTTGCCTGAGAAATGACAGTTGACAATTCCAAGCATCGCATCACCTGCAATGATTACTCCGCCCATGCCTCCCGCTCCCGGTCGATTGGAATCTCCCGCTTTATTTTGCGTAAATGAACACTGCAAGATGCTTCCGCTACTACCCGGACCGTCATAGGCGAATACCCCTCCTTTTCGTGCACGATTATCATGGAACACACAATCCTTTACTACATGACCTCGGCTGAAGAAAAATTGTATCGCACCGCCCGTATTTCCGGACACATTGCTTTCGAATCGGCAATCCGTCACCTCCATTCCATGACTGTGATTGTTTACAATACAGGCGCCATCCTCTTTTTCTCCACACTCATTTTCAATAAAAACACATCCGGAGATACGTACGGCATCACTGTGATCGTTGTACAACGCACCGCCGCCCAGCCCGGATACATTTTGACTAAATTTACTGTTCCTAATCACGAGTTCTCTGGTATGATCGTTAAAGATACACCCCGCTCTCGCTCCGCTTTCGTTACCGGAAAACACACAATCCTCTAAATAAACCTGTTCGCAGTGATCGAGATACATGACGCCTCCGCCGTTGTACGCCTCATTGTCAATAAACTGACATCCTATGAAGCGTATATTGCAACGAGCCACATGGAGAGCACTTCCTTTGGATCCGATCAGGTTGTGAAAGATACAGTTCTTGATCAATACACCACTAACATCAAGAGGTCTACAAACCAATGCAGGTGGTGGTTGAGGTTCCGTACCCCGATCGTTGGGGTCTCTCGATAAGGTGAAACCATCGAGTCCAAAAGGCCCTTGAACGGCGATCATGTGTTTAATCTTACCACGGGCACAAACGCGGAGAATGGTGGGAGACGCGTTCGGATCCCGCTGCCTGCGATCTGTTTCAGTACCGACGAATCCTCCATAGAGACTCAAGTTCTTGCCGATGTGAAAGGCCGAACGAGGATCCTCATTATCATATTCAGGACGATAGATCCCCTCGGCGATCCATATTTGTTCATGGCTCCGTGCATTGGAAATCGCGTCCTCAAGGCTGCGATAGGCGTCTTTCCAAGTGTGGCCGTTATTGAGGCCGTTGGCATCCCATTTGACATAGGTCACTGGGGCATCGAGATCGGCTTCTACAAAGAGAGGTACTTGTGGCCTCTCTTTTTGTTCTGAAACCGCCCATGTCATCCAGGGCGACAGCATGCGAATAATCCTGGGTACAGGTTGTCGCAATCCCTTCACATACATGACACCGATACCGAGGGTCAGTGCGTACAGGAGTACTACCCCTAATCCCCATGTCAGGGCGCGACGGTGCTTTCGTATCTTTTTGACCAACAGATACGTCACGGTGGGAGGCTGAGCCATAATGGGTTGGCCATGCAGGTAGTTCTCCAGATCATCGCCCATGTCCCCGGCACTTAGGTATCGAAGATCGGGATCTCGCGCCAGCGTTTTGAAAAGGATTGCCTCCAGATCGCGATCTATTGCTTTGTTCAGGCGAGAAGGTTGACGTGCATCTTCCTCTGCAATTCTGCGCAGCAGTTCCCCGCGACCGCTGCCTGCTGCGTGGGGCCAATCCCGTGTCAAAAGATTAAAGAGGATCACCCCCAGGCTGTAAACGTCACTGCGCATATCGATCTTGTCGTGACGTCCAACAGCCTGTTCGGGAGACATAAACCTTGGAGTTCCGGCAATCTCTCCCTCAATAGACAACATAACATCGCTGTCGATCTGCAGGAAAGTCCGGGCCAAACCAAAATCCAGGATATGGGGTATCCCATCGGATGTCACCAGGATATTGTCAGGCTTGAGATCGCGATGGACCACACCCAGCGTGTGGGCGTGATGTACGGCCCGGCAAATCGCCTGCATCAATATGACGATCTGGCGTTCGTTAAGCTTGTGAGTCAAGACGTATCGATCCAGGGGTTCACCCTCAATCAGTTCCATCACATAATAGAACATCCCTTGTTGCAGGCCACTATCATAGATGCGGGCGATATGGGGATGTTTCATGCGCGCCGCAAGCCGGACTTCCCGGACAAAACGAGCCTGTGCTTTTGAGGAGGCCAATCTTGGCGCGGCAATATATTTAATGGCGACCTGTTGTCCGGTACCCAGTTGAACCGCCTTCCAGACAATACCCATACCTCCTTCGCCAAGCTTCTCGGTAATTTGATACCCCTCGATTTCAGGCATTGATGCAGAACGGTGTCTGTCCATCATATTTGCATCAGCGGTTGAATAGTCAGCGGGTTTAGCCTCCTTGGGGGGATCTGAATCCGGAACTCCCAGGGTCAAGCGCAGTTCATACCGGCCGATCTTGTACGTCTGGCCCGCCCTTATGTACTTGCGATTCGCAGAGCCAAGTCGTACATGACAGCCCTTCTTAGCGACTCTATCTGTAACCAGACGCCGGGTGATACATACGCCGTCTTTCCAAACTTCAAGATGGGCCATGGTATCTCCTGTCAATAATCAGCTTGAGGTCAAAGTTAGGCTGTAGGCTACATACTCTCTATTATATCATACGCACTTGCTGCCCATTCTTATCCATTTTTAAAAAACTTATAAATTGCGTTGGTCTTACGTATTCATAAATAGAGGCAATACGCAATCATTATATAGGGTGTTCTATTGATCCGAAAGAACTATAGCTTCTCAAAAAAGGACAAAATTGACTATGAGGCAGTTTACTTTGAAAAATATGACCAACCACCATTCAATAGAGGAGACTAAGATGCGAACTTACCTGAACATTCTAAATTTATCTAAGCTTATGATAATTATTGCTGTTTATCTGTGCGTGGCGGACGTTCACGGTAGGACGATCTTTGTCGATGATGATGGGATCAATGATCCAGGATTAGGAGATCCATCGATTAGCGATCATTGGGAGGACGGGACTAGTGAGCATCCATTCGACAGCATACAAGAGGGTATTGATGCAGCGGTCGACGACGATGAGGTCGTTGTTCTACCGGGAATCTATACAGGCGACGGCAACCGCGACCTGGACTACAGCCACGGACTGCCGGACGGGGAAACGCGCGCCATAACGGTACGCAGCATCGATCCCAATAATCCGGAGGTGGTAGATGCTACGATTGTGGACTGTGGTGGAACAAAAGAGGAACCTCATCGCGGCTTCTACTTCCACTCTGGCGAAAATGTCAATTCGGTGTTAGCCGGATTGACAATAACAGGAGGGTATGGTCCATTTGAGACCGTATCATGGGATTACTGGAACCTGCAGTCCATAGGGGGAGGTGTGTTTTTGAGAAACCGTTGTAATCCGACTTTTCGAAACTGCGTCTTCATGGGAAATGTAGCTGATCGAGGCGGCGGTTTGTTTGTCGATAACCACGCCGGGGCAACACTTGAATCTTGTGTGATTTCCCAAAATACTGGTATCAATAAGGGAGGTGGCATAGAAATACGGGATGCCGGCTCTCTTTCATTCCGGGACTGCATGATTGCCAAGAACCAAAGCGAAAGCGGAGGAGGATTCTCGTTTTACTCCTCAGCACCTGTGACATTTACCAGATGTAATATTCTCGAGAACCGCGTCACGAACTGTGGGGGTGGGATTCTCTGCGATTGGACCAATGTGTATATGTCGGATTGTTTGATTGGAGCCAACTACGCACGCAATGACGGGGGTGCCTGCTGGAACATATATGAGGATTTCTACATCCTCAACTCCGTGATTGTTGGCAATGTCGCAGGCGGTCGAGGTGGGGGTATTGCATGCCAGTCTGGTGGCAAGCCGATTATGATCAACTGTACGCTTACTGGTAATAGGGCAGATTATGGTGGGGCTATTGCCTCCCACCTTGCCGGTTCACCGGAAATCCACAACTGCATCCTATGGGACAATCATGCGGACGACGGACCGGAGGTATCGATGACTGGTGCATCAAATCGCAGTTGGTTCTTGTGCAGCCACAGTATCCTACAAGGAGGAGAAGATGGTATTCACATGGATGATAATCCAGATCACATGCTCGAGTGGGGTGAGGGTATGATTGATGCTTCACCGTTCTTCATGCGGCCATCGTATGATGGCGGTGATGGTTGGGGGGATAATCCGAACACCCCTGGCATTGACGAAGGAACGAACGACGACTTTGGAGATCTCAGATTGCAACCATATTCTGCAGCTATTGATATGGGTGACAATAGCGCATTGCCAATGGATAAATTTGACCTGGACGCTGATGGAGATCCGCTCGAAACTTTCCCTTACGATATGGTTGGTCTGGATCGCATAATCAATGAAATCGTAGATTTGGGGGCATACGAGTTTCAGAACTTACCGGATAGCAATTGCTATTACATTGATCCTATTCATGGCCATGACGATAACGATGGCAGTCTTGCTGCACCGTGGAGATCTTTCCGAAACGTCATTTCTTATTACTCAAGTCAATACCGCCCTTCTGGGTGGGTGGATCTGCAGTCCGGTGACTGTCTCTATCTAATGGACGGTACGTACTCAGAAATTATCTATCCAGGTGCATGGAAGATACCGCCGGAAGAAGGAGGGGGTGGAGGGCACATCGCCTATTTTTATGGAAAACACGGTGATAGAGAAAGGCCGTTCTATATCAAAGCATATCCTGGCCATCATCCTGTATTTGATCCGCAGTTCAGTGGGATGGGCCTCAAAATAGTCCAGTCCAGCTTCTGGGATGTATCCGGCATAGAAATCAGAAATGCATATCAAGTCGGATTTGGAGTCACTACAACGATCCACGTGAAAATTCATGATATTTACATCCACGATACCGATGGTGTAGATAATAATAACTTGGCAGGATTGTCTCTGCTGGATACACGTGAAGTTGAGATTTCAGGCAGTGAGTTTCATGACAACTATGATCGCACCTGTGCCGATACAGAAGGGCGAGGCACTCAGAACAGCTCGAACATTGTCATATTCGCGGGCGAGACTGGGGGAAACACTACCGTTCATGATTGCTTGATTTGGCAGTCTCTGCCGACGACCCATGAATTGTCGGGTGCCGGTCTAAAATACAAACATGCTTCCCGCGATCCCAATTCCTACTTCCATGTCTTCAACAATGTTTTCAGGAACTGCAAATATTTCGCCATGCAGGCGGGCACGCCAAATACTCATTTCCATCACAATACAATCATTGGCGGTGATAGTGGTATTAGTTGTGCAGACGGTGGAGGACCGACCCATCAAGTAAATCAACTTTTTGAGTTCAACACATTTTATGGAACAACAGGCCTTAGCCTCAGTCCTACAATATTGTGGAGAAATGATGATTTTCCCGATGATCCCAAGAATATCGTTTTCAGAAACAATATTGTTTATGATACGTCGACCAGCTATAGCTCGGAGAGATCTATTGTCAGCTTCGGTGCATACATGTCAAATGAGCTTTATCACATTCTTGTGCCTGAGTTGATGCTTTCTGATAATTGCTATTTCAATCCAAACCTACCAGTTCAGTTTGGCTTTGCTGCAGGATGGAAGTACAAGCAGGGATTCGAGCTGGGAGATTTATACACATTGTCTGAATGGCAAGCAGAATACGGATATGATATTAATTCAATAGAAGCTGATCCTATGTTCGTAGATCCAGAAGGCGATGATTTCCATTTGTTGATCAATACCCCATGTTCGAACATGGGTAGATTTGCCAATGAGCTATCGGACGACATACAAAGAGCCTGTACTGAGTGGTTCTGACGGTGGTTATAAAGTAAATCCTTTGGTCTAATCTTCATGTTGTTGAAACGTAATCTGATTCAAACGAGTGAAATCCGAGAACAACTTGACTGTGCTGCACAAAGAGCAAGCCTTCCACGACGAGCCAGAAGAGTTACTGCTCGGGGCGGTCAAAGGCCGCCGCTTCAAATTCGGTGACACTCACCCACATACAATGGAGTCACTCAATTGCCTAATAGACCTCTACGACGCCTGGAACAAGCCTGAAGAAGCCAAAGAGTGGCGAGAAAAACTGGCACAAATTGAAGATTTTGAAGGGTGACAGAATGCACTCATAGCCACCTCTTTTAGCGGATAGAAAAAGGCCGCGAAGACATGGTGACAGTTTGATACCATTTTGACACCACGCCAACTTATTCTTCCAAATCGAGTCCGAATACATGTTAATTTTCGGGTCCAAAAGGCATTGTGAAAAAATTTATCGGGCGTCTTCAATGACGGGGTGAAATAAACAGGAGCGATAAGCATATCGGATTACGCTAAAATCGTTTAAGATTCTAACATTCATGATTTGGAAATTCAAAAAGTTGCAGGTATCCTGATTTCAGGGATTGCGACCAGCAGTGGTAACATTGCGGTATCCAATGCGTGAAAGGCAATTGGCACCTTTTTGGAGGTTGCATTGTTTGAAGGTGACGTTTTCTCCATTGTCGACTATCACTGCAGGTCGATCGTCGTTTTTCTCGAATCCAAAGCGGCAGTTAAGAAAGTGGACGTTCCTGACGTGCCGGAGATACCATGCATATGCAGGAATGGCACCCATGTAACGCGGAAACCGTTTGTCGTTCTCTGCCGGATGAAGTAAAGCCTCCGATGCCAAGTGCCCACCTTTAGCTTTGATGTGAACATTTTTGAACTCGATGTTCTCTATTGGATCACCTGGTTTTCCCCAGATAACAGAAGGCATCTCACGCTCTTTGAAATAGGAGTAACAGTCATTTACTATTATGTTTTCAAAGGTGACATTACGAATAGTACCGCGTTTATACGTGCCTTTCGGTACGCGCGCAACGTCAGAGATTTTCATAAAGATCGGCACAAAAGTCTTTTCCATTGTGATATCCTTGTAGTAGATACCTTCGATAACGCTACCATCGTTCGAGCCGATGCTTATGCCGGCCTTGCCAGCACGTATTATCCGGATGTTCTCAAACCGTATATTCTTGAATGAGCCTATGGTTTCGGTACCGAATTGCAGAGTATTACACCCACTTGCAAGAAAGCAGCTTCTGACAGTTATGTTCTCGCTGGGCCGGGCTTTACCGAGCGACAGATCGCTACCGAGTTTGATCGCATCATCACCGCCGGCCGGATAACCATCTTCATACCGCACGGCGTCGATATGACAGTGAGTTACCTGAACGTCTCTGCACTGTGACAGATTGAGACCATCCCGGCTTGTCTTGATGGTAACGTTGTCGATAAGCATATCTTCGCAACCCGTAGCCAGGATGGCGTAATGCCCACCCTCATGAATATTCAGATTACGAATCTCGACGTTCTTACACAACTTGAGAGCGATCCCCTTGTCGCCGATACCGTTTGGCACTTTGCTGCTTCGAGTTAGTGCTGAGCCATCCAAAGTACCTGGTCCATAAATCTTGACGTTCTCAAGATTCTTGCCCCAGATAAGAGAGGCCTCCCAATGGTAGTATGCCGAATCCATCAACCCTTTGTCATGCGGGTTGGGCTCCCATGAGTCCATAACCCCCGGTATGGCTTTCAGAACGGCGCCTTTGTCGAGAGCCAGGGTGACGTTGCTCTTGAGGTGGACTGAGCCGGCAGTATATATGCCTGAGGGAAGGAACACCGTCCCGCCGCCGGCCGCGTTTGCTGCATCAATAGTTTTGTTAATGGCCGGGGCATCGTTGGCAGTACCGTCGCCGACCGCGCCATAATGGCGAACGTTGAAAGTGTCAACCGATGCCAGAGCCGGTGCGGTCAGCCGCGACAGGACGTCGGCACGTTTTCTGCCGGTATGATCTGCGAAAGCTTGCGCCATGCTATCCCGGTCGCCTTCAGAGTCCTTTACGAAATCAACAAGGTTCGCCAGCGTGTATTCGAAACGGCGTTTGTCAACCTTACCTTCGAGCGATCTCCAAAGTCCGACCATTTGCTTGGCGAGCTGCACGGCCTCTTCCATGTTGCTGTAGACATCCTCAATAAGCGTCCGACCGATAGAAAGACGGTAGTCATGGCCCTTGAAATGGAAGGATGAGAGGAATTCCTCACCCCGGAGAGGATCGCCATAGACTTCACGTAGACCTGGTGCATACTGTTTAACCAGCCGCCTTTGCAACCCCGACGAAGCGGGGCCTATGCCGCGGCGGTTGATGGCATACGGCGTCTTGTTCTCGACCATATTCTCATCGCCCTTGTCGATCCAGATGCCCCGGTACCCGCGATAGATATAGAGCTTTCGGGCAACATCATCGGATATCAGCAGTATCCTGTTGATCGTACCGAGCACCTGAGGATCGTTACCATAAGTTTGAACAATCCATTCTTTGTAGATCTCGTCCAGAGAGCGATCAGGATTCCAGGCAAGGCGTCCCAGGCCATAGTAGTTCACCTGGTTAAGTGGGCAGTCCGTCCACGCTTCGGACGGGCTTATCATCGCGACGCCCATCAGGCAATGAATCAGGGATTTGTTCAGGCTTCCCGGGCCGTTGCGATAGGTGTCCTGTTCGAGCCACCACTTCCACTTCTCAACCCAGGAACTGGGAAATCCTTTATCAATGACCAGTTCAGTCCCCGAAAGGGTCTTCTTCATAGCTCCATCGATTGCCGGGATTGGTGCCGAGTAATCCCAGTCTCCCGCGCTGGCCTTGGGTACGAGGATCACATTGTCGCGAAACTTGCCATCCTCCGGAGCGAAAAGATCATAAGGTATAAGATCGCGGTAAGGGTCCGGAGTATATCGATAATTGCCATAGCAGAATCCACGAACCAGGGTATAGCCACCGTAGGGCTTCAAGGTATCGGCGATGCGGTTGACCATCGGGGGCCGAGGATCGCCGTTCTGTTTCTCGGAGCCCAGTTTCATCATGTATCCGCCAAAATCGGGTACCCTCGCATAAATCTTGTCGGCCGTGGTCTGATCGAGGGCCAGAATATAGCTCGGGCTCCAATAGAGTTTCATGCCGTAATCGCGCAGAATGTCCCCGAGAATTTCAACCTCATCAAGATGCTCGAGGAAATTGTTGCAATAATGCCAGTTCACCTCACTGGGACAAATGGCGTTCCAACCGGCTGATGCCATCATTCGCACCCAATCACGGATAAGCTTCGTCTTGCCTGTACGCAATTCCTCCCAACTGTAGATCGAGTCGTTTCTGCCGCCACTACGCCATTTATCACCGAAACACCCGCGGAAGTACGACCAATGATCGACCATCCTGATCGGAATCTGTGGGTTCTCGAGTACATCAAGTTTTGTCGGATCCTGTCCCAACTGTATGCGACGAATTAGGTCGAATGTGCCGAAGACACAGCCGGCCGGAACTTTTCCCGCGATAACCAGCGTTTGGTTGCTACCGTCGTTAATAGCCTTAATTACAAATCCATCTTCTTTGATACGATCGAGTCCCAGTTTGTCGGCGTTCTCGCGAATCCAGCTCGATGTCTCATCTGTTCCCAGGACAGTTTTAGAGCCGGAGACAGATCTTGTTCTGACCGAGGATTCAAACGCGAACATGGATTCTACTGCGTTGGTCAACTCAGATGCGGCAGTCTTGACGGTTGAATTTGAACCTTCGGCGACTATGGTCTTGAGCAAACTCTCATCAGGTTTCTCTGAAGGCGTGTTGTATTGCATCCACGCGCTATAGAGAGTGTAGTCTTCCTTGCGATACTTGTAGGTTTTTACTTCTCTATCTGTAGGAATCGTGTCCCGCCGGTTTGCAAAGACCGATTTAGTTGAGTTGTATATCTGGTGCATTTCGGTATTAGTCAGCACTCTATCATAGATGCGTAAATCATCCATGAATCCGACAAAACCTTTTCCTGTCGAGATTTCTGTTAAACCCTCTCGCCGCAGAGGCTCGGTATCCACCGTAGAAAGGTCAACGACCGAGATAAGCTCGCCATCCCGCCACCCGAAGATTCTTTTGTTCTGATCATCATAAGCCACGGCGAAGAGATGCCATACGGAATCGTCTACTGAGGCCTTTGGATGCCCGTAGAAGGCCCATTCGCGCATGTCATACTTCGGCCAGTCATAGTCAAGAATCAGGTCCCAATACCTAAAGTCGTCTTCGCCGGCAAAACGAACCTGAAAATCGCCCCGATAAGAGTTAATCTCAACAGCCTTATTGTCGTATTTCAAAATTGCGTTTCTACCGGTGACAGTGTTGAGCCAGAAGCAAATCGTGCCGCGCGAAATAGCCAAAGGCGAATCCTCGGACGTCGGAATCCGCATCGGCTTGGCGTCCGGCATAAATCGAACGCACGTATTACCTTTGCCGAGAGAGTGAATGATCCCGCCTCCGAGCATAGCGTCGTTGCCGTTACCGGAAAGGTCTTTACCAGTGCCATCATCGAAGTCCCAACGCCCCACAAGGCCTTTCGGTCCTTCTGTGGCAAACAAAGCTGGCGAGGCCACGATCGCGAGGAATAAAGTAACAGTAACTGCCATTTTATAGAAGAGAACGCATTGATATTTCATGAGACTCCTCAATTCTGATCTGTTTTATCAACGAAACGTCCATCTTCCGGCGTCAGGGGCGAAAGTTGGTCAATCTTATTTGCTTTGCGTCGTCGTCGTAAACGATGTCGGCCCGCGCGCCGATGATTTTGACCTGAGCCTTCGGCTTTTCGTATCCGCCGTCGAAACCGCTTTTTCGAATCCCTCTATAGGCGAATAATACAAGGTTCCCGTTAGTAGTATAGTCATAGGCGGAAACGTCGACAACAAGACGCTCGCCCATGTAAGAGTCAAGGTTAAGATCCTGACATTGTATAGGAGTCACGCCACCTTTGTGGGCAATGAACTTCGTTGTCGTATCGCCTTCTCCGTCACCCGTACGGTACTCTCCCCTGACGTTTATCGACTCTATTTTGCCGTCGTGGTCGTCAACGACAAACATTCCCTCGTTAAGGCTCAATTTGCCGCAGCTTAACGATCCACTCTGGATTACGTAATAGCCGGTTGTCGTGTCGATGTCCAAATTTCTGTCGATTTCAACCGTTCCGCCAAGCTGCCGCGCCACGCTGTTGGTACGGTCAACGATAAGCGGCCCGTTAATCCTGAGTGTGCGGCCGTCGGGAATAATAAATGTCGATTCCTCGTAGACGCGAATCTCGAACTCACCATCGATGTCGCGATCCAGTGTTACAGTAACACCATCCGGAACGACCCGGCTCTTTCCGATCAGCACCCGCTCATCAATAATGTCATCTGGTAACCGGTTAGCATCGTCTCCTGCCCATTCCAGACGAGCCCCATCTCGCCCTGTCTCCCAGTTGGCAGGCACACTCCAGTTTCCACTGCGTCTGGGCGCGATGGAGGCTGTTCCCTCCGGCTCTATTTCTTCAGGCGGCATCATTGGGGGAATAGTGGGTTGAAGCTCACCGGCGATGACGACGTTGTCGAGCACAACATTTTCAGCATTTCGAAGGTGCATGATCGGCCCCTTCTCGAGTGTATCAATCGTAACGTTTCTAATAGTGACGTCGAAAACCGGTGCGGCTTCCACGCCCTGGAGGGAAATCGTCTCGTCGTCTCCCTGCTTGATGTGCACGTTCTCGATGTTGATATTACGGATCTCAGTCGGGAAGTTGCCGCCCCGGTAGCCGTGATAATTGTTTCTCAATCTCAAAATACGTGCTTTTCCGATATCGAGGTTTTTAATGAAGATGTCTTTGATGAAACCACCGCGATCCAGATTCGATTTACAGTAGACTACGTTACCGCTACCATACTCGCAGTCATAGAAAAAGACGTTGCGGACACCGCCGGAAATCTCGCTGCCAATAGCTATGCCGCCAAAGTTCGAAGGCATGTTGCGTATAACAATATTCTCGCATGGTCTGCCCTTGCGCCACGCACTGTTATCCCGGCCGGCTTTGATTGCAAGACAATCATCGCTTTGATCCAGCCAACAGTCTTCGATTAGAACATCCGTGCATGAATCAGGATCGATACCATCGTTGTTCGAATTATGGCTGTCAACAACGAGCCCTCGAATTGTTACGTTCGTGCAGAACGTCGGATGCACGCACCAGAATGGATAGTCGAGAATCTTCACGTCCTCGATGAGTACGTTCGTACACTCGAAGGGCTCGAAGAACGTCGGTTTGCCATAGATTTTTATATCTTCCACAGGCACGTCTTTGTGGTTCATCTCGCGCAATTCTTCGTTGGTGGTTGTTCTCGGCTTGAGTTTATTAGGCCACATGGCCCAGGATTTCTCCGCCTGGCCGTTTAGGGAACCTTTTCCCGTCAGGGCAATATTGGTCTTTTGATAGGCGTAGACAAGAGGCGAATAGTTATAGCACTCAGTGCCTTCCCACCTAACGCGGACATGGGGGAGATAGTCGTCGAAATTCGTACCGAACATAATCTTGGCGTCTTTTGTGACGTGGAAATTGACGTTGTTGTCCAGATGAATGGGCCCATTCGTCAGCCACGTACCTTCAGGGATGATGACGCGTCCACCGCCGGCTTTAGTGCAGGCTGCTATGGCTTTTTTGAAAGCCGGATTACAGTCGGTTTCACCATTTCCTATCGCTCCGTAATCGGTCACTACGAAGTCGCGATCCGGGAATGTCGGCGGAACTGTACGGCTTAAAATCTCAGGCAGCAGATCCCAGCCTTTCGATGTTGTAGCCGTTGAGTTATTTCCCTCCGGACCGGAGCAGCCAAAAACAAAGTGTATGGCAAGTGTCAGGAGTAGGATGGATGTGTTTCGTGTGATCATTCTTCGTGAGACCATTTGTTTCATTTGTTTGATATTCCTTTCTATGAGACATAGCACTTTTATCGTATAGCATTAGATTTTGTCTCTCATTGTGATCGAACAGTCTCCCGCCGCTCTAAGTTCGCCTCTATTTCTCTTTTCGTTCGCCAAACCGGTCTGTATTCCTTCTTCGAATAAAGTTCTAATTGATCAGTGCGGTGTGGTGATCCCGGTTGTGATGCGTTGCCATAAGTCAATAATGCTTGGGCGCGAATAGGATCGCTGAATTCAACAACGGCTTTAAACGAGTCACCACTGCTGGCACGATAACGATTATCTCGCATTTTTCCGTACCCAGTCACACGAAATACTCCTAGCCCACCACTGGCGCCGTTCGCGGGTAAATCAACATCACGCATGATCAAACGATGTACTTCGCCCCATGCTACATCGGCGTTCCCATATAAATTGATTACACTATCGTAGGCTCTGATTAGGGTATCAATAGCCTTTTTCGTGTCCGCCAAACCATCCGGTGTTGTCAGAGGGTTATCCGGGGACCAGGAAGTCTCAAATGGATAGCCGTTGATTTGATTCCAAAATGTTTTGAACAACACTGCGCCTTTACTTTGGTTGTCCGCACATCGATCCCAACGTTCAAGAATCTTTGCCGCTTGTAGGGCTTTGATGTTCCCGGTTTCCTTTGCAGCTGGAATCAGTTCATCCAATACGCGGTCAGCCGTCTCCATGCGTGTCGATAGAGAATACTTAACAAATTCTTCATAGGAGATTTTACTGTCTCCGGCAAGCATTCCCGCAGAACGTTGCGGACGAAAACCCATATACCTCGGAGCCATATATCTGGCAAAGTCATCTGGATCAATGGCGCGTGGGAACGTTGTCGTCCAGGGGGGATCGTTCGCATTCTGCAGCCAGCCGCTGTCAGGATTGAGAACCTTCGGTAATTCGCCATAAGTATGATATCGCGTCCATAATGTTTTCGAAGTATCGCCGGGAACGATCTGCCTCCAATTATAATTACCTTCCGGTCGAACCGGTGTGTGGCCACCAAACAAATGCATTATATTGCCATCTTTATCTGCATACATTGTCGTAAACATCGGCATTTGTAGGAGCGACTGAGCTTTTTCGAATTCTCTCAGGTTGTTCGCCCCCATCATCTGCCAATATTGCTGAGTAATGTTAGGACGGTCCAATCCAACCAGGCGCATCGCGATAGCTTTTTTCTGGTTGCGTAAAATGACCGGTCCATGCACAGAACGATGAACATTCAACTTGACCGTCTGGAATGTCCCATCTTTTTCTTTGACCGTGATCAGTTTCTGCTCGATATCGAAGTTCTTGAATGCTCCATCCCATCGATACCCCCTCTGTTCAAGTGTTAGCTCATAAAGATCAACGCCGTCGTGCGTATTGACAGTATGTGTCCAGCCTAAATTGTCGTTAAATCCGATCCCAATCATTGGAGTACCTACAAGCGCCACCCCGCTTATATTAAGCCCGGGAGCAACCAATTGAGCTTCGAACCATGTGAACAAATCATCCCATGGTAAATGGGGATTCGCTAACAGCAAGGCACTACCACTCTCAGTTCGCTGTGGCGCAATCGCCCATGCGTTTGATCCAGCCAGGACCATTTTTGTTCTTCTTGCCAGTGGTCGCACTATGCCCCGATTAGCAACAAAGGTGAAATGAATAGCCTGAAGCACCTGTGTCAGAACGTCATGGGGAGTAACCGGCAAAACGACCCTGCAGTTCTCGGCGATTTTGTCAGGATGTCTTTTAACATAATAATTCATCCCTTCTGCAAAGGCATCCAGAAGGTTCTTATATTTGTCTGAGTGCTTTTGATACCAGTCATGAGCATATGTGGGTATCCCAACGGTCCATGTCCATTTATCAGAGTCAAGATGATCTTCTCCCCAATATTCAGCTGCCCGCCCCCGCGCCCGGCCATAAAGCTGAAGGATTAGATCAGCATGGTTGTGCATTTGGGCATAACCGAATGCATGAAATAATTCTTCTTCCGAGGGTGCAAAAATATGAGGAATTCCATACATATCCCACATAATCTCCGTTGAATGCCTTTCAGATGCCTGCAAATAGGGATTCGAAAACATTAATCCGAAACATATCGTCAACAAAAATAATATTCGTTGCCTTTTCATGAATCTATTCCTTGTAAACAGTTATCTCAGTGATATATGATATATAAATCAGATTATCTCAAAAACACGGAAAGTGTCAATCCGTACCTGGTCGTTATTTGTCATTCCTAAAGCCCTCCGCCTCAAACTCGGTGACACTCACCCGAACACGAAAGAGTCTTTTAACAATCTCATCGAACTCTACGAAGCCTGGAACAAACCAGAAAAAGCCAACGAGCGGCGAACAGAACTGGAACAAATTGAAGATTTTGAAGAGTGATATGTCACCATCTAAATAGCTTCAATATTTCGACTTTCAACAGCGTCTTTTTTCCTTGACAAGTCGTGTCACTATTCTGACACCACAAATGCCAATTTCTACGAATCGAGTCCGAATAAATGTGAATTCTTAAGCCCAAGAGGCAATCTGAAAAAAATTATCGGGCGCGCATAGTATTCAATGGACGTCGTCAAGAATCGAATATTGTACAGCTAAAGCTTGCAGTCAGGATTATCATGTTAGGTCGAGACCTGTTCCCAGGCCGTCAAGGTTTATTGTCTTGATTGTAGGCCTTCACATCTC
>Ga0272441_10006906_pt1 | contig 18744 bp, 22 predicted proteins | sample SSMProp6N_FD_193582 | JGI IMG/M metagenome (GOLD analysis project Ga0272441, IMG submission 193582) | Marine sediment archaeal communities from Little Sippewissett salt marsh, Falmouth, MA, United States - SSM-Prop-6N | ecosystem: Environmental > Aquatic > Marine > Wetlands > Sediment ... | reverse complement strand
CTCCAATTGAGGGTTTTGTTTATCCGGTGGCGCCAGCTGACCATCCGAATCGAATTCCGCTCCTTCAATGCTGGAGACAAGTGCATAATCAATGGAATATTTCTTCATGGCAGCAATCAGATCATCAGCGGGTAGATTTGAAACCCTGTTTTTGCCGACAGGATAAAATATTTGGCCTGTATGAGTATGGGAATCTATAATCATTGCTCCTTAGATATGATCAGCTCACAAATATACATATATTCATCCCCTATAATTCAACCTTTCATCAATCCTTTTTCATACCATGGTTTCTTGACTGATAATGAGTGCTTTCTTTCCTTTGTAATGACATTGTTGTCACAAAATCTTAAATTTACAGTCATGAAAAGAATAATAAAAATAACCGTTTCCCTTGTAATCTTAATGATGGTTGCAGGCACTATTGCTTCAGGACAGGAGTATATAAAGCTTGAAAGGTCTAAAGCATATGAACTGGATAAGGTATCGGGTAAGATAGAATTTATCCAGAAGGTAAATGAAGAATTTAATTATCTCAGGATAAAGACTGAAGGAAAATTCAGCAGGGGTAATATATTGATTGAACTGATCGACCCCTCAGGTAAGCTGGAACGCAATTTTACTATTGAAGCCGGTAATAAAGGTGTTGAGAATACCCGGCCCGACAGGATGGGTGCAGTATCAGGACAGATGCAGAAAGCATTCCGTAATCCGTCAGAGGGTGAATGGTTAGTCAGAATCTCTCCTGATGAAGCAAGTGGCAGTCTGAAAATATATTGTATAATGATATTTAACCCCAGGACCGATCTTATTGAGCTTGAACAAATTGAAAAGGATACTGATGAACATTTACGCTAGATCATTATCCCACAAAATGGTAACCTGTGCACTGGTGCTCATTCTTACAGGTATAATTAATTGTATAAACGGACAAAACAAGATAACTGTTGAAATCGAGATCGACACCTCAAAATGGGCACCGGTCGCATATCTTTCACTTATTCCTGATTTTGGAAATATGAATACAATATCCTATTCTCATATTATTGAAGAATCGTCTGTCAATGAGAACGGTATATATGAATTCAGTACCGAGTATATTCCTGAAAGTGAACACCTGTACCGTATACATTTCTCAAAAAAGAACGATCCACCAGCTTCACTCATAATTGGAGGAAAGGATCATAATCATCTCTTCTTCTTTGCTTCAAGAAAATCCAGTATACAGATCATGGTAAGCCAGGGTATGAACCTGATCAATAATATTAATTATAATGGATATAAAACAAATCTATCACTGCATTATCTTAATGATAAAATTGAATCAATTGATTCATTAGACCGCAGGGGTAATTATGTTAATCGTAAATATGCACTTAAGAATGTCTATGATGATATCAGGGGTTTTGCTGATACCTCTTCTTTTCCTCTCTTATCATTATATGCAATATATAATACTGACTTTAGAGAATATTATGAAGAGAACCCTGGCTTTTACCGCAGATTCTTAAATAGGTGGCGGACAAATAAATCATTATACTATAGGGAGTTCAGGAAAAGCCTGAAAGGTGAAGCGAAGCCTGTTTGGGTTTTTGTTATTCCAGCGATGATATTAACTGCTCTTTTAATTATTTTATTCTTTATCATCAGGAAGCGAAATGCTGCAAAACAAATGAATCAACTGGCTGAGCTCACGATCCAGGAACGCAAAATCCTGGACCTTTTAAAGCAAGGCAAATCCAACAAGGAGATAGCAGATCAGTTTTCTATTAGTGTAAGTACGGTTAAGTCACATGTCAACAGTATTTATTCTAAGCTGAGTATAAAATCGAGAAAAGAAATAATGAGCTTAGAGTATTAAAAGGGTAATAAGCTCTTAGCCAGGGAATAATTTTCATTTATAGAAAATATCCTGACATTCATATATTTCATTTTAATAAAACGGCCCGGTAAAATAACTTTAGCAGACCTAGTGGTATATATCTTTTAATGGTTTATTATAAACTGGCAATGAATAAAAGAAATAAGAACCAGGCAAGCCCTGTAATCAATTCAGTATTATTATTTTTTCTCTCGTATTGCCTTGGTGTTTTATTGCACTGCATGATTCATGAACTGGGCCATGTATTTGCCATATGGATGCAGGGAGGGACCATGACCGGTTTTTATTTTCATCCGTTTAACAGCTGTCTCAATTCAAGCACTTATGTACCAAATCATATTTTACTATATGCAGGCGGTGCATTCCTTGGTCTGCCATTCACAATTGTTTTTATGATTATTGCCCTCAAATACCGATCCCCAGTAATGTTTCCATTTATAGTCACCGGATCGTTTGGATTCCTGCATACAGGGATATGGATGATAAAGGCTATAGCCAGCCCTGAAACAGCAACCGACTATACCTATATGATCGAACTGGGAACACCCGGACTTATTATTTTTATAACGGGTGTGTTATATATCTTATTTGGCGTTTTTTCAAGGATATACTTCCTGCCGCTGGCTGGCATAGACCATAAAGTTAAGCTCAGAACAAGAATTGCTATTTACCTTCTGGGGATCATCCCATGGTATATTCTGCATGGTTTGTATAATATTGCTTTTAATAATTCAACCCTGATAATTCTTGCAATTATTATACTACCTGAATTAGTGTATGCACTCACCGAGGCAGGTATATCATTGCCGTTACAGAGAAAGACTAAATTTTTCAGGAAAATAGAAAGCAAATCAATAAAGAACAGGCACTTTATAATCATCATAATAGCTGCTCTTCTGCTATACTTAATCGCAGCTGTCACAAATGCACTTTTTTATTTTAAACCATAAAATAATTGCAAATGGAATACTCATTTAAATTCATCGTCATTTATTTAGTGTTGCAGCTAATACTAACTCTGGCAGCCTATTTCTATTATAACAGCTATATAAAAAAAATGTATCTGAAAAATAATAAGTTGCCATATATAACTGGTTTTTCACAGTTTATTGTTTTTTTATCTCATGGTATCGTCCTGTATATACCATATTATTTATATGAACCATGGTCTTTCAAGGGTTTTGTTAACACACATTGCATAATTGGAATAATTTTAGGTTCATTTTCATTAATTATAGTGATCGGAGGTTTTATCAATCTGGGTATCTTCTCTAAAACCATGGGGATAGAACCGGGTAGACTAAGAACCAAAGGACTGTATAGGATATCACGTAACCCTCAGCTGACAGGTTATTGTCTGCTATTAATAAGCTGTGCTTTCATCTGGCCATCATGGTATATTATTCTTTCTATTATTTCTTTTGTAATCATAGGACACAGGATGGTACTTACTGAGGAAATTCATCTACGGAATGTTTTTGGAAAAGACTACGAAAAATATCTCAATAGTACCAGAAGATATCTATAAATATAAATGATCTATAAAAAGGGAAGTATATTTTTTTTTAGTGGAACAGGCAATAGCTACAGGGTTTCAAAATGGGTACATAATTTTGCCGGGTTATATGGACTAGAATGCAGTACAATTTTTACTCCGAATACTTTGAAAAATAATGTAGATATTCCTGGTAATAATGAAATAATCGGCATCATTTTCCCAACTCATGGTTTTACAATGCCATGGGAGACATTAAAATTCGTTTGTCGGCTGCCGGCCACTAAAACCGTACATGCATTCTGTATTGCAACAAGGGCATCCCTGAAGATAGGATCTGTTACTATTCCCGGGATGAGTGGAAACGGGACATTTATTGTGTCTTTGATACTGGCATTAAAGGGTTATAAAATAAGGGGTATTATGAGTGTCAATATGCCCTCGAACTGGTTTCTGGTACATCCTATACAGAGTATCAGGAAACAGGAAGAAATCCTAAACCGCTCCAGAATAAAGGTCAACAGTTTCTCAAAAAAAATACTCACCGGTAAAAAGGTTTGGTTCACACTTAATAACCTTTATGAGATAACTGACGGAATCTTATTATCTCTTGTCTCTATAGGATATTTACTTATTGGTCGTTTTTTTCATTCCAAATTGTTTTTCGCTAACTCAAATTGCACTTCATGTGGCTTATGTGTTAAAAACTGCCCATTTAGTGCAATAAAATTAAAAGACTATACGAAAGCCAAACCATTTTGGACATATAGATGTGAAAGTTGTATGAAATGTGCTTCCATATGTCCATATAAGGCTATTGAACTGGGTCAGTCATGGGGAGTTATTCTTTACTTTATTGCAGTACTACCTGCTTCAGTATATCTCTTTTCATTCCTGAGTCAGTTTGTGCCCGGGGTATCAGAATTGAAAGGGGGCTGGCTATCCTTTCTTATAGATCTTCTGTTCTGGTATCCTGCAATATTCATTACTTATATAATATTTCACCTGATAAACAGGATCCCATTTGTAAATTGGATATTCACTAATACTACAATGACTCATATTAAGTCCTGGGGCCGGTATAATGAGCCTGGCACAAACCTGTTTACTTTTGACAAATAATAAATTATCACAAAATAACATAAAATGGAATATTCAATTAATTTCATTACCATTTACATTTTATTGCAACTACTCTTAACACTGGGAGCTTATTTCTATTATTACAGTTATGTAAGAAAACGATACCTGAAAAATAAGAAGCTGCCATTCATGGTCGGTTTCGGTCAGCACCTGGTTTTCCTTTTACATGCTTTAATTCTATACCTGCCCTACTTTATATATACAGGCTGGCCAGCAATATATACCGGTAAGATACAATCTGTGACAGGTATAATATGCGGCTCATCAGGTTTAATTATACTTTTCAGCGGGTTCATTAACCTGGGAGCATATTCAAAAACAATAGGTATAAATCCCGGCAAACTTAAAACGAAAGGTTTATACAGAATTACACGTAATCCCCAGGCCCAGGGATATTTTCTTTTCCTTGTCAGCTTTGCCCTTATATGGCCTTCATGGTATATTATACTGTCTTTAATATCCTTCGTAATAATTATTCACAGGATGATCCTTACCGAAGAAATCCATCTGAAGAATGTATTTGGAGAGGAATATGTTGAATACTCAAAAAGAACATCTAGATATATTTTTTGAAAAAATAATAGGTTTATTGAAGATATACATGGTTATATCAGAAAGAATGTGGAAAAGAATAGTTTAAGTTTAGTTTAATATAAGATCAGGAGATTAACAAAAAGTAAAAAGTATCATGTCTAAGCCTGTATTCTTTATGTTTATAATTATTAATACTATTCTACCTGCGGTACATGATTGCATGGCCCAGGAAGATCCTTACCAGGTAGCAGAAATTATTGGTATTAAAGAGGGTTGGATTGTCGGGGAAGCCGGTGCCGGTGATGGGTATTACTCATTCTTATTTGCGGGTTTTGTTGGCAAGGCCGGTCATATATATGTAAATGAAATAGACCGAAAAATATTGAAAGCTATTGAAAGGCAAAGCTCCGACAGTAATATTACCAATATAACTACTGTAAAGGGTAATACTACTGATCCTCTTTTCCCCGTTGACACACTGGATATGGTCTTTTTGCGACACGTACTACATTGCATGAAAAAGCCTGAGAAGTGGCTGGGCAATCTGGGCAAATATATGAACACGGGAGCTCTTCTTGTTATTATTGACGGTGATCCTGATATAGTCGGGTATGGGCATGATTATCTGATAAAGAAAGAAGAAGTAATTAATATGGTACAAAACTCCGGATATACACTTATCAAACTGGAAAAATTTCTACTTCCAGAAGATTATATATATATATTTCAGAAGAATTAAATTAACTTCCATGAAGAAAGAACCGTTTAAAATACTCTTAAATATATTGATAGCTATTATATTAATTCTTGCTGTCAGGTTCCTGTCTAAAGGAATAACGGGGCTATTAAGTAATTGGATAAATAGTAATTACACTATTGAATTCAAATTTGAGTCGAGCCTGTATAAGTTTCTCGAATTATTCTTTTCCCTGCTAATTATGCTTATAATACCTGGTTATACCCTGAGGGATTTTGGGTTCCGTAAACCTAAGAAGATAAAATATTTCCGAATTATCTGGCTGACCTTTGCGGTGGTAATAGGTGGCATGATGGTTTTCGGCTCACTTTATATGGGCTTATTGAATAGTCTTTTTGGTGGAGGAATGGAGCCACTTGCCGGAATGGGTGGTAATCAGTCGTTCCTGACGGTACTACTCACAATATGGATATTGTCAAGTATTGCAGAGGAAATATATGCACGCGGTTTATTCCAGAGTTTACTTGATAAACTAAAAAAGTACAGATTCCTGAAATTAAGCTTACCTGTATGGTTTTCAGGCATTGCCTTTGGCCTCTTACATATCTCCATTTATGAGCCGGGAAGGATATTCTTTACCTTGTTTGTTGTAAGCCAGGCAATGGCACTGGGCGTACTGGCTGCTTATTACAGGGAAAAAAGCATGAGTCTTTATCCCGCTATAATGGTGCATATACTAGGAAATATCTACGGATCAGCAGTGCAGTTTATTACCTGATTGGCATTTATTACAACCATAATCTGACCAGTAATGAAAAGAACAATTTTTATTATAAGTATTATTACCTGCTACATACTGGTACTAATTTCCATAACGTATGCACAGCAAGAAGCAAAACGGATGAATAATCTCAGCTATAAAAAGTTAAAGGAAGAAGTCAGGTATAATACTCTATTAAGAGGACTCATGTCAATATCTATATACTGCCTTATCGTGGACTGGATCGCGAATCTCAATATTGCTGCCTGGAGCTACTATCAATTACCGGAATGGATGCAATGGTCAGGTCTTATATTATTGTTAATGGATACTCTGTTCTTCTGGTGGATACATATACATCTTGCAGAGAATTATCATGGCCCTCTACATCTTCATGATAAACACAGGCTGGTCACTTCCGGGCCATATAAACTAATGAGACATCCTACCTATATAGCTTTTCCCCTTCTCATATTAGGTCTATCACTCAGTATATCAAATTGGCTTATGGGATCGTTAGCATTGCCCTTAATGTTTATTGCGAATATCAGAAGGATAAAAGTGGAAGAGAAGCTGCTGATTGAAAGATTTGGGGATGAGTATAGAGCCTATATGAAAGAAAAGGGATGGTTCTTTCCAAGAATCTTTGCCGGCAAGTTACATTCTCAGAATATTTCGTCGCATCCACCAAATAAGTAAAGCTCTTTGTAGATATTTCTGATAATTATCTTGATGAAAAATATTTATGAAGTAAATTGCAATAAAGATCAAGCTCAGGATGTCAAAAACTGTAAAAATATTGATACATATATGTTTCTGGGTTTCAATAACATTGATTTCATTTATTACAGTTATCAGGGAAAGACCGGATGATCTGCTAAGATATGGGATCCTGCATATTTTCGGTTGGGTGTACAGTATGCCCATATTCTACGTGATCTATTCTCTTCTTATACCAAAATTCCTGGCAAAAAAAAAGATAATCCTGTTTATTCTCTTGTCCAGTGCATGTATTATTCTCTCGGCATTTTCAATTTGTCTTCTTGATAATCCGTTAAGAAATCTGGTCGGGGCAGAAATCATTAATCTCAGGTTCTCCGAAATGTTTCTTAAGGGTATATTTTCCTCGGCGATAGTTGTCATTATTTCAATATTGCTCAGATTTTCAGTCGACTGGTTTACTATCCAGAGAATAAGACTTGAGCTGATAAACAAAAACCAGGCCAGTGAACTTGCACTGATGAAATCTCAGATTAACCCTCATTTTCTCTTTAATACCCTTAATAATATCTACAGCCTTGCGAACCGCCATGACGACAAGGTCCTTGATGCTATGGATAAACTATCGGGTATAATGCGTTACCTTATATATGATGCTCAATCAGATTATGTCCTTCTCAGTAAGGAAATAATGTACCTCCAGAGTTATGTAGAGCTTCAGAGACTTCGTCTCAAAGACCCCGAATCAGTTGAGTATTCACTGAACGGCAATAGCGGTAATTTAAAAATTGCTCCCATGTTGCTTATACCCCTGGTAGAAAATGCATTCAAGCATGGTGACCGGAAAGCAACCAAACCGAATATCATAATCAGTCTGGTAATAGAAGATAATATACTGAAATTTGATGTTACCAATGTAATCCCAAAACAGGCTATTGAAAAAGACAGCGGGACAGGGATAGGGCTATCAAATATGAAAAAGAGACTGGATATACTTTATAACAGAAAATACAAGCTTCAGACTTCTGTTGAAGAAGGTGTTTATAAATCATATCTTGAACTTGAACTTGAAAATGAATTATGAAAATAAGTTGTATAGCTATTGATGATGAGCCTCTTGCCCTGGAATTAATAAAAGATTATTCAGGTCGTGTACCATTTCTCAGATTTGACGGAATGTTTGAGAGCGGCATAGAAGTTCTGGACTGGTTAAACGAAAATAATACGGATCTTATATTCCTTGATATAATGATGCCGGATATAACGGGTTTACAGTTTATGGAGGCTTTAAATAACAGACCCCTGGTAATATTTACCACGGCATACGATGATTATGCTTTAAAGGGATTTGAACTGGATGTTGTGGATTACCTTCTGAAGCCGATAACCTTTGAGAGATTCCTGAAAGCAGTACTGAAAGCAAGAGAGAGGCTTCAAAAAAAATATCCTGATTCTTCTCCGGTAAGAACAAACGGTGATAAGACAGATCATGAAGAGGACCATATATTTATAAAATCAGGGGGGCAGCTGAAAAGAATTGAATTTAAGACCATTCTGTATATAGAGGGCATGAGTGACTACCTGCGTATACATACCGAAAAGGAAAGGATAATGACACTGATGAATTTTCAGACCATGCTTGGTCTGCTGCCTGCCAGGAATTTTATCAGGATCCACCGCTCATATATCATCAACCTTGAAAGGATAGACAGCATTGAATCAAAATCGGTAATAATCGGGAACGATCACATCCCGGTTAGTAAGAACTTCAAGGAAGACCTGCTGAAAAGTATCAATACTGAATAAACTATAGCTAATATATCAATTATAATGACCGGGATTATATATATATCCAGCAAGAAATAATCTAATTAAATGAGAAAGTTATTTTTAAGTCTACTCCTGCTATTTTGTTTAACAGCTGTTTTCCCCCAGCCTTTTATATTCAATAAACACATAATTGATTCTTCTTCCAGAGCTTATGCAGGATTATACTCCGGTGATATCGACAGGGATGGTTATCCTGATATTGCAGGCACTTCCCTGAATGACAATAAGGTAATAATATGGATGAATAATGGTAAAATAAATATTTCATGGAAGAAAATCATTATCGATTCCTCTTTCCTGGCTCCATTATATATTTCTATTTCGGATATAAATAAAGACAGGAATCCTGATCTGATAGCCGGCTCAGGGGTAGGAGAAATAGCCTGGTGGCAAAACGATAATAAGAACATCTCAAAATGGACAAAACACATTATTGATACAGGTTTTGCCGGGGCTCACGGAATACTTGCCTGTGATATGAATAATGATGGTCATACTGATATTCTGGCTAGTTCGTCCAGCCTTCATTCAATAGCCTGGTGGGAAAACCAGGGTAATGACCCTCCTTCATGGTCCAGGCATACTGTCTGTATAAATTTTCATACCAGCCAGTCATGTTATGCCATTGACATTGACAATGACGGAGATATAGATGTATTGGGTGCATCATCTGATGATGATGAGATTGCTGTATGGTATAATATTGATGGTATAGCTACCGAATGGAAAAAGCAAACAATTACTGATTCCTTCGATCTTGCACACTGGGTATATTCATGCAACCTGGATAATGATGGGGATAATGATATAATTGGGGCAGCATGTATTGACGGAGAGGTTACATGGTGGGAAAATAACGGACAAATACCTCCTTCCTGGACCAAACATGAAACCGGGAAGGATTTTGCCTGTGCATTAACAGCTCTGGCTGCAGATTTTAATAATGACAGTTACCCTGAAATATATGCTTCAGCATGGATGGATAATGAAATTTCCATATGGCAGAATCCATGTAACAATAATTCAGGCTGGATCAAACATATTGTTGACAGCTTCGTTTACGGTGCATGGCCAATACATGCAAATGATTTTGATAATGACGGGGATATTGATCTTATTGCAGGAGGTAACCTCCTGAACAGACAGGGTAACAACCCTCCCCTTTGCTGGTGGGAAAACAAACTTATTACAGTAAAGCCTGAACGGGATTTGTCAAAAGACAGGGTCCTCAATGAGTTAGAAATCATCCATACCAGCCTGAAAGAGTTACACCCAGGTTTAACATTATACATAACAAAAAAAGACCTTGAGTTAAAATACGACAGTATAAAGACCGTAATAAACAAGTCGGAAAAATTCAGTAAATCTGAATGCTTATTATTATACCGTGACCTGTGTAATTATATCAATTGCGGTCATACAGCAGCATATGATCCCACGCCTGAGGGGAAAGAAAAAATAACTCACAAAAAGAAACCTGTCAAGAAAACAGAAATTGAAACAGTTGAAGATGGTATTTGCAAACTTATTCTGCCTACTTTCTACACTGTAGAATTAAGAAAAAAAGGTATAAATTATAAAAAATACCTGGATTCATTTTTCAGGGAGGCGAAAAAAAAAACTGCAGGGAAATAATAATTGATATCCGCGGCAACAGGGGAGGCAGTGTACATATGGCTGCATACCTGGCATCATTTATTATTGACTCATGTTTTACGTTTTTCAAATCTGTTGAGCTTACCAGTGTTAATCATGTTACATATGATGAATATATTGAGAAGGATGCCTTTTACAGGTTTCGCAGGGTCATCACCAAAAGGCAGGGTGATAAAAGATATTACAGACTTCATCGCGAATTAAAGCCCAGGAAACCACATCGTTTAAGTCCTGGTCCAGACGTAAAGATCAAAATACTTACGGATAATAAGACTTTCTCTGCCGCTTCTATGTTTAGCTCTGTATGCAGGTTTAAATCAGATGCAGCAATCATTGGAAACAACGAGGTTTCCAGTATAAATGGTAGCGGTCTGAGCCCTGTCAAACTGGTACTGCCCTACAGTAGTCTTATCGTTGAAATCCCCATTGCTTATATTTCTATACACCACGACTGAAAGAGAAGTTCCATGAATATTGAACAAAAAACAGAAAATGACAGACATAATAAATATGCTCCTTACTGGGCGATTACTCTTGTAATTTTAGTTTCCAGCGGCTTGGCAACTATATGGATTGATCTGGGAGACTTCTGGAAAGGATATGTATTGGATATGGCAGGTCCTGCATGGGCTTATATCCTTTTCAGGGGTTTATACACAAAAAAGACAGATAATATATGGACCCGCATTTTTACCCCGAAAACAACCCTTGTCCTGTTTTTAATGGTGAGTGGGGCAATTGAACTTGCACAGTTTCTTGAGCTATACGAAGCAACATATGATCCATGGGATTTTCTGGCTTATGCTTCAATACTTATTCCACTTTTTTTTATTGACACAATGCAAAACAGGTAAGAGGACTGAGTATTTTTCCATACTAAATATTTGAACTTAGTCCATTTTAATAAGGCTTACTTTCCGGCGCAAAAAGGTCAGATTTACTCCACTGATATCACCTGAACTGTCCCGGATAAATAATACTTCCCAAGGATTTTGTGTACAATAAAATGTATCCTTGTTAATAGGGTATAATTCATTAAGGCTATAATCGTCAAGAATTAATACACTATCATCAATAAAAACAGTAATATAGAAACCTTCAGGAGCACCTTCCCATGTATACCTGCCTGTATATTGTTTCAAACTTTCACTACCAATACAAACCGGTTCCGGCCTTTTAAAATCATAATCCATAGGTTTCTTTCCCTTATTATCAATTGCAGATTCAGATACTCCATTTTCTTTCAGCATATCATACAGGTGTCTGTGGCCACATTTTGCTGCCAGGTGAAGTGCGTTCCAGCCTTCTGTAGTCATTTCATCCTCACTGGCACCATTATTCATAAGAAATTCAACCGTATTCTTACATCCACTTTGCACAGCTCGCAACATGGGTGAATATTCTCCGTATACATCTCTGATCCTAAGTAAATTTCGCCCTCCTTTCTCAAGCACCACGGCAACCATGTCCGGCCGATCATGCTGACAAACAGCATGAAGCACCGTTGTGTTTGTTTGAGTTATACTATTCAGGTCTGCACCCAGTTGCATCAGATACATAAAAATATCCCACCTGGCATAAATTGCAGATATACTGAGAGGCGTATGTCCTATTTTATCCCCGGAGTTTAATAAAGCAGGTTTTAATTCAAGTATATGCCTTACTTTTTCCATATCTCCCCTCCTGACTGCCTCATGGATACCCAAATTATTTGTAATGATAACATCTTCCTGTGAGTATAGAGTATAAGGAAAAGTAAGTAATGCTATTAGGAGTATTAAAGGCTTATTGCTGTTAGAAGGAAAATATATTTTTATCATAGCAAGTTTCTTGAAAATGTCGGACAGGTTGACTATGGCTAAGAAATAATACAATATATGCTGCATCAAGACAAAATAAAAATACAATCTGCCAGAGACGAAAAAAACTCTATAAAGAAAATCGCAATATATTCTTTAATCAATCAGGAAAATTAACAGATGCATCGATAAATACAGGCCGCTGGTAGAAAAGCAATAATTCTGCCTGACAAGCTAAGTTCTTTTATTATAACTTCGTATTGAGTTTAGTTACTGATTGATTATTAATCCTTACTGAATACCGGGTGGACGGGCAACCAGACGGATAAACTTATACAATAACAAATAAATACAATGTTATATGATTCACTATAAAATTGACTTTGATAAACTGGAATGGTATGAAAAGGCTAAAGGTATACGTGATAAGTGCGTTGATCAGAATGGTATAAGGTCGAGGCTTGTTGAATATACAAAGGAAATGCCTCCCCACTGGTGCACCAAAGCACATTATGGGATTATACTCTCAGGTAAAATGAGAGTTAGATTTCCCGGTAAAAGCCATATCTATGAAGAAGGTGACTGCCTTTACCTGCCACCCGGTGATACTCATACTCATGAAGCAATAATACTTTCTGATATGGTAAGGGTATTTTTTATTGAACCTCTTGTAAGCAGCAATAACAATAAACAGATATGAGATGAGAAGGATTATCCTATTATCAAGCCTGCTGTTTTTATGGACAAACCCTGCTGTTTTTTCTCAGACTACTCAAAATGAACACAGGCTTATCAGGCTGCATTATACAGACAGCTCTGGAGAAAAAGGACTCACAACATTTGAATACGACCATAACGGACTAATGTACAAAGCACTCTGGAAACTTCTTAACGGCGAAAGATGCTCGGTAAATTACTATAGCTATGATGAAAACAGCAAACTGGTTAAGAAGTACCGTGAATTTTCTGATGGTATAATATCCATACAATTGTATAAATATAGTAACAAAGGCAATCTGACTGAAGAAACTTTCTGGAGGTCCGATAGTGTAACAGGAAAGGTTATATACAGTTATGACCATGAGGGTAAAAGGTTGAAAGCCAAGTGCAAAGGGATGAATGGCTGGTTCTATGGGACCATTGATTATGAGTATAACAATAGCGGTAATAAAAAATCTGCCAAACTGAGTAACGCGGAGGGTGATATTGGTTCTATTTCATATTCATATGATTCAAATAACAAGCTGACTGAAGAGGTTTGGAATTTTAATTCAGGATTTAGCCAGACATTTATTTATGAATACCAACCTGATAAAAATTCAGAATCACCATATACAGGCTCAAAGGTATTTCTTAACTCTGATAAGAATTTTAGGCATGCAAAAGAGTATTATGATTAACCGATACAAAATCTTTTTTTATGTCTTATTTACCTTCCTCTTAACTTTTATTAGTGGAACGATATTTTTCAGTCAGCAACTTAATGAGGCTCTCCCAAAAGGGTTGCTCATAGTACTGAAAGTAATTTTTATTCCTGGAATAATAGCTCCTTTCTTTATTGCCATGTTAATGAAGTATTTTGAAAACAGATGGGAAGGTGTAAAAGACCTGCTCAGACTGTTTATAAACAAAAAAACCAGTTTTTACTGGTATATCCTGGCATTTGCCCTTCCTTTAGTGGTACATTTAGGAGCCAGCCTTATAGATACTTTACGCGGACAGCCATTCGGGCAACCTTTTGCGTATGCTGATCAGAGTTTAATATTCACTGCCCTGCAGATATTTTTCCTGGCTGGCATTGCTGAAGAATTAGGTTGGAGGGGCTACCTGCAACCCTTGCTGCAAAAAAGAATGGGCTCAGCCCCCTTAAGTATAATTATAGGCCTGATAGTAGCCATATGGCATTTGCCATTATTCCTCCAGGGTAATGATATTCACTCCGGCAATTCATTTGTACAGTTTATACTGCTAATGATAGCAGTTGCGTTTATCTATACCTGGCTGATGGATAATACCCAATCAGTACTGGTTTTGGCTCTTTTCCATACCTCGCATGATATCGCCAGTATTAATTTCAGTCAGGCCGACTATCTCTCCTGTACAATAATTTACGCCTTTATCGCAATCATTATTGTATCTGTTTGCGGTTTAAAAAGATTTAAAATCAGCAGGTTTGGAAACACTATAGAAACAGTATCTGAAATCTGAAAATAAAGCTTATGCCAAAATGAAAATAAAAAAGCCTTTATCCTTCTTCCTGATTCTTTTCATCACTCTGGCTATATTTATGTTCAACTATCCATTTGCTGCTGATATTCCGGGCAGGATACTGATCCCAGTCAGGATAGGATTAATCGTTCTCTTCTGCCTTGCATGGAGATTTTTTCATAAAAATAAACAGATTCATGCTGAATATTTCTCCTTCAGTCTTATGCTGGTTAACCTGGCATTCTTAATTATCTATTATACCATTGACCTCTGGAATATAAATATCGAAAGCTCCAAAGGCATTGCTCTGGCCAAGCTGAATGACAGTTTTTTCATTTGCTTTATACTGATATTTTCATTTTTACTCAATGGTTATAAACTAAAAGATATATACTTAGCAAAAGGTCGACTGGGAGCAGGCCTGATAATTGGTTTTCTTTCTTTCTTATTGATGGGTTTTCTTGCTTTGATTACTTCCGGACAAGCTGTAGAATCAGAATTTATAAAAAGGAACCTGGCATGGATATTATTATTTGTCCTGTCAAACGGATTTATGGAAGAGTTGCTCTTCAGGGGTATATTCCTTAAGGAATTAAACAAAATATTTAAGCCTTTCTGGTCTGTTATTCTGACAGCTATTGTATTTGCGGCAGCACATATGCAGGTGACCTATACACCGGATGTAATGGTTTTTGTCGGGATTTGCCTTATCCTGGGCTTGATATGGGGCTATTTAATGCATTATACAAGAAGTATTATTGCATCAGCACTATTTCATGCGGGTGCCGACCTGATGGTCATCCTCCCTATCTTTTCAGGCCTGGGAATAAGTACTTAAGAGGATTAACTAAAGTACAGTAACGATAAACTATTTGAAAAAGAATTGTCAGAATATTATGAGATCGAAATATTCAGAGAATAATAGCCTTAAAACAATAACCAGGCTTGCTCTTTTCTTAATTCTGACTTTCACACTATCCTGGGGGTTTGACCGGCTTATATTTGAATCAGGAGGTATTGAAGCATTAAGGGATTCAGGAGGAATTTCACCGGGAATGCTGGTACCTGCATTCGTGGCACTGGCACTACGGATTTACATTTTCAGGGATAATAAATTGCACTATAAGAATCTCCGGGACAAATCTCGCTGGATATTCTACAGTTTCTTTATACTGTTTTTCATTATTATCATTTTAAATATCCTGGCTCTCAAGTATCCTGATTTTAGTACAGTCTTTATAGGTACAGGAACTGGTTTTATAGCCTTCTGGACCCTGTCAATTTTCTTTATACTCGGTTTATCATCCGCTAAGGCGTTCAGGCGTGCCGGTTTGAATATTGAGAATATTGGCAAAGGCATACCTTTCATTATTGGTATTGCTCTCTACTTTCTGCTTTCAGCATTATTGAACCTGATTTTCGGCCTGGGTGATCTTCAGCCACGGTCGCCGTCAATATACAGTATCCCTGCCGATCATCCCTTTTACATACCCCTTCTGATTCTCCTTTTCATTGCAGTAGCACTTATAGGTGGACCATTGAGCAGTCTGGCTTTGTATTTTGGTGAGGAATATGGCTGGCGGGGATTTTTACAGAACGAGCTTTTCAGATATAACAAAAGGATTGGCGCAGCTATAATAGGCCTGATATGGGGTGCCTGGCATATACCACTGATATTAAAAGGCCTGCATACTTATCCGGCAACTACTGAAGGCATTATGGCAGCTCTGATATTTTTTACCTTATGGGGTATAATCTTAAGCTATTCCGTTCTTAAAACAGGGAGTATATTGGTTGCTGCCTTTATGCACGGTTCAGTAAATTATATATATAGCTTTTCCATTACCTATATTGTACATCCCTATGTTAACCTCAAATCATTTGGACTGGGTGTCTATGGGCTAATTATACTGCTCGTAATAGTAATAATAGTACTTTTTAATCCCGCCTGGGAAAAAAATTAATGTCATGAAAAAAACAAGAAACAAAAGCCATAGATCGATTATCCAATTAATCCCCGCTGCAATTATTATTGTTCTTGTACTGTACGGATATGATTGCAAGGTGCCTGAAAGATATATCAGCGTACCTGAAACGATAATTAATAATGGTATACCTCCTATCCCCATGGAGATAAAAACAGATATGGATCCTTATCTGCAGGCATCCCCAACATATTTCGCTGGTTGGAGCCCGGGAGGCAAGGGCATTTTTGTCAGGGCAAGGAAAGGAAATACCTACCAGCTGTTTAAACTTAGTAAACCAGGGGGAAAGCTTATACAACTTACTCATTCTGATGAACCGGTTTCAAATGTTATTATTTGCCCTGACAGTACAAGAAAATATCTGATTTATTCCAGGGATATTGATGGTAAGGAAAACTACCAGTTTTACTTATATAATACTCTGACGGAGGAAATTAAATTAATTACTGGCGGTAAATATCGCAACCTCAGGCCTGGCTTCAATCATTCAGGTACAATGATAGCATTTGCCAGTAATGAGAGAACGGGAGTGTTGGAAGATATGTATGTAATGGATCCTGAAAAGCCGGAAAGCAAAAGGCTTGTCTTTACCTCTCAGAGACCCTCGTATCTCTATCCATTTGGCTGGTTTTATGATAATGTCAGATTACTGTTATTGGAAGTAATATCAATAAACAAGGTTAACACATATGTTGTAAACACGGAGACTTGCGAATATACAATGATAAATAAAGATGATAAACGATGTTTTTACGGAATGATCTACGCTTCTGCATATGGTGATTATCTTATTGGCCGGACCGACTGCTCAGGAGAATTTCAACGCTTGGCTAAAAGAAACTATCCCGGAGATATAACAAAGATCCTTGCCGCTGATATCAACTGGGACGCAGAAAATATTATTGTATCAAATGATTTTTCAAATATAGCTTTTATTACAAATGAGGATGGAATCGATAAGTTATATTTAATGAACCCTTCTTCTTTTGATTATAAAAAAGTCGATAAAATACCTGAGGGTCAGATCTCAGGTCTGAAATTCAGTCCAGATGAAAATGAAATTGGTTTTACTTTAAGCAGCCATGAAAAGATTGGAGAAGTATTTTCCTATAATATAAAAACAGACCAGCTGACCAAATGGACAAATAATGCAGAATCAGAACAAGCAGCAAATAATATTATTAAGCCCGAAATTATATATTATCCTACTTTCGATACGATAAATGGTAAACTCAGGAATATTCCCTCATACTATTTTAAGCCCCCCTCTGAAACTAAAAAACCATATCCTGTTGTGATTTATATACATGGGGGCCCTGAAGGACAATTCGTTCAGGATTATGATCCAATTATAAATTACTGGACGCAGCAATTGGGTATAGCTGTACTTGCTCCTAATGTCAGAGGATCATCAGGATATGGCAAAACTTATCTCCTGCTTGATAATGGCAAGAAGAGAGAAGATGCTGTCAGGGATATAGGCGCTTTACTTGAATGGATTAGTATAAATCCGGAAATTGACAATAACAGGATAGGAGTATACGGGGCATCTTACGGAGGGTATATGGTTCTTTCTGCAATGTTTCATTACAGTAATCAAATAGCATGTGGCATTGATATTGTTGGCATAAGCAATTTTAACACCTTTATGAAAAACACCTCACCATACAGAGTAGATTTCAGAAGGGAAGAATATGGTGATGAACGTATATTAGGTGAATTCCTGGATAATATTTCTCCTCTGACACATGCTGATAAAATAACCAGCCCACTATTTGTAATTCAGGGTAAGAATGATCCCAGAGTACCCTGGACAGAGGCAGAACAAATTGTCAGATCAGTAAGGAAAAACAATGTTCCTGTATGGTATCAGCTTCTTGCCAATGAGGGCCACAGTTTTACTATGAAGAATAATATCGATTATGTAAATTATTCAGTTGTTGAGTTCCTGAGAAGATATTTGTTATAATGGTTTATTTATTTAAATACTGCTAGTGAACAATAAATCATATGCCAACGAACATTATTAATCCTA
>Ga0272441_10006905_pt1 | contig 18745 bp, 20 predicted proteins | sample SSMProp6N_FD_193582 | JGI IMG/M metagenome (GOLD analysis project Ga0272441, IMG submission 193582) | Marine sediment archaeal communities from Little Sippewissett salt marsh, Falmouth, MA, United States - SSM-Prop-6N | ecosystem: Environmental > Aquatic > Marine > Wetlands > Sediment ... | reverse complement strand
ATAAAAAATCATTTGGTATATTATAAAAAGTTCTAGCTTTTTCAAGTTCTTTTGACATTTCTAGGGAATGTTCGCTATTTATTGTAATTCCACCGTAGATAAAGAAATCGTCTTGTCTAGAATCATAATTTGTTTCATCACAGTACAAAATATACATTTTGTCTTTTTCTCCATTTTCTCTCTTTTTTAATCGTTTTTATCGCAATTTTTACGATTATCATCTTTATCAATTTAACGACAATCTAACATATTCTCTTCCACCCTTTTCCCCCGAAAAACCCCCAAAAAATAACCGGCTAAAACATCTGCCGCATAACTACCGTAAACACAATATTATACCGTATTGAAGCAGCAGAAGACATAGTACCGTAGTATTATACAGCGGCTATAAAAAACCGCAAAAGGAGAAAACAAAATGAACTACGAAAACTATTTACGGAATAGTGCAAAAATACCGGAAAAACGAATACCATATTATCTGCAGTGGCTGGAAATGTACGAGAACTATAGAACCAAAACAAGGGTTCAGGATTCTCAGGAAACACTTGAAAGCTTCCTTCAGAATCTGTCTCAAAAATATGAAGACTGGCAGGCAAGGCAGGCCTCTGATTCAGTAGTATTACACCGGTATTTCGCTAAAACAAGAACTCAAGCCGTGTCAAAGCCCGTAACCGAAGCATCTCTGCCCCGGATCTGGCAGAAAAAAATAGAAAAAATGCGCGAAATACTCAGGTTAAAGCACAGATCCTATCAGACAGAAAAGACTTACCTGGGGTGGGTCCTGCGGTTCGCCGGATTTGTTGATGCTGAAAAAATGCAGCCGGCAAAAATCACACAGGAAAATCTAAAGGAGTTTCTTTCATTCCTCGCAGTGAAACAGCATGTGTCAGCATCTACACAGAATCAGGCATTTAATGCTCTGCTGTTTTTCTATCGGAATGTGCTGAATATGGAAATTGAGAATCTTTCAGGCACAATCCGGTCTCACATAAAACACCCCCTGCCGGTTGTGCTCTCAAAACAGGAAGTATCAGCAGTTTTAAACTGCCTGGCAGGAAGAAACCGCCTGATGGCATCCATCATATACGGAGGAGGCCTGCGGATCCGGGAATGCATATCATTAAGAATAAAAGACATAGATATGGATAAAGGTGCGGTTATAATCAGAAACGGAAAAGGAAATAAAGACAGGGAAACCATATTCCCGGAAGTATTGAAAGAGAAACTGAACAGTCATCTGCGGAAAGTCCGCAGGATCTATGATCTGGATAGGAACCGGAATATTGCCGGTGTGGCCCTGCCCGGTGCTCTGGAAAGAAAATACGCCAATGCAGGAAAAGAGTGGTCATGGTTCTGGGTTTTCCCTTCTGATAAACTCTCGGTAGACCCCGTGTCTCAAATAATTAGAAGGCATCATATTTATCCCACAACTCTGCAGAAAGCTTTCCATAAAGCAGTGCAGGATGCCGGAATCATAAAGCATGCTTCCGTTCATACCCTGCGTCACAGTTTTGCCACTCACTTGGTGGAAGACGGATATGATATCAGAACCATACAGGAACTCCTCGGCCATTCGTCCCTGCAGACAACAATGGTCTACACCCATGTGGCACAGAAAAACAAGCTTGGGGTCCGAAGTCCCCTCAACAGCCTCTATTTATAATTAAAAATGATATACAATTAATGGCATGACAAAAAAGCATTTTCAGCAAGTTATTAAAATCGGTTCTCCCCTCCTTGCTGGAATGTTCATTGAGTATATCCTCTACCTGGCAGACTCGGTGATGATCGGCAGGCTCGGAACAGAGTACCTGGCTGCAGCCGCGGTCGGGGGTCTGGTAGCGGAGATGCTCTGGGCCTTCGCGTGGACAACCTCAGCCGGCACCCAAACCCTGTCGTCCAGAAGGTTCGGCAGGCAGGACCGGACCGGCTCCCGGTTCACCGGAGAGATAATCGAAAACGGAATTGTCTTCGGCCTCTTTGCCGGAGTGCTTTCCCTCTTTCTTTCCATTGCAGCGAGAACATTCCTCTCCGCTCTGGTGGAAAGCAGTACAACCGTTTCTCTTGCCATGGAGTATGTTTCTGTAATCCGGTGGCTCATGCCCATCACAGGTGTGTACTTTGCCCTTTACGGGTTCCTGGCGGGAATCAACGAAACCAAACACCTGATGTACGCCACCATCGGAGTAAATCTCCTCAACATCGGCCTGAACTATCTCCTCATCTACGGAAAAGCAGGCTTTCCTGCCATGGGCATAAAAGGAGCTGCCCTGGGAACCCTCCTGGCTCAGAGTGCGGGACTTGTCTACTTTTTCGTCCTGTTTTCAGTATCAGAAAAACTGAAACAATACGGACTTTTCAGATGGCATCGGCTGAAAAAATCAATCCTCAAGGATATCTTCCGGGCATGGCTGCCGGTAACATTGCAGTATATTATTATTCACGGGATCCTCCTGGTATACGAAGGCATTATCAGCAGTCTCGGGACCGTCTACCTTGCGGTTTTCCACATAATCTTTATGATCAACTGGCTCGGGAAGTCCGTAACCGGGGCTTTTGCCGAAGGCGGGGCCATCCTTGTAGGCAATTTACTGGGAAGGGATGATGCGGAAGAAGCAAAGAAACTCATTTATGCATGCGCCCTGATAAGCCTGGTAATCGGATGCGCGGTATACATTATTGCGATTGCATTCCCGGAAATCCTGATCAGACTTTTTAATTCCGAACCCGGAACTGTTTTCGAAGGCGCAAAGGCCCTGCGCTTTTTTGCTCCATTTTTTATCCTCGGATCTTTCGGGTTCATCCTGGAAATTATTTTTTCCCACAACGGGTGGGGAAGGTTCGTACTGATTTCCGATGTAACGGCGAATTTGATTTTCTGTATCGCTTTTGCCTACAGTGCGGTAAAAATATTCCAAAGGGGTGTTGTTTCCGCATGGGCGGGGTTCGCACTGTACCTCACCCTCTATACCCTTGTCCTTTGGGCGGGATTTTTTTCAGGCAGATGGGCAAAGATCAGGGTGGATACGGGTGCCGGGGATGCATCTTCTTGAGATGATCGCCGGCAGTGATAAGATGGTTCAGAAATATGATGATAAAGGAGAATGTCCATGGCGAAATATAATGTAGGTATCTTCGGAATCGGGGATGTTGCAAAAGAGTATATCAAGGCAGTGGAGAATAATCCTCTTTCTTAAGTCACTGCTGTTGTCAGCAGGAAAGACATTAATATCATCATCATCACAAGCCCCCATTTCATGCACAACAATGAATCAATCCTCGCTGTCCGAAAAGGCAGGCATGTGATCTGCGAAAAACCCCTGGGCTTTAATATCACAGAGCTTCAGAACCTGAGGAAGGAAGAAAAAAAAGCAGGCGTTAACCTGCAGTCCGGGCTGGCTCTCCGCTGGAATCCTTTTATTACCAATCTGAAAAATCTTGCAGACAGGGGCGAACTGGGGGATATTTTTTACATGGAAGCTGATTATTATCATGAGCTCGGTCCCTGGTGAATGATTTTATCGAAGCATTGGAAAAAGGCAGAGAACCGCTCCTCAATATTGACGAGATGTATAAAACCCACGAGCTCTGTATGGCCATTGACCGGTCCATTGAGCTCGGGAAATCGGTGTCTCTGCCCCTTGATGTCAGCGGCTGAGCTGGGCCGCTATATCGATTTCAACCTCATTTATTAACGCTTTATTCGGATTGATGAAGTTATAGGATTCCGCGTACAGGCCTGCTGTTGCTCCCTCCCGGACTGCCGCGTGAAGGTTCCTCGGCTGTACCGAATCTCCCACATTGATGACCGGAAGTTTTGCCTTTCCTGCTTCCTGGAGAAAGCCGGTATTGGGCCGGGTCCAGCAGGTGACGATATGATCGCAGGGAACTGTTCTCCGGTTCAGCCCGCTGTCAATAATGATCACGCTGTCGTCAAGGATTTCCGCAATCCGTGCGGACTCCATAACAGTAACTGCGTGCTTGAAGGGTTTTGAAGAGAGGGCTTCCGCTTCCTGGAGGTTGAACCGTTTCCGCAGAACATACATGTGAATCACTTCAACAGTTGAGGCAAACTCTTTCCTGTCCGTAACGATAATAACCTTTTTCCCCTTGCCCGCAAGATACGCCGCGGTATCTGCCGCCGCATAGTGATCGCCCCATACGAGTACGGTTTCTCCTTCCAGCTTCCGGGGTTTCCGTCCGTTCTGGGGATGAAATTCGCATGCGACTTTCGGGCAGGCAATAACATCCTCAAAAGCAAGGACCCGCTCTGTTTTTCCGCTTACGTCCGGCACAAAGGAGGATGCGCCTGTAGCGTTTATCACCAGGTCGAATTTTTCCATGTCCTTAACGGAGGGGGCCGTGTTAAGGGAAACAGGGATTTTCAGGTCTTCAATCTGGTACCGTATCCAGTCGGCATACCATTTCATTTTGTCTTTCCCCGGAGTCATACAGCAGCCGAGGATTGCGCCCCCGAGTTCTCCGGACTTTTCAAAGATGGAAACTGAGTGGCCCCGCTCCGCCGCTATCCGGGCCGCTTCCATTCCCCCGGGGCCTCCGCCGACGATTCCTATGCTCAGAGGTTTTTCAGTGCGCTTCATTTCGGAAAAGGCGATATTTCCGCAGGCCGGATTAATCGCGCATGCGATCTCCTTCTTTGCCATCATGGATTCCTGCCAGCATCCGGTGAGGCAGGATATGCATTTCCGGATTGCCCGGACCTTTCCGTATTTTGCCTTAATCGGCCAGTAGGGATCTGCCAGCATCTGCCGGGAAAGCCCCACCATATCGGTTTTGCCTTCTTTCAGGGCTTCTTCACAGTATTCCGGGTTCCGCAGGGTGTGGCTGTTGATAATCGGAATTGTCACTGCTTTTTTGATTGCCTCTGAAGCATACATGGTCCAGCCTTCCTGGTAGTACATCGGGTCAAATCCTGCTCCCGGGCTTTCCTGAATACACTGGCTGATGTCCAGGGCTGCTACTCCGGCATATTCGAACATTTTGGCGACTTCAACGGATTCCTCCAGTTCCCTTCCTCCGGGGACCCATTCATCAGCGGAATACCGGATAATAATCGGAAAGTTGTCCCCGCATTTCCCCTGGATTCCTGCGACAATTGCCAGAGGAAACCGCATTCTGTTTTCCAGGCTCCCGCCGAACCGGTCGTGCCGCTTGTTGAGGTAAGGGCTCATGAATTGGGAAATAAGATATCCATGGGCCGCATGGAGCTCTACCGCGTCAAAGCCCGCCTGCATTGTTCTCCAGGCAGCTTCCGCAAAAAGTTCCACCAGCCCGATTATCTCGTCTGTGGAAAGAACGTGAACTGTTTTCTTCTGCTCATCCGCATTGGCATATACAATCGCCCTGCTCTGGGACCAGGGGAGTTTTACAGCCTGGTCTGTGGCCGTCAGCTTTCCCTCCCTGGGAAGGGCAGCCTGCCTGCCCGGGTGCTGGAGCTGGACAGCGCATTTTGCCCCGTAACTGTGCATTCCCGCGGCAAGCCGGGCGAATCCCGGGATATACTTATCGTCATCAATAACAAGGTTGGTTACTGTGGACCGGCCGGTTTTTCCGTCAGGCGACGTAGCTCCTACTATAATCAGGCCGGTTCCCCCTTTTGCTACAGTATTATGGTGATGGATGTCCCTGTCGCTCACTGATCCGTCGATATGGGAACTGCTGATGTCAGTGGGGACATGGCATATCCTGTTTGGAATTTCCGCGTTTCCGATATTAATCGGCTGGAAAAGATAGGTGAAATCGCTCATTTCTATTCTCCTTGAGAGTGATTAACTAGATACTCTAATGCTGGAATGATGGCGGTGCAAGCGTTTCAGAGGAATTTTACCCGAAATTCCGATGGTGTGGAGCCGGTGTAGCGCTTAAATGTTGTTGCAAAATACTGGCTTGTGGAAAAACCAAGGTCCATTGCTATTTGGATAATTTTACTGTCTGTCTCTTTCAGCAGTTTTTCGGCTTCACTGATTTTCTGATGAAGGATGTACCCTGCCGGGGCGGCTCCCACTTCCTCCTTGAACCTGGCTTTAAATCTGGGCATGGACAGGTTCGCCCGGGAGGCCAGTTCGGAAAGAGATATGTTTTCCTTGTACAGATTTTGTGAAATATATTCCTGGATATCCTGAATTAGGGGAGATATTTGGTGCTCTTTATGCTTTTTACAGTCCGATATGATATCCAGCAGGAAGCGGATTACCAAGGACCGGATTTCAAGACATTTAAGGGGGCTGGAACCGGCATAGGATTGAAATATTTTTTCCAGATAAAACTTTAAAAAAGAACTTCCCGTAAAATTCCTGGGGCTCAGGGAGCAGAGAGCTGCACAGAGATTCCGCGTTTCCCCGGGGGAGAGTTCGAGAAAAGTCTCTCCCGGCTGGGGCGCCCTCAGAATCAGCCAGTAGAGCCGCCCCCGGTATTCCGGGGCCTGTCCGGAGCTGTGGTTTTCATTGGGAAACACGGCCAGGACCTCTCCTCCTTTAAGAACATATTCCTCTGATCCGATCACATAGGGCTGTATTCCTTCATCCATATAGCAGAACTCATAACTGTCGCCGTGGGTGTGCCTGGGAAGCTGATTATGTGCATAGGAATACTGATATCTCCCCAGGGCGATTACATCCTTCATTCCCAGGGTACGGAAATCAACGATTTTTCGGTCTTCCGAAGGATCAATCAATACATTCAGCATGTTCAATATCGTATTGCGAAACGATTAGGAATGCAATATGAAATTGAATGATATATTGTAGTTGAATGATGACTTCAGGAGAAAATCTGCGCAGAACCGTTTTTTTCGAAGACCCCGAATGGATCCCCATGGAATTTCATATCAATCCGGCATGCTGGCATCATTATCCCCCGGGATTTCTTCAGGAGCTGATGGCTGATCATCCCTTTCTTTTTCCTGATTTTTCTTCTAAAGAAAAGATTAATCCGCAATTTTCCCCGGTTCAGCGCAAGGATGAACCCTATACCGACCCCTGGGGCTGTGTATGGGAGACAACGGACAACGGGATTACCGGCACAGTGACAAAACACCCCCTTGCCGACTGGAAGGCTTTTGATTCATTCCTGCCGCCGGACCTGGAAAAAAGCGACGGCTGCTGTCCGGTAAACTGGCAGGAGGAAGAAGAGAGACTGCATTCAGCGAAAGAGAAGGGGGAAATGCCCAGGGCTGAGCTCAGACACGGCCATACCTTCCTTCAGGTCTGCGATATCCGGGGATACGAAAATGTTATTATCGATATGGCGGACGGGGAACCCCTGTTTTCGAAACTCCTGAAAATGATCGAAGAGTTCAACTGTTCGGTTGTTGACAGATGGATTTCCCTGGGCGCTGAAATGCTTGGATTCCCTGAAGACCTGGGAATGCAGTTCGGGCCCATGCTCTCACCTGATCATTTCGATAAGTATATAAAACCGATGTATACCAGGATGGTCGCTAAAGCGAAAAAAGCAGGGTGTATTATTCACATGCATTCAGACGGGGACATCCGCACTCTTATGAAAAGCCTGAAGGAGTGCGGCATGGATGTTTTTAATCTCCAGGACCTGGTGAATTCAGTGGACTGGATTGCGGAAAATCTCGGAGGCAGCGTTTGTGTGGACCTTGATATAGACCGGCAGAGTATTACCCCCTACGGAACTCCTAAGGAAATTGATGCCCTTATCAGAGAAGAGGTAAAAAAAATCGGCAGCAGCAAAGGGGGACTTATGATGATTTACGGTCTTTATCCCGGTGTTCCTCTGGAAAACGCAAAGGCTGTTATGGACGCAATGGAAACCTATGCAGGATTTTTTCATTAGAGGAAACACAGCTGGTAATTTGACAAATGGTTTCCGGAGATTTAGAATTTTAAACGCTCCTTTCGGATGCGTTAAAATATTAATGTAAATCCCTATCTCCGGGACGTAGTTATCGGCGCAATAATCATCATTGCGGTTTCCGTGAGTAATTATACAAGGGAAAGCAAATAAGCAGGTGATAGTATGAAAAAAATCGACCTTCTTTCTACGGTAAAAGGTTCTCATTTTGAAAATTTTTATCCTTCAGCCTGGGACCTTGATAAAATAGACCGGTGCTGCAGTTATCCTCCTGAAGATGTTTTCAAACGGGAATCCTGGTGGCACAATGATTTCCGGCCTGTTCAGGCGGACACTCTGGAAGATTTTAACACCATGATGGGCCATGAAATCGCATTTCAGATAAAACTTGCCCGGAACGAAGGACGGGACCTTATCCTTATTCTTTCCGCCGGACCCATGGGCATGTACCGGTGGGCAGCGGAGTTTCTCAAGGCATGGAACGTGGACTGTTCCCATGTCCACGGTTTCAACATGGATGAGTGGAGCGACAGCGAAGGGAATACTCTTCCCTCCAGCGACCCGGGGGCTTTTCGGAATGCCATGGAAGCTGCCTTTTACGGCCGCCTCGGTGATCTTACAGTTCCGGAAAAACAGCGTCATTTCGCTACCCGGGATGAACTGCCCGAATATCCAGGGGAAATCGCGGACTTAAAAGCAAAAGGTGCGAAATTCGTTTTAATTTACGGGATAGGCTGGGTGTTTCATATTGCCTTCTGGGAGCCCCAGTTTGCCGAAGACTTCAGTTCAATAGAAGATTGGAAAAAAGAGCCCTTCCGCCTGGCCGCAAAACTTCATCCTCTTACAATCATTCAGAATTCCATAACCAGTTTTAAGGGTCGGATAACCCTTGTACCGGCAAGGGCGAACACCATAGGACCGGGAATATTTCTGCAGGCTGATTATACTATCGGCGGCGTGGACGGCTATCTGCCTGCAAGGAAAATGATTTACCAGAGCATGGCCCTGTGGGTAACATTGAAATACGGCCCGGATATGTGGCTACCTTCCAGTGTTATGCCGGGATATCCCGGTAAACTGTTTTTCATTAAGGACCTCGCAGGCCCTCTTGTTCCGGAAGTAAATTAGTTCCGGTATTCCAAAGAGAATGATAAATCCGGCGGAAATAAAGAGATTATTCAAAGAATACTATAAAAGAGAGCCTCAGTTCTTTGCCCGGGCCCCGGGGCGGATAAATCTGATCGGGGAACATATTGATTATAATAACTGTCCGGTCCTTCCGGCAGCCGTCAGCAGGGAAGCAGTCCTTGCAGCCGCACCCCGGAAAGACAGGAAAGTCCTTATTTCATCCACCCAGGACGGTGCTGAAAACCTGGAATTTTCCCTTGAAAAGAATATTCCTCCTTTCCCGACCGGTTCCTGGGGCAATTATCCGAAAGCCGCCTTTCAGAGCATGATTGCCTATGCAGAAAGCAGGGGAACCTCTTCAGAGAAATTCCCCGGCCTGGATATCCTGTATCATAGTACTATACCCTCTGCAGCAGGATTAAGCTCCTCCTCAGCCCTTGTCGTTGTAACGGCAATTCTTCTTCAGGCCGCATACACTGTTCCCGAACTTAAAAAAATTGATTTTGCAGCTCTTCTGGCAGAGGGAGAGAAATATGTGGGGACCCAGGGGGGCGGTATGGACCAGACCGCAATCCTCTTCGGGAAAGCAAACCACGCAGTAAAGATCGGGTTCAATCCCCTGAACGTAGACTACGTGCCTTTTCCTGAAGAGTATACGGTTGTTGTAGCTGACAGTATGGTAAAAGCCCCGAAAACCCGGGAGGCCCTTGAAAAATACAATCTCCGCTCCAGGGAATGCAGAATAGCGGCAGCTATGCTGAACCGGGCGTTATCCGGGAGGCACAGCCTGAAAAATCCGATTGCCTTTCTCGGAGATTTAACTGAAAAAAAGACAGGAATTCCCCAGGATAGACTGGACAAAGAAACAGGGGATTTTTTCCGCCCGGAACCCTATACCCCTGAAGAGATTACTTCCTTTTTCGGGGATGTCCCCGGGAACCTGCCCCTTAAGCCTGAACCTCCCCAGGGGTTTAAGCTCTTTCAGCGGTTTTCCCACGTAATGACAGAGTGGAAGAGGGTTGAGGATTCCGCCGAAGCCCTTACCCGGAGAGATATGAAGCTTTTCGGAAGGCTTATGGATCAATCTCATTCGAGCTGCAGGGACCTTTATGAGATAAGCTGCAGGGAACTGGATGTGCTGACCGAAATCTGCCGCAGCGGGGGAGCCTTAGGTTCCCGCCTGACAGGGGCGGGATTCGGCGGATGTACAGTAAGTGTCGTAGCTTCGGAAAAAACAGAGGAAATCCTCCGGTACATCGAAAAGCACTATTACCGGGAGTATCTCGGAAGAGAGCAGGACGTTTCGGACTCCCTGTTCGCAACCGGATTAACCCGGGGAGCGGAATGCAGGAGAACAGAATGAATGATAAAAAGACAATGATTTTTAACGGCAGGGTCATTACCGAGACCCATATAATAGAAGAAGGTTTTGTATGTATTGAGAATGGAAAGATAACCCGAATCGGCAGGGGGAAACCGGAAGGGGAAGGTTTCAGAGAAATTGATGCCCGGGGGAACTATATTTCTCCGGGGTTTGTCGACATGCACACCCATGGAATCATGGACGTTGATTTTATGGATAGCGGTGTCGAAGATCTTCAGCGCGGGTTCATTGAGTATGCAAAACGGGGAGTTACCCGGGTAAACGGAACACTCCTCTCCAATCCCCTGGAAAGGATCATCAGCCAGATCGCTGTTATACGGGAAGCCCGGGAGAAGAGCAGAGAAGGCGCACTCCTTCATGGTGTTCATGTGGAAGGGCCGTATTTAGCTCCCCGGTGCAGAGGCGGACATGCCCTGGAATATCTTAAGCATCCGGAAAAGAACGATGTAGACAGGCTTTTAGGCGAAACAGGCGGCATGATTAAAACTTTGACCTATGCGCCGGAACTTCCAGGTTCAGATTATCTTACAGAACAGCTCGCCGGTCATGGAATTGTACCCGTTCTCGGACATACCGAAGCCTCCTTTGAGGAAGCTGAAGCCGCAATACTCCGGGGGGCCAGGCATGTAACTCACATGTACGATACAACCATGGGATATAAGGAAGACCCGGATGAGGCCCTGGTTATGATGCCCGGTATGGAAACAGCTGTTCTGTATCACGATGAAGTGAGTATAGAGCTTATCGGGTGCCCGGTTCATGTACCGAAACCCTTTTTTAAATTTATCGCGAAGATCAAACCCCGGAACAAGCGGATAGTTGTCACGGATTCGCTTGTTGGTACCGGGATGCCTGAGGGTTCAATTATCACTTACAAAGACGGAAGGGAGGTTTATGTGGAAAAGGGGGTCCTCCGTATGATAGATGATGACCCGAAAGTAAACGGAAACCTCACCGGCAGTGCGGTTACCATGAATACTGCCCTCAGGAGACTTGCCGAATACGCGGAGCTTCCGGTTTTTGAAGCCGTGCGGTGGGGCAGTCTTAATCCGGCGACAACTCTGGGGATAGAAAAAGAGACAGGCAGCATAAAAATAGGAAAGTACGGAGATATTGTGATCATGGATGACAATTTCAAAATCAAAACGACCTTCCTTCAGGGAAGAATATTATATCAAGGAAATTAAACATGACGCCATATAAAGTTGGAATTGTAGGATTCGGATGGGTTGCGGGAGCACACATGGAATCATTCTGCAAAATGGAGCAATTCGAAGTCACAGCAGTTATGTCCTCAAGAAATCTGGACCCGGGGGAAATAAGAAAGCAGTACGGAGCCGACGTTAAGATTTATCATGATTACAGAGAATTCCTCAGGGACCCGGAGATCGATATTGTTGATATCTGTACACCCCAATTCCTCCATCCGGAACAGGCTATTGCCGCCTCGGATGCCGGTAAAAGCATCATTATCGAAAAACCTATAGCCCTTACTTATGAAGATTCCCTGAAGATGCTGGAAAGGATACGTAAAAATAATACGAAAACCTCTATCTGCTTCGAGGTAAGGTTTATTTCATCTGCAAAAGCAATAAAATCGATCATTTCCCAGGGCCTTATCGGCGATGTTTACTATGGAGAGGCTGATTATTATCATGGGATCGGTCCCTGGTACGCGAATCAGCGCTGGGAAGTAAAGAAAAAGAACGGCGGAAGTTCCCTGCTCCGGGCAGGCTGCCATGCCCTGGATATCCTTGTTTATCTGGTTGAACAGGAAGTGGAAGAGGTTTTTACCTACGCAAATACCAGCACAAACAAGGTATATGAACCCTACGATTATCCGCTGAATACTGTTACTCTGCTGAAATTTAAAAACAACGTAATCGGAAAGGTTTCCTCATGCACTGACTGCATGCAGCCCTATGTTTTTAATATGAATATTCTGGGAAGCGAGGGAAGCATTAAAAATGATCAGTTCCATTCCAAAAAAATTGAGGGCCTCAATGGCTGGTCAAAGATGGATGTTGATCTGATAGACAGCGGCGATGTTTCAAACCACCCCTATGTTGAGCAGTTTGCCCATTTTGCGGAAAGCCTGGACAAGGGAGTCGAGGCATCAAATAATCTGGAAAGTGCTTTTGAAACCCACAGAATTATTTTTGCGGCGGATAAATCAGCGGAAACAGGCAAACCGGTTCAGCTGAAGGACTTTCCTAAATAATCCCCAGCTCTTTTCCCACTTTTCCGGTAATTTCCAGTACTTTGTCCAGGGCTTCATCATCATGGGTGGCCATGAAGGAAGTCCGGAGGAGACACCGGTTCGGAGGTACTGCAGGGCTGATAACCGGATTTACATAGATCCCTGCTTCGAAAAGAGTTTTCCAGAAAAAGAAGGTTTTTTCAAATTCTCCTATTATAAGGGGAACAATAGGAGTTTCCGCGGTTCCGATATTGAATCCCAGAGAAGAAAATCCCTTGATCATTTTATCTGCAATCTGCTGAAGCCGCTTAACCCGTTCCGGTTCTTCCGCAATTATTTCAATCGCCTTTGACACTGCGGCAATATTCGCCGGCGGCATGCTGGCGCTGAAAATAAGGGGCCGGGCAAAGTGCTTAATATAGTCAATCACTGTGGATTTTCCAGCAACGAACCCGCCTATGGATCCGAGAGATTTTGAAAAGGTGCACATTATAAGATCCACGCCTTCAGTTATTCCGAAATGTTCCATGGTCCCCCTGCCGGTTTCGCCGATTACCCCAAGGGCGTGGGCTTCGTCCAGGTATACTCCGGCATTATATTCGTCGGCAAGTTCGATCAGCCGGGGAAGGTTTACAATGTCCCCCTCCATGCTGAAAACCCCGTCCGTTACAATCAGCTTCGGGGATTTTAACGGAACAAGTTTCAGCCTCTTTTCCAGGTCATTCATATTATTATGACTGTACCTGTGGAGGTGGATATTCCTGTTGATCCCTGATGTAAGGAATATGCCGTCTACAATTGACGCATGATTGTATTTGTCCGTAAAAATATGTTCTTTTTTCCCGACCAGGGCTGAAATTGCGCCGAGATTTGTCTGATACCCTGTGGTAAAACAGAGAGCTTCTTCAGTACCGAGAAAATCCGCGATCTGTTTCTCCAAAGCTTCATGGAGACTGAGGGTGCCGTTCATAAATCTCGAACCGGAACAGCTGGTTCCATGCTCTTTAATGGCTTGTATGGAGGCTTCCCTTACCCTGGGGTCCTGGGCAAGGCCGAGATAGTTATTCGAACCTGCCATAATAAGTTCCCGGCCTTCAATGAATACAGATGTGCCGAGGCTTTTTTCTATAGGCCTGAAAAAAGGGTAAATCCCGGTTTTTCGTGCGTCAGCGGCATCGGTGTATTCATAACATTTATTAAAAATGCTTTTTACCTGTGTTGCTGTATCCATTATTCACTCCCTGTCTTTACTTTTTTTATGTCCTTATCCATGGTTGAGAATACAAATCCCGGGAAAAGCCTCTTTGCAGTATAAGTAATTTTACCCATGGCTGATGGAATAATCATAAATTTATTCCGGCTGATGTCTCTGAAACAGGCGTCCGCAACGAATTCCGGAGATACCACTTTTACAGTCCCGGAAACGGCTTTTGTTTCCTTTGGCTGCATTTTTTCTTCTTCAGCGAACTGGGGTGTGTCCGTGTCAGGAGGGCACAATACATGCACCTTTATATTATGGGGCTTTAATTCACTTCTCAGCACTTCCGAAAAACCGATTACCGCAAATTTTGAAGTGCTGTATGCAGAATAACCAAAAACCCCGACAAAGCCTGCAATGGAAGATACATTTACTAGAGTGCCTCTGCCCGCTTTCTTCATGTACGGAAGAACACATTTACACACATTCCATGTTCCTGTGACATTGGTATCCATTAGCCTCCGAAAAGCATCATCAGGAATGTTTTCAAAGTAATCAGGATAGACAATACCGGCTGAATTCACCAGAAGATCTGGAGGGGAGTTTTTCTCAAGAAATCCGCCTAAAAGGGATTGTACAGCTTCTGAATCAGATATATCAAGGGATATATATTCAGCTTTCTGATCTTCCCTGACGAAACGTGCTTTTATTCTTTCACCAGCTGTTTTAAGACGTTCTTCATTTCGAGCCAGTATACAGACGTCACTGCCTCCTGCCGCAGCAAGCTCAGCAATGGCGAGTCCTATGCCGCTGGAACCGCCTGTAATTATCGCAGATTGAAAAAATCCCTTCTTCATGCCTCTTGTTAACCTTTGAAGATGTATTTATACACGATTTTTTTTGTTATGGATATAGCAGATAAGGGATTATTATACAGCCCGTCTTCCATATTCGGCATATCCTCTGCGCACGATTTCATCATGGAGGGCTGTCAGATTGTTAATACTGTAATCAGGTTCCATATGATACGAAACTGCAAGAGGGCCGCCGTTATTTTCCTGTATCAGGCTGTTGACCCAATGGACGATCTCTTCCGGCTCCGCATTTTCCCGCAGGTATGAAACCGGATGTTTCCTAAGGCTCTTCCGCATATATCCGCATAGGGCTTAACGAATCTGCTGAATGCCTCCGGAGCATTCACCGATGTGAATGCCGGTAATGGGAAGCTTTGTCTTTTCTGAAAAATGGAGTATCAGTATCCTGTACCACTCTTCTATCCTTTTATGAACAGCTTCAACGAATTCAGGGTTTTCAAAAAGAAGAATAAAAACAGTGTCGCCTATCAGTTTAAAGGATGTGGTTATAAAACCATGGATGGTCGCCCTGCCGGAACGGTCCCAGAAAAAGGGCGGTATTATAGTGCGGCCGGGAAGGCTTTCCTGCATTTCCTCAATTTGTTCATCAAATAATTTAATCAAAGGATGATTCAGGAGGTCCTCTGCCCCGGGCAGGTCCTGCACATCTGTAATATGTTCAGTATGAGATTCGGCTGTATGCCTCCTACAAGGACGATATCCGGTCCAGTATATTCCGCCTGCACAAGATTGGATTCCATGTTATAGATCGGATACCGGGAAAACCTGCCGTCTAGAAACTCGGCGATTTTCCTGTCCTGTTCCCACCGGCACCGGGGATCAAAATAGTAGGATTCAGGAAAAGTAAATCCTCCTTCCTGAAAAAGCCATCCCTTCGAAACACTGCCCTGGATCATGAGGTGTTCTATCATAGAATTCAGCTCTTGTATTTTAGTAAGGAAATACAGTAGGATTTTTTACCGGAATGAAAAATTACACCATAACAAACGGTACTTTTGTATTTCCCGACCGCATGGAATCAGGCCTGACTATCCTTGTAAGGGACGGCATTATTGAGGAAATAGGCCGGGACCTGCACCTGAATTCACAGCTGCCCGGTATTGATGCCCAGGGAGGGTTTGTTACACCGCCGTTATTTGACCTGCACATCCACGGCTGCGGGAACATCAGCATTGATTCTCAATCAGAACCCGGAACCCTTAAAAACCTGAAGACCAAACAGGAAGAATACGGGGTACGACGGTTTTGTCCGACAATGATGGCTGATTCGGGGTGTATAAAACTCCTGGGGTCTGAAATCCGGGAAAATCCGGAATTACGGAGTATAATCCCCGGGCTTTATGTAGAAGGCCCTTTTGTCAATTCGGGGAAAAGGGGAGGAATCCTGCCTTCCTATGTACAGGAACCGAACACAGAATACCTGGAAAAATTGCACAATCTAAGTTCCGGAACAATAAAAATCATGACTCTGGCCCCGGAATTACCTGGATCGGAAGAGATCATTGCAAAGATGCAGGACCTCGGTATAATACCGGCTTTCGGGCATACCCTAACGTCCCTGAAAACAGCCCTGGCCCGAAAACCTGCCGGGAAAATGGTTATTACCCACCTTTTTAATGCCATGTCGGGGTTTTCCCATAAGGAAGCCGGTCTTGCCATGCTTCCTTTTTCCGACAGGGATGTATTTTTCGAGATTAACGGAGACAGTGTTCACCTGAATCCGGAAACCTTAAGGATCTGCGCGGAATATCTGAATCCTGACAGGATGATCCTCATTTCCGATGCTGTTGTATCAGCAGGAACAAGCCGTTCCGGCGGCAGTTATTACGGCAGAGAGGTCTTTTCCGGTACCGGCGGGGTTTGCTATCATGACAACGGTACTCTCGTGGGATCAAATATCTGTATCAATAAAATTGTAAAAACATATACCGAAGCCTCCGGGGCGCCTATGTACGAGGCTGTAAAAGCGTCAACCCTAAATCCCTGCAGGCTCCTTGGAATTGATGACCGTTACGGGAGCATAGAGGCTGGAAAACAGGGTGAGTTTGCGGTTTTTGATTCTGAAATGAACCTATTAATGAATGTAAGCTAATGGATGTTTATCTATTGACTATAAGGAGATAAGTGAACTCCAGGAAAGCTTCAATGACCCTGATTAAGGGTTATTAAAGATGCCACATATCCAGAAGATCTCCCTGAAGAGAAAGGACTTCCGCGGCGGCCTTCATGCACTGGATTTCAGACCGCTCAAGATTAAGGCGGAGCTGTTCCACCTGCAGGACTGTCCGCAAGCCCTGTTCAAAGAGAAGCCCTCCTTCCTTGAAGGAAAGCATGTCATTTTCCTTCTGCAGAACGGCATTGGCGAGGGCATCTTCGGAAATGGCAAGGCTCTGTTTAAGAATGTCTTTTTCCAGGGCTGCTGTAAATTTTTCCACCGCGATATCAGTTTCTTTTTCTTTAATTTCATCATAAAGGTCCTGGAGGTCTTCTCCTTTCAGGTCTGCCGGGGAAAAGGAAAATTCAAGGCTGATGGAGAAGGCGGTTTCCGGCAGACTGAGGCTGGATGAGGCTGTTAAATCAGGCTGCCATTTTTTTGCTGTTTTAGCTTCGGATTCCAGAGACCGTTTTTCAATTCCGAGATTTTTCAGTTTTTGGGAGGTTATAGACTGGTCCTGAAGACCGGTTATTGTATTTTTTCTTTCTGTAATAAGGAACTGAAGAACTTCCAGGGAGAGTTCCGGTATTACAATTTCTTCTTCCGAAGGAGCAAGCAGAAGCATGAGTTCCTTTCGGCTGTTAAGATAATTCAGTTCCTGCTGGTAGACTGACTGCTGGGCATCTTTCAGGGAAAGGACCTGCTCCTGGACGTCCTGGAATGAAGCTTCGCCTATTTCTTCCTGTTTCCGGATAACCTCATATTTTCGGTTTTCCAGGGCAAGAGTCTCTTTTGCCAGGTCCCGTTCCATCCCCTGTATTGCTGCCCTGATGATAAGGTTCTCGGTCCGCCGGAAGATTGATGATTTCAGGTAGTCGAGAGTTACTTTGGCTTTTTCACATATTTCCTGCTCCGGGATATTTTCAGCCTTTGGAATAAAGGGGCTTACCTTCAGACTGATCGATTCTTTCGTAATCCCAAGGGAATTAATGCTGAAATTCCCCCCTGCCCTGAATTGGGGCGTAATGGGAACAGAGACTTCTGCTGTACCGGAAAAAATATTTCCCTGGGGCCCGGGTGATGAAGGGTCAGGAGTTATGTAGGCGTAGCCGCCACCCACAGCGGCCCTGGCCTCCTTTATTGTTTTTTCAAGGATGCAGTTCTCCCGGGCATCTTTCAGGTTTTTCTCTGCTTTCTGAATTTCCAGGTTCTGAGACTGTACCCTGGCCGGGATTTCCAGGAAAGAGGCAAGAGCGTCCTCTTCCGGTTCCCGGCCCACAGCCTGGAAAATAACGATGAAAAATATCAACATAATAGAAAAGATTATTTTCATAATTAATTCTCCGGCACAGGCTTAATGTTGATCATACTGAGGATTGAAGGAACCATAAAAAGAGTGAACAGGGTAGAGATAAAAAGCCCTCCGGAAACAGCTATGCCCAGGGGCTGAATAATATTTGCACCTTCTCCGAACCCGAGGGCAATGGGAAGCATGCCGCATATTGTAGTGAGGGAAGTAATAATTATGGGCGTAAACCGTATGCCCGCCGCATCAATTAAGGCATTGAGCTTTTTCTCGTGGTTTTTCAGGTTTCTCAGGTAAAAATCGATCATAATGATCGCATTATTAACAACAATACCTCCCAGAAGAATTGTCCCGAGCATTGAATTCAGGCTGAGGGTTGATTTAAAAAGATACAGGCTGAAAATGACCCCGATAAATCCCAGGGGAACAGTTACTATAATCACCAGGGGAATAACAAGGGAGTTGAATTGAAAAGCAAGAAGAAGATAGATCAGGATAACTGAAGCTCCCAGGGCAACAAAAAGAGAGCGGATCGCGTTATCCAGCTCCTCCTGAGGGTTCTCAAAGGTTAAAGAGTATCCTGAGGGGACCTCGAGTTTCTCTTCCAGTTCTTTCCGGATTTGGTCTTCGAATTCTCCCCGCCTGACGGCAGGTGTT
>Ga0272441_10006904_pt1 | contig 18746 bp, 15 predicted proteins | sample SSMProp6N_FD_193582 | JGI IMG/M metagenome (GOLD analysis project Ga0272441, IMG submission 193582) | Marine sediment archaeal communities from Little Sippewissett salt marsh, Falmouth, MA, United States - SSM-Prop-6N | ecosystem: Environmental > Aquatic > Marine > Wetlands > Sediment ... | reverse complement strand
AATACTCATCGAGGCGCCCCCCCCACCGACTGCCATGTCGAGCCATCAGGTGAATGGGCTGCCGTGAAGTTGCCCTGGCCATCCCACTCCAATCGTACCCAATGTGGAGCAGTGACCCCTGTCTGCTGCGCATAGCCGACCGTTTCACCGCTCGTATCGCTGCGGCCCTGAAAGTGCACCCCCTTGCCCGGTGTAACAAACACAAAGGCATGCTTCGAACCGGCGTCCCGCGTCTCGCGAATCATTACGCCTGCTTTGGCCCAAAGGTGCGTGTTCGTCATGCTCTCGATCCTTGCGACAATCGTACCCGGTCCGGTGAGTGTCTTGTAGCCGAAGTGAAACTGATCGGCAGAACCGTAGACATCCACACTGCGGTCCGTCATTGTGTATACGCCGATCGGGTCCTCTGTGAAGCTTCCAATAGAAATCACTTCCTTAAACAAATGTTCACCAAGGATGGTAAGGTCCTGAACATCAATAATGCCATCCCCCCAGGGCGTGGGCCCTATGTCATACATCGGCTCGTCCAGTCCCCAGTGTTCGACTAGAATCAATAGATCTTCCATGTCAATATAGTCGTCGCCGTTGAAGTCAATGCTTGGAGAAGCGTCCATCTGCCACACATCGAAGTATCCATACCTTGGGCGTTTCTTGTGGTCGGTAAAATACAGTGTAGAACCGTCATGTGACAAACAGGGCGCCCATTGACCGTTCAAATCATTAACGGGTGGTCCAAGATTGATCGGTTCTCCCCAAGGTTCAGTTTTCGATTTGCGTCTTGTTAGCCAGATGTCCCCCTCACCGTATCCCCCTGGCCGGCCGGAGCAGAAGAAAAGCACAAGTCCATCACAGGAAATGTTTGGTGTTCCTTCTGTGCCAGAGTTGACCGTTGGGCCAAGATTGGTGGGTTCCTGCCACGGATCGTCTTTGGTCATGCGTGTTGTGACCCAAATATTCCACTCACCATAGCCTCCAGGACGAGTCGAACTGAAGTATAACTCCAGGCCGTCCTGTGAAATACTCGGTTCAGTGTCGTGAAAGGCTGTATTGATGATCCCTCCAAGATTCTGTGGTGAACCCCAGGCTTCAGAGACGGAGGATCTCCTACTTACCCACAAATCGGCCTTACCATATTCCGTCCACCCCGCCTGCCAATAAGGAGCGGTATAGTAGAGTTCCAGTCCATCAGCCGAAAGACTTGGGTAACCTTCACTACGGGGACTATTCAAAGGCGATCCAAGATTTATGGCCGGCTCCCATTCATCGCTCGTCGTTTTTCTCACTGACGTGAAAAGATCCCAAGTGGGAGAATTTGGTCGATCGGAGAAGAAGAAGATTTCTAAGCCATCCTTCGAAATAGTCAATCCATCAGTCCCGTCGCTGTTGATGTTCGGACCCAAATTTGTCGGCCGGCCAAAGATAATATCTGCCTTCGCACTCCCGACACAAAGGACAACCACAGCGACAAATCCAATTAAAATCATTTTGTTAACATTGAACCACTTCATTTTTCTTTCCTTTCAAAAATTTTGCCTATGTTTGCTTTCATGGGTTGATGGGCCGGCCGGGTAGTTGCTCGAATAAATGCTCCGCAAGAACGATCAGATCCTGGACATCGACAACGCCATCCCCCCAGGGCATTGGCCCGATGTCACACAAGGAATAATCTGTGCCCCAGTGGTCCACCATGATGCACATGTCGGCGGCGTCAACAATGCGATCGCCGTTGAAGTCAACGATGGGGATAATTGGCGCCTGGTATGCGTCGCCGTACATTCCACCGAATCCGCCAGGCCGTTCAGAACCAAAATAGAGAGTGGAACCATCGGGTGAAATTAGCGCACCACCATCATAAGACGAACTGTTGACGATTGGGCCAAGATTGTCAGGAGTACCCCAGGGATCTGAGATACTCGCCCGTCTGGTAAGCCACATATCTCCTTGGCCAAATCCCCCTGGTCGGATGGGAGACCCGATTTCCTCGCAGACGAAAAGCAGCAATCCGTCGGAGGACAGAAAAGGATAAGTGTCGCAAGCCGAACTATTTACGGACGAGCCGAGGTTCACCGGCTCTCCCCAGGGATCGTCTTTGGTTGAACGTCTTGAAACCCATATATCGAAATGGCCATATCCGCCAGACCGGTTTTCTGAGTAAAAATAGAGTTCCAGCTCATCAGGCGAGAGACGTGGCGCACCATCTCTACGAGAGCTATTTACCAACGGACCCAGGTTTTCAGGTATTCCCCATGCATCGTCTTTTGTGGCCCTTCTTGTAACCCACATGTCTAAGCTGCCATAACCACCGGATCGGTTTGAGGTGAAGTACAGTTCCAGACCATCGTGCGATATGTGTGCAACGAATTCGTGTCCCCCGGCATTGACCACTGGCCCAAGATTTACAGGTGTGGCCCAGTCATTGTCTATTGTCTCTCGTGTGGTCACCCATATGTCCCAGCTCCCACTCCCTCCAGGACGGTCTGAGTCCATATACACTTCCAGACCATCAGAGGAAAAGCAGCCAATGCAGTCCCCCCACGAACTGTTGACAGGTGGCCCCAGATTCGTAGGTTCGCCAAACGTGAAATCCGCCCTAACAGATCTGCCGCCAAGAACCATTGCGGCTACAACTCCGACTAACACTAATTTCATTCTGTAATCATTTAACCGTTTCATTTCTCTTTCCTTTTAAAAATTGTTGCCAATATTCATTTTCATGGGTTGACAGGCCGGCCGGGCTTGTCGTTGAAAGCTTTCACCCTTTACTCTGCGCGCTTTTTGAAAAAAAATTTGAGTTTAGGGTTTAAGGGTTCAGGATTCACAAGAGAGCCGTCGGTGTCTCAACCGCCAGCTCTCTTGTTATATTAGCCACTTTTTCTTTACTGCGGGCGACTGTTCTCGAGATCACGGAGAAAACAGACGCCCCAAAGGGCTACTCCCGAGTATTCTCCAATGCCTCAAGCCGTTTCTTCAAGTCTTCGTTTTCGGCCTTCAGTTTTTGACTTTCAGTCTTGAGTTCTTTGACGGCTTCAACCAGAAGCGGCGTCAACCTGCTATAGTCCATCCCGCTGGCATATGTGCCATCTTCTTCGTAACGGACAATTTCCGGCAGGACTTCTCCAACTTCTTCGGCGATCATACCAACATCGCGTCCTCCGCCATGTTCAACATCCCACTTAAAACACACACCCCTTAGACGAAGAATTTTTTCCAGCGGCTCATTGATGACCTGAATATCACTCTTCCAGCGAATAGATGAGGCAGATTCATAAGTCCCATGTGCGGCATAAAAATCACAATCTGCGCCCGAGGCTCGAACACCGATGCCATGACTCGAGAAGTCGCCGCCAATTCCGGTCGCTGTGTTGCTCCTACCTTTGACAGCGGCTACAAAACCCTGGCCAAAGACACCGATTTTATCGCCGGTGGCATGAACGCCAGTGCCACCACTACTATTGTTCTTGAAAACGCCGCCAATTCCGTTCGTTTCATCGCTCTCAGCTTTGACACCGACCTTGTTGCCATAGCTATAGACGCCAGTACCATAACGACTGTAGAAGTCGCCGCCAATTCCGTCAACGTCAATGCTCTCACCATGGACACCGGCTTTACCGCCAAGAGCATGGACGCCAACACCATGGGAAGCACGAGCCCAAAATTGACCGCCCCAGTCACGATCATAGTTACGGGCCGCGATGCAGTCTAAGTTGATGAGATGTCTTCCTCCTGCATCTCCCGGCAGCAATGTCTCACCAGAAGGTCCGGTGCTCGTTAATCACAGTATTTCATAAATTCCTCCTACAGTACCTGACTCACCTTGGGGGCCTTGGGGTCCTTCCGTCCCCGGCTCACCTTGGGGTCCTTCCGGCCCTGGCTCACCTTGAGGACCTGGAGGCCCTTCTATTAATTCAACGGTATCTATCTGGTTTTGTAAGTCTTGATCAGCAGCGATTCTGTCAGAAATTTCCTGAACGATCAGTTCGTGCAAATCATCCAGTGTATTCCATATCTCTCCAATGGCGTTCCATATCTCTTCAAATGGCTGTCCATTCTGACCTGGTTGTCCCACTGCCACCGAGGGAAGAACCGAGATCACTCCAACAAATAAAATTGTTAAAATCTTTGTCCTTTTCATTCTCGTACCCTTTCAAAAAATTGTTGATCAATCTGGCTTTCGGGACTCTTGTCGAAAGCTTTCACCCTTTACTCTGCGGGCAGAATCGAAATGCTGCGCGCTCATGGGGAAAAAATATAAAAATCTCCTCTTTCAATGTGCATTTTTCGTGTTTAAATGGCGATTTCTGACTTCAACAACAGTAAAAATATGTTAAAATGGGTTTAACTCGGTAAGTGTCGCCGATGCAGGCTTTGTTGGTTATAAACAGGAGTTCCTGAAGATGGCTTATTCCGAGCCGACAGGTATGGGGGGAGCACGGCAGGCATTTCTCACAACCCAGTGGTCACTGATCGAGAATATCCAGAACGGCAGGGACCGGGACAACGCTCTGATCGGCTATTTACTGAAGCAATACTGGAAGCCCGTCTATTGCTACCTGCGTCATAAAGGCCACGGCAACGAGCAGGCCAAAGATCTGACTCAGGGCTTTTTCCACGAAGTCGTCCTGAACCGGGACCTGGTCGGCCGGGCGGACTCATCCCGCGGCCGCTTTCGCGCGTTTCTCCTTCACGCCCTCAAGCAGTACGCCAATAAACAAAATCTCAAAGAACAGGCTCAGAAACGCTTAGAGGAAAAAGCCGTCGCCTTCGAGATGGAAGAAGAGCCTGTTTTGCCCGAGAGCGTTGCCCAAACCACCGCCGAGGATTCCTATCATTACGCCTGGCTGTCGTCGTTGCTGGAGCACGTCCTCAATGAGGTCAAAGAGGCCTGTGAGGATGAAGGGATGGAACCTCACTGGTCGCTGTTCAATAAACGCGTTGTTTGGCCCATTTTCGGCAACCGCACCTCACCCTCCTTGTCCGAACTGTGCGAAACCTATGATATTGACGACGTCAAAAAGGCCTCCAATATGATGATTACGGTGAAACGTCGTTTTCGGGCCGCCTTGATGCAGCACGTCCGCAATACCGTCCTCTCCCAGGGCCAGGCGCCGGAGGAATTGGAAGAATTATTACAATTTCTTCCAAAAAGCGCGCAGCATTTTTAATCAGCCGGCAGATAGATGGTAGAAGCGTCGTCGAAGCCCTTGTCTGTTAGGGCTTTTATGACCTGGGTCGTCATAAAATAGGATATCAGGAGTTGTTCGATGACAAAGAAAGATTCGATCTTTGGGGCCGAACCGGAAGGGCTCCGGCAGCTTATCCGTTCCGGCATGGATATCGAAGAAGAGTTACACGCCGGGGAACAGCCCCCGGCCAGCGGGTGCGTCGGCGGGCTGATGGAGCGGCCCGGCACCCGCATCGGGTGTTATAAGCTGCTTAAGCAACTGGGTGAAGGCGGCATGGGCATGGTCTATCTCGCCGAGCAGGACCAGCTTATTCGGCGGCGGGTGGCCCTGAAGATTATCAAGCCCGGCATGGATTCCAAGCGGGTTCTGGCGCGGTTCGAAGCCGAGCGCCAGGCGCTGGCCTTGCTGGACCATCCGAACATTGCCCAGGTCTATGACGCCGGTACGGCCGAGAGCGGCCGGCCCTATTTCGTCATGGAATACGTTAAGGGCACGCCCATCACGGAGTTCTGCGACCGTCATACGCTGAGTATCGAACAGCGTCTGCGCCTTTTTCAGCAGGTTTGCCAGGCCGTCCATCATGCCCATCAGAAGGGGATCATCCATCGGGATATCAAACCATCGAATATTCTCGTGACCAGCGAGAACGATCAGGTCATCCCGAAGATTATCGACTTCGGCGTCGCCAAGGCCGTCGTTCAGCCGCTGACCGAGCGGACGCTGATCACGGAAGAGAGCCAGTTGCTCGGCACGCCGGAATATATGAGCCCCGAACAGGTGGAATTTGCCAACGAAGATATCGACACGCGTTCCGACATCTATTCACTGGGCGTGCTCTTGTATGAGCTTTTGACGGGCGTTTTGCCGTTCGATTCCGAGATGCTTCGCCAAGGCGGGATGGAAAATATTCGCAAGATGATCCGCGAGACCGATCCCAGGACGCCGAGCACCCGTCTGACGAGGCTGGGCGATAAAGCGACGGAGATCGCTCAGAATCGGCGTATGGAAATCCGAACCTTAGCCAAGCATCTCCGCAACGAGCTGGAATGGATCCCGCTCAAGGCGATGCGCAAAGAACGTTCGGAGCGCTATAAGTCAGCCTCCGAGCTTTCGGACGATATCGACAACTTCCTGAAAGGAGCGCCCCTGATGGCCGGACCACCTACCGCCGGATATCGGCTCAAGAAATTCATATGTCGCCATAAGGCCCTCGTCGGCGGTGTTGCCGCTGTTCTGATCGTCTCGATCATCGGGACCATCGTTTCCGTAAGCTTCGCATTGGGCCAGGCCCGCGCCCTGGCCAAGGCGGAACTGATCGCAGATTATCTCGAAAGAGATGTCCTCAACGCCTTCGCCAGGCAAAGGGCTCGCGAAGTCACCGCCCACGATATCCTACAAATCATGTCGGAGAACCTCGAGACGAAGTTCAAGGATTATCCCCTCGTCGAGGCCTCCATACGCAGTTCGCTGGGTTTCATATACAATTGGGGCCTGAACGACTACAAGATCGCCGAGATGCATATGAAGCGCGCACGGCATCTTTACCAGCAGCAAGAGGATCGTGGGTACTCGAATACCCTGGGTTCGATTTACGGCAGACTCGGCAAGTACAAGGAAGGTGAAAAAGAGCTTAAAAGCCTTATAGAGCACCTACGCCGCAAGGGAAGGGATGAGCTGTCGCTGACTTTTCCGAAATGTAATCTGGCCAGGTCATATTATCATCAAGGCCGGTATAAAGAGGCGCAGGAGCTTTTTCTCGAAACGTGGGAGATTGCCGAGAAGGGCAACAGGATAGCCTGGGTGCAAAATTATGAGTGTGACATTGCCGAACTTTACTTAGCCCAAGGCAGGGAAGATGACGCGGAACGCATGTATATGGCGGGAATATCCCGCGGGAAGGCAGAGGGTCGGGATGCCCTGGGCCATAAAAGCGGACTTGGCCACCTTCGCACGCTGCAAGGCCGTTACGAGGAAGCGAACGATTTGCTGGTTAAAACCTGCGAGCTGGTACGCACATCGTTCGGTGAAGAACACCCGGATGCCCTTCAAATCATCCATAACCTTGCCTTTTTGCGCAGAGAGCTGGGACAGTACGAGCAAGCGGAGGCCTTGTTTCTCGAAGTATTGGACAGCCGGCGTAAAAGACTGGACGAAGACCACCCGGCGATACTTCATGTCAAGAACGACTTAGCCGTGCTGTACAAAAAGCAAGGCGAGTACAATAAGGCAGAGCCGCTTCTTCTCGAAGCCGTCGATGGCCGCCGCCTGAAACTTGGTAACACTCATCCCAACACCATCCAGTCACTTAACAATCTCATCGCCCTGTACGACGCCTGGGACAAGCCGGAAGAAGCTAAAGAGTCGCGCGCAAACATGCCAAAAGATAGTCGTTAGTGGTTCGTCGTTAGTGAATCGTCCGTTGAAGCCGCCTTCGGCGGCACTAAATACTAACGACTATATACTATTCACTTTAACACAGTTATTCTTCCCGATGTTCCTCAATGTGGATGCGAACGTTTTTTCTGTAGGGCTCGGACTCATCCGACATGGCTTTGTCTATTTTGTGCTGGGCCCAGAAAATCTTGACGGCGGTAATCCCACAGCCAATCCCGGCCACGAAGAACACGATGGCGGCAAGAACGGCGAATAAATCCCGCAGGATATAGACCAGAAAACCGAAGCCGATCAGGAGCAATCCTGTGATAAAAAGTCCGGCAGCGAAATTCCTCGACGCCTGCGAAATGACATTCGTGTAGAAACGGAAGCTCATATTTGAAAGTGCCTAAAATTGAAAGTGACTAAAGTGCCTAAAGTTGTAAGCGGCGCTTCATCACTTTAGTTCACTTTAGTCACTATAGTTCACTTTAGCTCACTTTAATACATTCCGCCGCCTGGAGGCCCTGCGGGAGGCGCTTCCTTCTTTTCAGGAATTTCGCTGACTACCGCATCCGTCGTCAACAGCAACGATGCAATGGAAGCGCCGTTCTGCAACGCAGCTCTTTCGACCTTCGTCGGCACAATCACGCCGAACTTGACCATGTCGCCGTATTCCTTGCGGAGCGCATCGTAGCCGAAGTTTTTGACCTTGCTTTCCATGACCTTCTGCGCCACGATCGAGCCATCCAGACCCGCGTTTTCGGCGATCTGCTTGATCGGCGCCACGACCGCCCGTCGAACGATATCCACGCCGATCCCTTCATCGCCGGTTACCTTGATTTTACCCAAAGCGGGCAGCGTCCGGAGCATCGGCACGCCGCCGCCGGGCAGAATCCCTTCTTCCACCGCCGCGCGGCAGGCATGGAGCGCATCTTCCACGCGCGCTTTCTTCTCTTTCATCTCGGCTTCGGTAGCGGCGCCGACATTGATCTGGGCCACGCCGCCGGCCAGCTTCGCCAGCCTCTCTTGCAGCTTCTCGATGTCATAGTCGCTGGTAGAGTTATCGATCTCGTTTTTGATCTGCTCGATCCGGCCCTTGATCGCATCCGTTGTACCGCCGCCTTCGATGATGGTCGTCGTGTCTTTGTCGATCGTGATGCGTTTGGCCCGACCGAGCTGTTTGAGCTCGATACTTTCCAACTGCAATCCCAGGTCCTCGAAAATCGCATCGCCGCCGGTCAGGGTGGCAATATCGCTGAGCAGGGCTTTTCGACGGTCGCCGAAGCCGGGGGCTTTAACGGCTGCGACCTGCAGGATGCCGCGCAGTTTGTTGACAACCAGCGTCGCCAGTGCCTCGCCTTCAACGTCTTCGGCGATCAGCAACAGGGGCTTGCCTTGTTTGGCAACCTTCTCGAGCAGGGGAACGAGCGATTTGACGGAGCTTATTTTCTTCTCGTGCACCAAAACGTACGGCTTCTCCAGCACGACCGTCATATTCTGCAGATTGTTGATAAAGTGAGGGCTCAGATATCCTTTGTCAAACTGCATGCCTTCGACGAGATCGACGGTTGTTTCCAGGGACTGGCCTTCCTCCACGGTAATAACGCCGTCTTTACCAACCTTCTCCATCGCTTCGGCGAGTTTCTTGCCGATTTCAACATCCTGGTTGGCCGAGCACGTGGCGACCTGTTCGATCTGCTTGCTCGATTCAATGGGCGTGCTCATTTTCTGGAGCTCTTTGACAATCTGCTCGACGCCCTTTTCGATGCCGCGTTTGACCTGCATCGCGTTGGCTCCGGCGGTGATGTTCTTAAGGCCCTCGTCAAAGATGCTCTCGGCCAGGATCGTCGCGGTGGTGGTCCCATCCCCGGCGACGCTCGAGGTCTTCGAGGCCACTTCTTTAACCATCTGGGCGCCCATATTTTCATAAGAATCTTCCAACTCGATCTCCTTGGCCACCGTGACGCCGTCTTTGGTGACCGTCGGCGAACCGAACGATTTTTCCAAAACAACATTTCTGCCGCACGGGCCCAGCGTGATTTTCACCGCTTTGGCCAGCTTCTTCACACCCTTCTGAATCGAGGCGCGTGCGTGGGTACCAAATGCTATCTTTTTCGCTGCCATATTGTCTTTCTCCTATTCTGTGGCTGATTATCTTCGTTCTTTTCACTATTCGATCACGGCCATGATATCCGATTCGCTCATGATCAAATATTCCTTGCCGTCGATCTTGACCTCCGTTCCGGCGTAGCTCGTGAAAAGTACACTATCCCCCTTCTTCACTTGCAGCTTCCTGACGGTTCCGTCGTCAAGCACTTTGCCGTCGCCGACACTGACAACTTTGCCTCTTTGCGGCTTTTCTTTGGCGCTGTCCGGCAGAACGATCCCACCGGCCGTCTTGGTTTCTGCATCGAGACGCTGAACGAGCACCTTGTCTGCTAATGGTCGAATCTTCATTTTATTTTTACTCCTTTCAAAAAAATCGTCTTTTTTGCCGTTGTTTGTTTGATTCGTGTGCCAAACACATCGATAACGTTTTTTTCATACGCGTTCCGCAAACTTGAAGGTCAGGCCTAATTCGGAATCGGAAGCTCCTCGCCAAACAGGCCGCTGTTGTACTTTTTGAGAAACAATCGATTCAATTGCTCGCGCAGAATCTGCATATCCACCGGCTTACCGATCACGCTGAAGACATCCAGTTGGAGGGCTTTGCCAAGCAGGGATTTGCCGGCGGTGCTGGTCAGAAGAATACACGGCAGCAGAGGATATTCTAACCGGATGATTCGTATCGTCGCCAATCCATTGGACCGTTCGGAGTCCATATCGACGATGGTGGTATGAATCCGCTTTCTTTCGATAATCTTAACAAACTCCGTTGCGCTCTCCGCCACAAGCAAGTTCACACCTCTGGGCCGGAATATTCGGCGCAGCGCCTCCGGCCATGCCCAATTCGCATCACTGACCAAAACATTCACTTCTTCGAGTCTTGATAAATTCGATACCATATCAATATTTCCTTATTTCACTGTGTGCAAAAGTCGTGCCAGATGTTTTTCTTCGGACCTTGAAAGGCGTAAATATTTATTTTATATAAACTTATATAAAAACCACCCTTCCGCTCCCACCTGCCAAAAATTTACAAAAGGACCTTTCCAACTGCCAACCTGACAGCTTTCGATGCCCGGATTCCCGATTCGAGTCGGGAAATCCCGGTTATCAGGTCTGGTTTGATGAATGAATGGGCTTTGCCAGCCTTTGAGCTGATGATCTTATCGGCCGATCGGCTCAAGGGCATGGTGCAGGAGACCACATCCACAAGCTCCAGAAACGAAATCTTCCCTTCTCATACCGAAAAGTTACAATATAGGCAATAAGTTGTTTGGTTTTTTATGTTAACTTAGATAAAACTTGTACCGATATAACCCTTAGATTTCAGGGAAACTGTACCCGGTTGGACACAAACAGTTTCGTAGATGATAAATCTTTTCATTATCTTCTGCTGTTCCACCCGGATACACGAAAGGAGATAAACGATGATAAAGAAAGCTCTGACTATCTCGGCTCTTTTGCTGTTGTTGTGCTCCCTGAGCTGCAAGAGCTGGTTCGGCCCGAAAAAGGCCAAAACAACAGACTCCAAAGTCACCGCAAGCGATTTCCTTCGGGACCAGTTTCGCCAGCCGACCGCCCAACCTGCCGCGATACCTCCGGCGGAAGCCGTGCCGACCCGCCTCGATGATGAACCTACGATTATGGGAACGGGAATGGTGGTTGTCAGCGAATCGGGATCCTCCGTCGTCTCAAGGACGTATCCATGGCCGGAGTGCGGTATTGTGCGTTTGGACAAGGATATGCCGAAGGAAGTCAGTCTGAACAGCCCGTTCGAATATACCATCCGGCTGACAAATCTGACGGAAACAACACTCACCGGTATCGTGGTGACCGAAGAGCTCCCGGAACATTTCAAATTTACGAAAGCTTCTCCGGCGGTGGATGAAGAAGAAGACAACCAGATTGTCTGGCATGTTTCGGCCCTCGGGCCAAAAACCAGCAGGCAATTTAAAGTTTCCGGCTCGGGGACTCACGTCGAGGCCCTCAAACACTGCACGACGGTCATCACGCCCGTCATCCCGGCCTGCGCCAGCGTGCAAATTATCCACCCGGAACTCCAATTAACGAAAACCGCTCCGGGCGAGGTTCTGCTGTGCGACGTGATTCCCGTCAGATATGTGGTGACAAACACGGGAACCGGGTCTGTCAAAAATGTCAAGATTACCGAAACGCTTCCCGGGGGACTCAGAACCACCGACGGCAAGAACGTCCTGACATTCAACGCAGGCACCCTCATGGCGGGCCAATCCCGTCAATTCTCCGCCGAACTGCGAGCCTCCAAGATGGGCCAATATATCAGCAAGGCCACAGCGAATTCCACCACGGGCACGAGAGCCGAATCGCCGCCGACGACAACGACGGTCGGCCTGCCCATCTTATCGCTCAAGAAAACCGGCATGGAGACGCAGTATATCGGTCGTCCCGTGAGCTATGAGATCACCCTGACCAACAAGTCGAACGTCGCCGCGAAGAACACCGTGCTGGAAGATATGATCCCCAGCGGTGTCACGGGCGTCAAAGCCACCGCCGGGGCCAAGCTGTCCGGCTCAAAACTCATTTGGGAATTTGGGACGCTCGAACCGAATATGTCCAAGAACGTCCGCATCTCCTACACGCCCAACAGGGCCGGCATCCTGGCGAGCAGCGCCACGGCGACCGCTTACTGCACCGAAGCCGTGACCTCATCCATGAGAACAACGATCACGGGCATTTCGGCCCTGTCGCTGGAGGTCGTGGATGTCGAAGACCCCGTCCGCGTGGGTTCCCACGCGACCTATATCATTCGTGTCGAGAACCAGGGTTCGGCCACGGCCACGAACATCCGCGTCGCCTGTGTCCTGGAGGATTACGTGCGATACATCTCGTCCGCCGGCGCCACGGCCAGCTCGCAGGACGGCCAGAACCTGAGGTTCTTCCCGCTGGCCAGTCTGGCGCCGAAGGCCAAGGCCGCCTGGCGCGTCGTCGTCGAGGCGGTCCGCCCGGGCGACCTGCGCTTCAAAGCCGTCATGCACGCCGATCAGCTCACGCGTCCCGTCGAGGAAACAGAATCCACACACTTGTACGAGTGATCGCTATAGACAAAGGAGTCCAGACGCCACGGTGCCACCCGCGCCGTGGCGTCGTTTTTATTTCGAGACAATCAGCTACGACAATGTTCCGTTCTCCATGTGCTGTTTCAATTGTTGCCGTCTCTTTTTACTGGCTTCTCGCAGTCTTCGTTTTCTCGATCTTGACGAGAGCTTATTCAACAGCGAATGGCCCCAAACCGACAAACGATTGGTTTTCAAATAGGATTTCTTCATTATTATTGATGTCGTTTCATTTTAATCAAATAGGGTACGTCCTTTATTACTCCTATTTTCCTATTTTCTTCACAAATAACCACAGTATTTCAAATCATCTTCTATTCTGCTCAAACAATAATCCGGGATATCAATGGATTGTGTTTTCGATACATCAAATTTATTTTGCTGGTACTCCGGCGGTACCATTTTGTTCATAGTCCCCTTCAACATTTCTTCTTGATATGGAACCTTAAGAAAATTGCAGATGTCGATTAACGCTGTTCGTGGATGGAGCAATAGATCTTCGAAGCGAACGCAAATATTATTCTCATGACATGTTTTAAAGAACTTGTAGCACTTCACTGAGTACTGCCACCTCTCGCATGCTTTTTCTATGGGCTGGCCCGTTCTTTGGACTTTTGAATTGATACATGTTCTGCCGTCTCGCAAAATAAATATGATTGCGTTGCCCTTTAAATACGTATTAAAAAATGTATCCAATACGTCTATGCGTGCCCCTGGATTACCCAAATTGTGGTCTTCTAAACCAAATACTTGCTCTGTTGTAATTTTATTGCCCCAAAGGACATGAGGATAGTGTTTTGCTTCTTTTTTGCAGGCATGCAAATAGGCTTTCACTCGTTTGTGGAATAATTTCGATCCTTGACAAGGTAATTTCTTCCCCATCAAGTAGTCAACGGCGTAGAGTTCAAAGCCTACTTTCAATCCGGAGTGGTAATCGAGCAATCCCGCAAGTAAACTCGTCCCTCCCCGTCCGACACCGACAATGTGAAACTTAAAATTGTCTTTTAACTGATACGGTCCCTTTAACTTTGTCGTGAAATGATGTAAGGATAGATATCTTAGTTTCGGGGACATCATACCTATTTCTAAACAAGCAAAAGAAGCACACAGCTACATTTTCTTGATATAGTCTATCTATCGCCTAAAAAATTCGCATTCGCCGTAAAGCATCCACAAACGGTTTTTTCTGTTCCTTCGACTGAGCTCAGGACACGTTTCAAAGAAATAACTTCATTTCCGTCTTTGTTGCTCATTCCATGTTGCTGTTTTGTATTATACCTTTATCCCGGCTGGGAAAAAACAATAAAAAAGAATACAGAAGACAGGAGATAGAATTGACAGCATGGGCAAACGAGTCCCTTAGGGACGAGTTGCCCACCCTACCGGCTAATCACGAATCAAGCTCTAACCCCATGAATCGAGAAACTAATCGAGAGAACCATGAGAAACTCTATCCTTGGATTTTTCATCAATGACATTTATTCCACTATTCAATTTCCCATTCATCGCATCCATTCGATACGGTTTGCTGGCATCGTAATATTTCTTGTTGATGTCTATTTCTGCATACAGAATCCCCGGTTTGTTGCGGGGGAGTTTTTGCTCAATAAGTCCATCCGGCTGAATAAAATGGCAGGGCCAACTATAAGGCGCACTGGAATTTGTCAGCGACATGAAAAAGGCATTCGTGGCGGCGCGTACCTGGGCCGAAACCGGCATGATTTTAGGATGGATGCAGTTTTCATTATGACGTGCATTATAAAATGATTGGAATATAACCTCCGCGCCGAGCTTGCAATATTCCCGGTACAGTTCCGGAAAACGAACGTCGTAACATATCAGCAGTCCGCATTGAATGCCATGAATTTCAAAAACGACAAAATGATCGCCAGGGGAATAATATTTTAAATCCCCCGTGGTACAAAACCGTTTGTCATAGCGGTCAATAATGTTTCCGCTCGGATTGATGACGTAAAGCGAGTTATGCGGTTTGTTACTGCCGCTCAATGGATGTGAACTGCCCAGGATGACCCACATCTTAAGCTCTTTGGCCAAGGCCATAATGGATTGCGTCTCTCGGCGCAGTAATGCCCAATCCAATTGTTCCATGTCTTTCCAATCAGCGCCGCCATAACCGGACAATGCACATTCGGGAAAATGAACAAGCTCGGCGCCATTCACTTTTGCGATTCGCATTTGTTTTTTGATCCAATTCGCATTCTCCGAGATTTTTCCGTTTACCGGAAACTGGCAGGCCGCAATGCGCAGTTTTCCATCCGGCTGTATAAAATCAGATTCATAATGCTTCATGAGGTCGTTCGTATTTCCACGAAACCAATAAATTTTGCCCCGAAAAGCCCTTTTGGAAAATGGAGGAATGCCACCGATATTAATAATGGAGTGGAGACAGTCCGCCGGGTGATGATTGGTGACGTGTGAGGTATTTTCCCAGTGAATACCGCACACCCATTGGCCGGATTTATCCATGCGGGTGATCAGTGGAAAATCGATTGGCGCAAGCATTTCCGCTTTATATGGGCCAACCTGCTTCTCGGGTTGTCCGTTTGTACGTAAAAAATCGATGGCCATCCCGGCCGGAGTTCTGGCGCCCACTGTTTCCTTTTGAGCCGTTAGACATTCCCATTGGCCATTCCGGACGACATACGTCAGGCTGGTTTTGGGAGCCCCTTCTTGGGCCCACAAATCATATTCACTAAAAGCGGGGGTCAGAGCAATGGCTTTTCGCCACTGTGAGCCGTTGGTTTCGCCGGTCATCCGAAAGCATTGTTGCACGCCGTAATATGCAGGCAGCCCTTCGCCGAATGTTTGAACAACCAAGAGGATTTCAATGCCGTCATGGACCGGATTCATGTAAAAGGTCCAGTTTTGCTTTACCCAATGCTCACCTTTTGGAATTGCCTGTTCAAAAACTGAAACAGTGGGACTCTTTGTATATTGGTCTTCCAATTGAAACACAATTTCAAGATCAAATCCACCTTGTTGAGGAGAAAGGGGGACTGCTCCGTATGGCATTGGCGTGTGTTCAAAAAAGCGATACCCGATTCGGTTTCCTGCGTGTTGGCTGTTCAGGATCGTTGCAAAATTATCTCGGGCTTTCTTGATATCAAAGTGAGTATCTTGTGCACATATCGAATTTAAAAAAACAAAAAAGAGCATAGAAATTTTTGATACCATTTTCATATTCGTAACCTTCCAGTTTCTTTTTCTATCGCGTAAAACTCTTACCAGCCCGTACATGCTCATGATAATCCAAAAAAGCTTCATAAGCAACGCCGACAAATTTTCATCGAACCGCAGGAAGATTGAGGCGTGCGGTACTTTTTTATGACCGCCCCCAATGGGTCCAGGCCGGTTGCATGAAAAACAAAATACACTGAGTATGGCCAGATGTAATGATGTGTATAGAACTTTTTTCATAGACAGGCTCCTCGTTTGAGCCTATAACGCCCTGGTCAGGCGCGGGCGTTCCACCGTTCATTACGAATTGTCGTTCGCTACAGAATTGTAGGATGGGCAACTTGTTCCTAAGGGACTTGTTTGCCCTACCGTAAGGCATCCCCCAGGGAATGCGGTTTGGCTAATCCTGTGGGGTGTCACGGTCCTCCTTCAAAAACCAGAGCCGGAACGGCATCACGATAAATTTCGCGATGGCCAAAATGAACATGACGACCTTATACATTCGGATGCCTCCCTATGTTCTAACGATAGCAGATAGAACATCAGCTACGAAGCTTTATAATAAAACAGGGTACGTGCCTATTATCTCTGAGTTATATGCCCTTAATTTAACCTTCAACGGATCCCTCAATGATCTTCCTGACCCATTCGTCCTGGAGCAATTCTTCTTTTGTGACCTTCTCAGGCAAGTGAAAGGGAGCAAGCTCCATATCGGGCTGTGTCCCTGTGATTTCATTGACGCTCCCATCCTGGTTAAGCATAAGATCCGCCTCCAGTATGAAGATCATGCCGCTGGCCGGGAGCCGAACCATGACCGGATTGAAATAAGGCCCACAGCTCCCGGGGGTGCGTTGTCCAACCAGCGTCGCCAGTCCGATCCGCTGCGCTGCGTTCACATATTCGTCCGCCGCCGACCCGGTCCCTCCGTCGAGGAGGATATACAACTGCCCGGAAAACTTGTATCGCTCCCTGGGATCCACTCGGCGCGTGATCTTGTAGAATACCCACCGGGTCTTATCGAATCCTCCGGGCGGCGCGATCTCCTCAACCGCCGTCTCATGGGCAAAGATCGAGACCCCGCGACGCAGCGTTTCAAGAAAATCTGACTTGTGATCCGCCCAAAACGGCTTCCTGATCCCGCCCACCTCCGTATACGTTACGCTCTCATCCAGAAACGGTGCAATCAGATTGTCAAAGCCGTAGTAATGTAGTCCGCCACCGTTATGCCTGACGTCGATAATGAGTCTGAGGTACTTGCCCGCGGAATCCTCCAAAAACTTCCTGATCTTCTTGCCGTCCTCTTCAATAAACATCCCGCCCATACACTTGACTCGGATATACCCCACATACTGCGTAAGTTCCAGGCAAATGCAATTCCCGCCTCCCAGACTATAATCTGTGAACTCGCTCTCACTTGGCGAGTCCTTCTTCGCCGGCACAAACGCCTCATGCGTCGTCCCATTCGGCAGAAGAAAATCAACCTGCCAGCCGTCGAATCCCTTGCCCTCGTGCACAGCCAGCAATCGTTCTGCAATTCTTTCCGCACCTACAACGACGTATCGAAGCCATGTTTCTCGTTGAAGCCTCTCGCGGTATGAAGAACACGCCATTCCCTTTACCCGGATGATTTTCGATCCCCTGGGAATCAAGCAGTCCTTACTATGCCAATCTTCGACGGTCCGATACTCCTGGCCGTCGCGCACAATCCGAAAGGGCGGATGAGCAAAGCACTCCCTGTCTTGCAGCTTTGGCCAGTATGAGGCTGCATGGAACTGATACCAGGGTAACTGTCCGGGTTGCCGCAATGATTCCATCAGATATCCCCGAAGCGATTGCTCCGAGAGAAGATGTCCGTGGCCGGAAGCGCCGATCAAACTGAAGTAACCGTACACAACCTGGTAAAACTCCGCATTGCTTTCGGCTTTCTCCGCAAGCTGGATATAGTGTGGCACGAGCATCTCATAATTAGGAAGCCCTTTACGCCTCTCATTCAACTCAACGAAAGGACTGTAGTCCTTTGCCCACCGAGCAAGGAACTCGATGTCGTTTCGCCTTTTCTCTGCCGTCAGATTTGGAGCACACGAGCAAGTAGACGATCCAAACACCGTCAATAAGGTAGCAACCAACACAAGCCCTCGCAATAAATGTTGTATCCGGTCGATGTAACGTCCATTTCTCATTATCCGACCTTTTCCATATGTGTTCATAAACAGTACCCCAGCATTGTCATGCTATAGTTCATTTACTAAAGACCAACTAAGAAATCAGTTATTTATTAGGAATTTATTAGGGACAGTCACCGTTTTTTGCTCACTGTCACCAACCATTAATAGGTGGCTGTCCCTAGTTTCTAAAAGGAGCTTTTTTCAATCCGGGCGGTGAGAAATGCGGGCTAGCATCTATTTCCTGTTCCTTCGACTGCGCTCAGGACAAGTTTCACAAGAATTACATTACTTCCATCATCTACTGCTTCCTCAAAGTTGTCGTTCCATAATTATACCCATTATCCCGGCCGGGAGCAAACATTAAAAACAGAATACAGAAGACCTTTTATTATTAGGGACAGTCACCGTTTTATGCGCACTGTCACCAGCCATTAATAGGTGGCTGTCCCTGGTTTTTACCCCGATGGCGGACCTCTCAGTCCAGATCGGTGTGTCTTTAACCATGAAAGAAACTTGGGCACATATGGATTATCCTGGTTATGTTTGTGGGCAGGACCTTTTTTCACTAAAGACATGAATTCGGTTGGTAGGATTGGAGCAGAAGCACCAAAATACCAAGACTCGCG
>Ga0272441_10006902_pt1 | contig 18746 bp, 13 predicted proteins | sample SSMProp6N_FD_193582 | JGI IMG/M metagenome (GOLD analysis project Ga0272441, IMG submission 193582) | Marine sediment archaeal communities from Little Sippewissett salt marsh, Falmouth, MA, United States - SSM-Prop-6N | ecosystem: Environmental > Aquatic > Marine > Wetlands > Sediment ... | reverse complement strand
TGACGGCCCTGTTCACCTTGCAGCATTGATATGGTGGTATCTGCCAGGTCCCGGGCCTCGGTGGTGCCGGCCCGGTGTGCCGCCCAGCGCAAAAGCCCCGGCCTATCAAATAGTTTATCAAGCCAGCGCGGAGTCTTGCGAAACAAGGCCGATTTTTGCTGCAAATAAACGTTGATCCCCCCCATAAATATTTCCGAAAGGTTTCCGACCTTTTGTTGATCAATTTGCAGCGGTAAATAGAGGGGAACTATCAAGGCGTCATGGCCCAGCCTGCGCCAGGCCTGGACAATGGCCGCGTCGCGCAGGCAGTTCTCGCAATAAAAATTATCTCCGGAACCGGGAGTTATCTGGATTATTCTCATTATTCACCAAAACAATATAAGTAACCATCTTCGGCCCCGATAAGTATCCGACCTGAGGCCAGGGCTGGTGAGGCGGTCAGCGACGCACCAATTTCAAAAGACCAAATCTCCTTACCCTGGGCCAGACTTACCATATATAACCATCCATCGTCAGAGGCTGCGATGACTTTGTCGGAGCAGATAACCGGTGAACTGTCGAATCCGCTCGAGGCAGTAAAAGTCCACAGAGTTTTACCGTCCGCACGATCAAAGCAGTACAGATGCTTATCACGGGTAGCTGCTACTATCTTCTCAGCGGTAACCGTGGGTGAGGCGTAAAAGGCTTCCGCCTCGGTCTTATGACGCCAGACGATCTGTCCGGTTGATAAATCACCACAGAAAAAGGTATCCTCAAAGTTACCCACATAGAATCGCCCCCCGGCCAGGGCCGGTGAGCCGGCGATATAGGCGCCGACATCGATTGTATGGATTTTTTTACCATCGTTAAGTGAAAGTATATGTATGTGGGCATCGCAGCCGCCGAAGACTACTTGGCCATTGATTGCACCGGTGTCGGAACTATCCCCTGCCAAGAGGTAAAGGGCCGGAGCGCCGTTGATATAATATTCACTTTCATATTTCCAGATCATTCGGCCGTCGGCTGCATCGAGACAATAAAGATAGTTGTCGTAACTGCCCACCAGAATCCGGGCTGAGCCCTTGGGGTCGGGACGATACCAGTTCACCGAGCCGGGAATCTTGTCACCGGTCTTGAATTTCCATTTTAGTTCACCGGTTTGCCGATCCAGGCAGTAGAGGTAACAGTCCAGAGAGCCGACGAGTACCATGTCATCCACCACACAGCCAGGGGCCTGAACGGCGTCTTCAGTTTTGTAAGTCCAGACCTTGCGGCCGTTCTTCAATTTGACGACATGGACATAACCGTCGTCCGAGCCGACAAAGACCAGACCGGAATAAACCACAGCGGAAGAACTGATCGGACCATCGGTTTGGTATTTCCAGAGCAGATCCAGGGAATCGGCCAGATTACCCGTGGTGCTTCCTGTAAGGGCTGTATCTGACCGGAAGATGGGCCAATTAGTTGGTGACGTATTATTAACAGAAGCCGGGCTATTTACGGAGGCAGAACTTCCCGGCCGCTCACCCTTATTATCTGCGGACTTTTGGGTGAAGAACAATGCCACGGTAATAAGGATTATGCAGGTCAGGGCAGAGATTATAGCTGCCCATCCCATCTTGTAAGGGGTAATTTTCATGATATTATAATTATTCCTAATACTCTACTATAAATCAAGTTAAAGTATTTCAATTGACTTAAAGGATTTCTGGATATATCATACCGATAGGGAGGATGTTAATAATATGTGCCTGTAGTTTTTATAGGGCATGCTCTAGGGTTAGGAAAATAATGAGGAAGATTTAGAGTGAAACAAATAAAAATAATGCTCATATTGCTGTTGATATCAGGTTGGTTTTGTCCTGAGGTTTTTGGAGGTGACTGGTCGCAATTTCGAGGTCCGAATCGGGATGGCAAATCGGCGGAAACCGGGCTGCTCAAGCAGTGGCCCGGGGGCGGCCCCAGGGAGTTGTGGTCGGTGGATGGTTTGGGGGAGGGTTTTGCTTCAGTGGCGGTCGCAGATGGAATCATCTATACCACAGGTTTAGTTGATAAAGACGGTGTTTTGTTTGCCTTTGATCTGGATGGTAAACTGAAATGGAAAAAAATTTACGGCCCGGAATGGACAGGGTCTTATAAGGGAACTCGTACCACCCCGACCATCGATGGGGATCGTCTCTATTTGATGAGCGGGCATGGCAGGATAGCCTGCCATAACGCCTGCACCGGAGATCCGATCTGGTATGTCGATGCCTTGGATAAGTTCCACGGAGAAAATGTTCGTTGGGGTATCGCCGAGTCGGTTTTAATTGATTCGGATAAGGTTATTTGTACCCCGGGTGGGCGGGATGCCAGTGTGGTCGCCCTGAATAAGATGACCGGCAAGACCATCTGGACTTCCAAAGGATTAAGCGAGCGTTCCGCTTATTGTTGTCCGATCCTGGTTGAGCGGGGGAACACCCGGCTGCTTATTACCATGATACAGGAGTCGATTGTCGGCCTGGATATTACCGATGGAAAGTTATACTGGCGCATTCCCCACCAGGTAGATCATGATATCAACGCCGTCAGTCCTGCTTATGAGAAAGGAATGGTATATATTACCAACGGCTATAAACAGGGCGGAATGATGTTCGAACTTGCAGCGGATGGAAAAGGATACGAAAAAAAATGGTTGGATAAGAATCTGGACGTGCATCACGGAGGTATAGTTTTGATAGATGGCGATATCCATGGCGCCGGTACCAGGGGGCAGTGGATGTGTCTGGAACTGGCCGGCGGCCGCCTGAAATATAAGGGCAAACTTGTAGGTAAGGGTTCGGTCATCTGGGCCGACGATATGTTATATTGTTACGGCGAAAAAGGTACTTTGGCCCTGGTTAAAATTACTCCCAAAGGCTATGACATGGTAAGTTCATTTAAGATCACAAAGGGCAGCGGCCGGCACTGGGCCCATCCAGCGATCTCCGACGGCCGACTTTACCTCCGTCACGGTGAAGCTCTGATGGCCTACGATATAAAAGATAGTAAATAAGATACTGATTCTAGCGGATATGTATAATAGGAATAATGCAGGTACAAGTGGCAGGCACGGAATGAATTAGAAAAAGGAAAGCAAAATGAATCAATCAGGAAACAGAAAAGTAGTAGCCATGACAGTTTTGGGATTAGGGGCAATTTTGACCCCGCTGGTGTATTCACACTGCCAGTTACCCTGTGGCATTTACGGCGATGAGGCCCGGATAAAGATGATTACCGAGCATATCACCACCATTGAAAAATCCATGCGTCTGATCAATATGCTTTCGCAGGAACCCAAATCAAATATGAATCAGATTGTACGCTGGGTGCAGAATAAGGAAAACCATGCGGACGAGTTGACTGAAATCATAACCTATTATTTTATGGCCCAGCGCATCAAACCCGTCGAAAAAACAAACCAGGCGGAATATCAAAAATATATCACTCAATTGACGCTTTTGCATGAAATGATGATTGTCACTATGAAGGCCAAACAGACTACCGATGTGGAAAATATCATACATCTTAAAGAGCTGTTGTCAAAATTCGAGGTGGCCTATTTAGGGCATACTCACTAATGACCGGGCATCTAAAGGGGGGTGGGTGCTTTATTTACCCTGACAGGTTTGGTTTTTGGGTGCAACGGAACTAACGTACCTTTGCCAGCGAGTTCAAACTGCCAAAGGCATTCAGGGCATTATCCTGATTGTCCGGGTCCAGCAGCCATTCATCATCCACCTTAAACTTATACTGATAGTCTCCGGGAGCCAGCGAGATGGTAACAGCGTAGCCGCCGTTTTTCTGTTTGCGCATTTTGGCCGGTTCCCAGTTGTTAAAATCCCCCGCCAGGCATACTTTCTGGATACCGTTGCAGGGATTGAGTGAGAATTTGTAAGTACCTTTGTTGCGTCCTTTCGTAAACATTTGATACTCCTTCTGAACCAGCAACCTTCCCTCACTCCTTTTCCCTTTATTTACTAACTGTCAAAACAGACTACAAATAATTTTATGAGTAGTTTGGGGAAAGTCAATTCCATTATTCGTCTTGGGCAAAAATTCTTCCTTCGCGCCAGTTGCGCCAGGTAGTCTCGAAGGCCAGCGTTTCCCTGGGCATTTCTCTTACCGGGATAGTCCGGGTAGTGAATAAGTCCTCCGACCTGAGGTTGTATTGTAATTGCAGGACAGAATTCCTAAGAGCCTGGTTTTCCGGCTTGAATTTTAGGGCCTGGCCGGTTGTTTTATCTATCACATCGGGATGCATTTCGATGCCGTCCTCGGCCCCCACCAGGTAAGAGCCCCGCGAACCTCCCCCTTGCCCCAGTAAATTCACAATCGCTTTCAGATAAGCGACAGAGGTCAGGGCAATATGTTCATTTTGCACCGCCGTAATCAGATCCTGTTTACTTGTAAATGCCATTCCCTGCTCTTGAATCCGGCTGTATAGTTTTTTGGCCTCGGTTAAGGCCCTTTGGGCCTCATGGATTTGGCGGATATGACCGGCCGAATTACTCATCCGTTCCTGAATTTGTCCCCGTATTTCTAACGGGGTTAAGCCCGAAGCGGATTGACATAGGTTATCCAGTTTATTTAGGCAATCTTCCAGGCTCTTTTCTATATCACCCTTGTGTGCTGCTGTTTGGTAATCAGGAATTTCCGCCCCATAGACGTGGGCAATGTATTCTGCAGCTCGCAAACCGCCGACCTGGCCGGCGTTCAAAGCCGAACCGCCGGGCCTTTTGATCCCGTGCGTACCGGCCATCTCGCCGATGATAAAGGTCCTCTCGATACTTGACTGCCACCAACTGTCCACACTGAAACCGCCGTTATTGTGCTGGGCGCAAACAGCGATTTCCAGCGGCTCGGAGGATAAATCTATCCCGTTTTCTCGAAAAATATCGATAGCCGGCCGGTTCATGTGCTCCAGCCGAGCGATAGGCGTATCCTGCAGGGCGCCGGCCTTCTTTAAATAAAGTAAGGCCTCCTCCTCCAGATCATCCAGCTTGAATGCTTCCATGGAGCTATTGCCCAAAGGATTAGAGCGGAAGTCCATAAATATGCGTCGGCCCTTTTGGGTTTCATTAAATACCAGAATATCAATCAGGGACGACTGCAGATTTTCGATACGCTGAGGATCAAACGGCCACTGGTATCCCTTGAGGAATATATTCGTAGCCATCTTGCTCATAGTGGGAAAAAAATCTGCCAGAAATTCCTGCTGGTTTTTGCCGTCGGCATCGGTACTGAATATTCGGGGTATTACCTGCATATAAGTGCCGGAAACATTCCAGCGAAACTTTATGCTGGCCAGGCCGAATTGCGATTCGGTCAGGTTTTCCGCCGCCAACCCGGCCCGCAAGGCCAGGCCGTGGATGCCGATCTGACCTTTGGGATAGACGCTGGCCTTGTACATTTCCCCCGGACCCCCGGCCGCCAGCACCAGATTTTCAAAATGAAAAAGGGTTACACCGTAATTACTCTTACTGAGTCTATTTTTGTCGATGGTTATCAATCCCACGATCCGTTTCGTGTCCCCTTGGCCTGTGGTAATAAGTCCCACCGCTTCCTGCTTGTCAAATATCGCAATGCCATAACGTTCAACATATTTCTGCAGACATTCACTCATGAATTTACTGGTCTTTGGGCCGGCCGATGTGGCCCGTTCGTAGGGATCATGGTCGGTTTTATAACCAACATAGCTTCCCAGCCGATTATGCGGAAAAGGCACGCCGGCTTCGACGAGATTATAAAAGCTCCTCAGTGAACCTATAGCCTCGATCAGGGCCAGATCGCCATGACAACAGCCACCAGCTGTGAGGCTTTCAGCAAAGAGCTCTGCACTGTCTGCCGTCTCAGGGCTCGTCCCCATTTTGTAATAGGTTTGTTTATCCGAGCCGCTCATCCGTGAGGCCCCCAAAGGCAGCCCCGCCGTAACCACGGCGATTCGGTTCTGTGGATCTTTTACCCCTTTTCCAGCCATGAACTCATAGAGCTTTTTGGCGCAGTTCATTCCCGCCGCCCCCGCTCCCACAATTACGGTATTGTAGTTGTGTATGTTAACCGTCTGATCTTTTATAGTTAGGCTGGGCATCTTACCTGGTCAGATTCGATTAGAGGTTAAAGTTTCTGCCGGTGATCTTACTGATTTCATTCAGAGGCGACTGGGCAAAATCGATCTCCAGCCACTGTTGTGCGCGTAAGTCATCAATTTGCTGCTTGATTATTTTGCATTCGTCAGCGAGGAGTTGATAATCCTGTTCGGAGATAATCCTCTGCAATATGGATTTATCGATCATACTAAACGATCCGCCCAGTACCAAAATGCCGGCGGCGATATAATCGGGAATATTTTGCAGGCTGGTACCACCCGTAGGGATCAGCGAAATTATCTTATGTAGGGGAGCATCGATGGCCTGGACAAAGGCCGGGCCACCAAGTTGTTTGGCGGGAAATATCTTGCAGAGGTTGGCACCTTTGGAAAATTGGTCGAGTATTTCTGTAGCCGTCCCGCAGCCGGGGATGATCGGTAACTTGCTGCTATATTTTTTGTAGGTAGCTTTGCTGAAGTTACCTGCCGATACCAGATAATCCGCACCGGCATCCACCACCTCATCCACACTGGGCAGCGGATCATCGAAATGCACCCGGTTGTAGGTTTCCAGCATACCGGTAAAATCGACTAAGCTGGCCGCACCGATGGTAAAGTCAGGCAGCGCCTGACGCAACTGGCTGATTTTTTCCAACGGCTTTTTGATCCGGCAGGTGATTTCCATGTTATTCACCCCCGCTTCGAGCAGGGCCTCGGCCGTCTTAATTACGTCGAGTTGGTCCTGATTGAATACCAAAATAAAACCATCCCGCAATAGGGTTTCAATACATGCCTTAATTTCCATGAATACTCCTCAAATATGTACAGTAATTAATAGTATGACTTTTTATAATCTGCGTAAATGAAAGCCGCCGTCGCAGTTGATTACCTGACCCGTACAGAAGTCCAGTTTCCCCAGGGCGATAGCGCCAACGGCCTTGCCCACATCCTCCGGTTTGCCCCAGCGTTTGATCGGTGTGAGCCCCTCGGCGATCAGCTTATCATATTTGTCCTTAACGGCCCCGGTCATATCGGTCTCGGTGATGCCTGGTTGAATTTCGAATACTCCAATCCCGAATTCCGCCAGACGGTCGGCATACAAGGCCGTCATCATCGTAATGCCCGCCTTGCTTACGCAATATTCCCCCCGGCTGGGCGAGCTGGTATAAGCAGAAATCGAACTTATATTCACAATTCGAAACTCTCGGTCCGGAAATTTCTCTTTTTGCTCGATCATCCAGTTGGCTATCAGTTGGCTCAAGAAATACGGGCCTTTAAGATTTATTCGTAATACTCTTTCAAAACTTTCCTCGGTGGCCTCCAGGATATCAAGTCTTTTTTCCGGTGCCACCCCGGCATTATTCACCAGCATATCACATCGGCCGAAGGTTATCGCGGTAATCTCTTTGATATTGCTCCTATCTTGCGCATTGCTGATATCGCCGCGCACCACCTTACAGGTACTTCCCAGCGATTCGATTTCACTTTGTACTTGCTGTGCACGGTCAACGGTAGATTGCCCCAGGCCGATGTGATTGATTACCAGATCATAGCCCAGCCTGGCTAGTTCCATTGCGATCCCTCTGCCTATCCCCCGCGAGCCACCCGTAACAATTGCCACCGGTCTGTCTGCCATTTGCGTTTCCTTATATTGATTATTCCTAACTCTTGCTGCCCTGACGGAATATCGGCCCGTAAACCTTGTTGTCTCGAATCACACAGCCCGTTCTGCCGCCGTTGCGCATAATCTGGCTGCACATGCTGCAGCAGATACATACCTTACGCAGATCGAGTTTACCCGTTTCAATGATGTCGTGGGGAAAGTCCGGATACGCAAAGGCCATCCTTCCTCCGCCTATGAGAGTGGCTTTTTTGTGGGCCTTGCTCGCCGCCGCTACCTGGCCAAATAAACCTCGAAGCCAGGAATATCCCGTCCCCACAACGGCCAAGCGTGGAAACTGCTTTTGTATTTGGGCTGCCAGATCAATAAGCCGCACCACGCCCAGCAGAGGATGCTCCGGTTGTTCATAGCCGCCCTCGATGGGCCGAGAGAAGGGCCTGTTGCAGTGGGGATTGTAATAAGGATTGGCTATGGTGATATTGAGCAGCTTCAGGCCGCGCTGCACCAATAATGAAATTAATTTGACAGGCTCGGTCAAGTCGCATTTAGTGTAATCGTCTCGGTCAACACCCCAGCCGTATGGATAAGGCACCGCATCATAGACTCCCATTCTGGTAGTTATGAGCTTTTCCTTGCCCCATTCGCTCTGGATTTTATGCATAACTTCCAGCAGAAAGCGACTGCGATTTTCAAATGAGCCACCGTATTTACCGGCACGTTCATGGCTGCCCAGTAATTCATTTACCAGGTAACCGTGACATGACTTGATATCCACCCCGTCGAACCCTGCTGCAAATGCCATCCGGGCGCTTTGCACATAGGCATCTTGTAATTTATCCAGATATTCATCGGTTACCACGGGCTGCTCAGCGGGTATTTTTGTCGGCACATCCTTGTTTGGTTTGGGCTGCGGTACCAGCCCGTCACGATAAGGATCATGTTGACAGATCATGGGCTCAGGCTGGGAAACCGGTTTGGAATAGCGGCCCGAGTGCGTTAGTTGCAATATAAGCAGAGGCCGATGTCCCGATCCGCAATGCTTGGCCGCCATAAGCCGAATTCGCTTTACTAAATCAGTAAACGCTTTCTGGCTTCCGCTATGAATCCATAGTTGACGTGGATTGGCCCTTGCCTCTGGTACTACGGCCATAGCTTCCACCCATAAAAGACCTGCTCCCCCCGCTGCAAAACGATCATAGCGCCTGATCGTCAATTCATCCGGCCTTCCCTGGCTGTCACCATCACAGCCCTCCATGGGATGGACCGCCAGGGAATTTGGAATCAGATAATTTCCTACTTGTACCGGTCGGGCCAATGGGGAGAGATCCTCCTGAGCCCCGATTGCGACACCTAATTCATTTGCCAACACCTGCAAATCGTCTTTGGTTTTAAGATTGAACTCTCCCTGCCGGCATTGTGAAGCATCAATAGATGAGTTATTGTTTGAGTTTGTCATTTTTCCAGAGGATTCAGAATTTTGCATTTTGTGTTACTGTTCTTTTAAGGGCCAGTATTTTGAAGGGGTGCGGGCCTTATTCATACAGGCTTCTACCATTTTGACAATATGCGGATGTTTCTCGGCAAGGTTATTAGTTTCACCCGGATCGCTCTTTAGGTTATATAGTTCTATCCGATTTGGGTAGTAGCGGATAGCTTTCCAGTTGCCCATACGAACGGCCTGTTTGGAGCCTTGCTCGTGGAATTCCCAGTATAAATACTCATGACTTTTTTGCTTGCGGTTTTGGCCCAGAAGTGTCGGCAGCAGGGAGATGCCATCTATCTTCTTGGGTTTTTTCACCCCGGCTATGTCGGCACAGGTGGGCAATATGTCCCAGAATGCACTGATAAGATTACTGCGGCTGTCGGCCTTGATCTCACCCGGCCACCTTGCTATAAACGGCACCCGGATACCTCCCTCGTAAAGATCCCTTTTGATGCCGCGCAGGGGCCCATTACTGTCATTGAAATCCGGATCGTTCCCGCCTTCTCTGTGGGGCCCGTTATCGCTGGAAAACATAATGATGGTATCTTTATCCAGCCCCAGACTTTTCACTAAGGAAATGATCTTTCCTGTATCGTTATCAAGGCGCGAGATCATGGCGGCATGACCTTTTTGCGCCTCGGGCCATTGCTTATCTTTGTAAATTCCATAATCCGGTATTTCCATCCCCTTCTTACCGGCTTCGTTGTTGGCATGGGGAAGAGTTGCGGCGAAATAGAGGAAGAAGGGCCTGTCTTTATTTTGTTTAATGAAATCCAGCGCATCTTTTATAAAAAAGTCGGGAGAATAATCCAGTTTATTGCTGGATACCCCGGCAAAGTCTTTATATCTGCGATTGTTGTGATTAACTATATTGCGCAGTCTGACTTTCTCTTCATTTTTCCAGAGATATTCCGGGTAGTAATTATGGGCATGGGCCTGGTTTAGATAGCCAAAGAAATAATCGAATCCCTTGTTAAGGGGAAAGCCGGTGGTGTTTTCTTCCCCCAGCCCCCATTTGCCGATAAGGGCGGTTGTATAGCCGGCTTTCTTCAGAAGTTGGGCTACGGTCACTTCCTCAGGCGCTAGTGTCTGGGCGGGACCTTGCGCATTACCTCGAACTCGGCAGTGACCCGTATGCAATCCGGTCATCAGGCAACTGCGTGACGGGGCACAAACCGTGCTCCCTGCGTAATGTTGGGTGAACAGCATCCCTTCTCGGGCCATCTCATCGAGATTGGGCGTTTTAATTTCCTTCTGACCGTAACAGCCCAGATCACCATAACCCAGATCATCCGCCAGGATATAAATAACATTGGGATGTTTTCTTCTTTTTGTATACTTAACATTGGTGGTTCGCGAAATATCGATGTCTTGACACCCTGCCAGGACAACCGAAACCGTCCCTGCTCCCACGGCTTTTAGAAAATCTCTGCGTTGCATCTCTGACTCCTTAATCAAAAGATATATTCAAACTGGATCCTTTACCCGGAGATACTGATTCCACTGCTGTTAAGACTTTTCCCGCGCCGATATCCGGATCACCGATCTTGATGGTGTAAAAACCTTTCTTAAAGACCTTGGGTCGAAACGTATGGCCCTTGATGCGGAGCGTATAAACAATATCATTTGTAGCTTCGTCGATGATCTGCACGACCGGTTTTTTCAATCCCTTAATTTCAAGTGTCGGCAAATATGCGGCGGCCTTGCGACCGTAGTTGTCAAGCTGGTTGATGGTTTTGGGCCAGCCTTCATATTGGCCGCCCGTCTGAGGATTTTCAGGATCTGCAAACCGCGGCCAGCATTCTATTGTAATAGTGCGATCCTTTTTATTGAATCGTAATATACCGTAACCGGGCATCTTGTCATGTAATGCAGCCGGCTCATGCCCCATCTTTTTATCCGGATTAGTAGCCGCCCAGACGGTTACATGATTACCCATACCATCCAGATATTCCCCGGTATATTCGGGCATGCCTTTTTGTCGATTCTTTCCCGCCTGCTTGGGCCACCATCCCCGCGGATAAAAGTTAGCCACTGAAGGCACCGCAAACGACCAGCCCGCGTCATTCCAGTCCTCGATGCCGTGATGCACAATGGTAGCCAGATGCTGATCTCCTCCGAGCATAAATGCTAACCCGCGCCGGATTTCCGCTAAGGCCTTATTTCGACCTGTTTGGGGCCAACCGTTGGAATCAAGATCGGCCACCAGATATTGCAGGTTCGGTCCATGATGAGTTGCCATCCCCGCAAAAATTGTTTGCGAAAATACCGCTTTCATATCCGCACCCCGCCAGTCGGCTGCCCATTCTCTCAGGAACTTAAGCTGTCGTTCGCCAAGCAGCTTCGCACTTGGCACATCGAGTTTTGTAGTATCGTAGTCAGGATCGATTACATGATCAGCCCGGCCGCTGTTGGTAGCCGGCACAAGTCCATTACATCCCGATTTAAACTTGCGGTCTTCTATAATCGCTATACTTATCCGCCCGTATGTCATATCGGTATAATACACCCCTATACCCTGTTCAATGGGGGTGGGATCGAAAGGATCGGGCAGATGACTCGTCTGGGTCCGCTCCACCATTTTCACAAATTCAGCCGGTAGCACATAACCGCCCTTGTCGTCCTTGTCTGTCTTGCGCCCCCCGGCCCCCCAGAGATTGCCCTGATACACGTCATGATCATCGGGTATGGTAATGCACGGTATATCTCGAGCCAGCCCCCGATAGGCCCAGCACCAAAGGTACCATTTATACATATAATCAATTAATGATGAATAATTCCCGCTGCGATCCGGCACAGTCGGACTGGCGTATTCATAGACGTTATCGCCGCTGAAAAACAAAATATCCGGTTTCTGTTTAGTAACATGATCGACAACTTCATTATGTGGAAACCACAGCCAGTCATTCGTCCAGGTGTACCTGCCCTGATCAACGCCCGTTCGACGCACGTTGTGATTGCCCGTAAATCCCGCCACCACTATAGGGTCTTTTTCCACCGGATCCCGCCGCACTGTCCCGCTCCAGATATATTGTTTACATTCTCCGTTGGTCATCTTCAAATCGTAAATCACCCGATAGGCGGTATTTTTCCTCGAATCCCAATTCTCCACCCGAAAGGGTGCCGTCCAGCCCGGCGCAATCACCTTAGCGGTTGCTATGGTTTTCCATCTCTTCAGCAGTCCCCTTTTGACCTGTAGTCTCACACTTTGATTGTCTTTTTCCCCCAGCGGCATCAATTGAGCAGTCATCTTTAAAATGTTTTTACTCAGCGTATATTGGGTACAAAGTATCGGTCCGCAATTCCTCTCTTTATGTTCCTTGATCTTACTGCCGGCCACTTTCCAGTCATCGAACCAGAAGCGTCCCCCTTTACCTGCTCCCGGATGGGAAATCAGCGCAATTCCGCCCACCAGCCTTTGTGCTCCCACATCCTTTAATTCCAATCTGCCTAGTTCTCGGCCGCTGCCCGGCTCATGGCAGGATAATATAAGGGTGTATTTCCCCCTGGCTTCCCGGCCTAAAAGACGCAGCTCTATATTTTTAATATTCTTTGTGACCTTTTCCTTACGAACCAGATCAGGCGGCGGATTTTTATCACTACCTTTGCCGGTGGTACCTTTGCTGAAATCACGTATAAAAAGGTTACCACCCACATCGATACCGGCGAAAAGGCCTCCCCCTTCCCCCGCGCTGTGATGCACCAAAGCCCGAGCCCGGTAATCAACCTCCGGTGCCGCCCCGATCAAAAATCCCGCCGCCGACTGGGCGGAAGTTTCACCCTTGTTCCCGAGCAAGCCTGTCCGTACCGTCATATTAAATTCACCAGGTTCCTCCGCCAATGAATGGGTCAGCAAATGAACCGTGCGCATAGGTTTGGCCGCGAGACCTTCCCTGCATTCGAGCCGGCCTTTTGATACCTGCCAATCCTGCAAACGGTTTGCCCAGTATTCCGGTCCCGCCCAGATACGATCAGGAACATTTTTCCACGAACCTTCAAACTCAGCCCCCTCCGTCACCCCGCTCATCAAGGCAGCGCCCACCAGCAGAGTTCCCCACAGCCATTTACTTAGGTTTTTCATTTTCGTACAGTTGTACCCTTTAAATATTTTCATCCCACTTTTTCGCCAGACCTTCCAGATATTCGATGACATGTTTATATTTGGGATCATTATAGAGATTTTCGGTTTCGCCCGGGTCCTTGAGCAGATTATACAAAGCTCCATCTTTGTCTTTTACGCGCGCATCCATAAAGTAGATTAGTTTCCATTCTTTTGTCCGCGCCATCACCCGCCTGCCGGTCCCCGTCCGCAGCTCATCATACATCGAACTGCTGTGATCGATTTCACAGAAGCACCCTTCGCGCCATTTTTGAACCTTGCCTTCGATCAGCGGCATAAGACTCCGGCCCGATATGTTAGTTGGTACCTTCAGTTGACTAAGGTCCATTAAAGTCGGTAAAAAGTCCAACATCTCCACCGGCTCATCGATTACCTTATTTTTCGGCAGCAAATTCGGACAACTCAATACAAAGGGCACACAGACGTTTTGTTCGTAGAGTACCCGTTTTTTCCACAGGCCGTGCTCGCCCAACTGAAAGCCCTGATCCGAATTTATCGCTATGATGGTATTATCCAGTTGGCCTGCCTCTTCCAGAACCTTCAATAACCGACCTACCTGTGTATCAACCAGTGATACCATTCCATAGTAAGTGCCCCGGCAGGTATCGATTTGTTTCCTGGTCAAATCCAGACCACCTGCATAAACGCGCAGTTGTTCGCGTTCAAAACGGGGCTTGTTTTTCAATTCTTCTTCCGTGGGCAAGGGCAGATCGATCGTAGCCGGATCGATCATATATTCCGGCGGCACCCGGCAGGGCACATGCGGCGCATGAAAAGAAACCCGTAGAAAAAACGGTTTAGCCACAGCCGTCATTTCTTTCAGAGTCTTGACCGCCATATCACCCAGTCTCCACGTCTGAGTCTCTTCCGGTTGGATGGGCACCACTCCCCCGATCATCCATCTGTGCGTTTTAATATTGACGGTGGGATATGGATTAGTATTTTCGAAGTCTTTGAATTTTTCCTTTAACTCAGGTGTCCTGGGATTACCGTGGTAATCGATCAGGGCTCCTGCATCTCCCTTTTGCAGCCAGGCCTGGCGATAGGCGTGAATCTTACCCACATTTGTCGGCTGTATTCCCGCCTGTTGCCAGGCATCCAACAAGCAAGGTGACTGTTTGATTTTTTCAATCTGATCCTGCTTGAGATATGGTTCTTTGGTTTCTGCCGGTTTGCCCATGGCCATAATTCCGAACGCTCGGCAGTAGTGCCCGGTTTTCATCGAACTGCGCGAAGGCACACACACCGGATTCTGCACAATTGCCGTTTGAAAACGCACCCCCTCTTTGGCAATGCGGTCCATATTCGGTGTCTTCGCCCAGCTCTTGCCGTAAAACCCCAGCGCATCGGCCCGCCCGTCATCCATCATAATCCAGAGAATATTTGCTTTGCGCTTGGCCCTCGCCGCCGCCGCGGTTTTTGATAGCAAGTGTTGAGGCATTCCCAGCGATACCGCGCCCAGGCTTACATATTTTAAAAAATCTCGTCGTTTCATTATTTCTCCTATTTGACGCTGGCGTCCTTTTTCGGTTGATATTCAGGGTTTTTGATAGGCATCTTTGCCTTGGTCTGCTTCAGCCAGGCGACTAATTTTCGATTAAGTTCCCGTACCTTCCCCGGCCTCTTAGCTGATAGATCATTCTTTTCACTAAGATCATTTTTCAGATTGAAAAGTTCGAATTTCTTACCCTCATATCGCTTGATTAATTTCCAATTTCCACTGCGAATAATACTATACGGCACGATGTCTTTACTTCGATAGTGAGGGAAGTGCCAATAAAGCGCATCCCGCTTAAGCGAACCGGTATGTTTCAGAAGCGGCATCAGGCTTTTTCCATCAATGTCTCGGTCCTTGGGCCCAGCAACTCCAGCCGCCTGGCAAACCGTAGGAAAATAATCCACGCTGATTACCAGTTCCTTGCACACCGTTCCCGGCTTAACTACGCCCGGCCAACGCACAATCAGCGGCACCCTGATTCCCCCTTCATAAGGATAGCCTTTGCCCAAACGTAAGGGGGCATTGTCTGTTGCCTTTAGGAATCCCCCATTGTCAGAGGTAAATATGATTATTGTTTTGTTGGTAAGATTCAATTTCTTTAGCGTCCTTACGACCTTGCCGACGCCCTCATCAACGCTTTGTATCATGGCCGCGTAGATTGGATTATTCTGATTAGTAGGCCTCTTTTGCTGGTATTTTTTGGTTATTTCTTCTTTGGCTTGGAGGGGTGCATGTACCGCATAGTTAGCCAAATACAGGAAGAAAGGTTTGTCTTTATGATTGGTAATAAAGTTGACCGCCTCATCACTTTCACGGTCCGTCAGGTACTCGCCCTTTCGCCTGGCTTTAAGGGTGGGGATATCGCCCTGCCCCTTACGGTAGTAGGGATCAAAATAACAAGGCGGCTGGCCGAAGTCGCACCCCCCGATGTTATAATCGAATCCCTGTTTGTCCGGAAACCACTTTTCATCTCCCAGATGCCACTTGCCGATATGACAGGTCCTATAGCCTGCCTTTTTAAGCATCTCGGCAATTGTGATCTCATCCAGCTCCATCCAGTAGGCATTTTTCGGGCACAGCAGTTTTTTATCCTTACCTCCTTCGTAGCCGGTAGGCTTCTTGTGAGCCTCCGGTGTCTTGGGCCTCATAAATTGTGAGCGTATCCAGTCAGTAACCCCCAGCCGCACCGGATACCGGCCCGTCATCAGCGCCCCTCGGGTCGGCGAACAGACCGCGCAGGCGGCGTAGGCATTGGTGAATTTCATCCCCTGCTTGGCCAGTCTATCGATGTTCGGTGTTTCGTAATATTTGCTCCCGAAGCAACTCAAATCCGTCCAGCCCAGATCGTCGATGTGAATGATTAATATATTTGGTCTTGCTGCCTTTTTCTTCGCTGCGGTCATACACCCGCCCAGAAAAACTGATGCGGCCCCTGCTCCCAGATTCACCAGAAAATCACGACGTCTCATGCCAATCGCCTCCGAAAAAGTAGAATATCAAAATGATCTAGTGGCTACTTTATATCACTCATTATAGATATCATATTGAATCATTCAATAACTTTCATTCTGTTGTTATTGTATTGACAGATAATACCTTATGGTTATATATGGGATAAAATTGATAAAACCAACCTGAATGGCCGATCTTCTTATTAAATCTGATAATTTGGAGATATAAAATGTTGGCTTCCAAAAACAGTATATTGGTATTGTTTGTCGCTCTTACAACTCTTTTGTGGATGTGCTCCCCTGATGTTCAGGCCCTGACCATCGCCTACGATGGCAGCCCCCGGATGGTAATTGTGGTCGATGCCGACGCTCCTCTTGCCGACAAACACGCCGCTGCCGAATTAGCTGCATTTCTTCAAAAGATAAGCGGTGCCAGGTTTCGCCTGGTCAATCTAACCACCGGTTCAGACAATCGAATATTGGTAGGTAAGCTAGCGGTTCAAAAGGCCTATCCCGATTTTTCTACTGCCGACCTAAGCCCTGATGGTATTATAGTTCGTACTCGAAATAACGATTTGATCCTGGCCGGTGACCCGCCTCGGGGTACCATCTATGCCGTTTATACCTTTCTCGAAGATCAGCTTGGCTGCCGCTGGTGGTCTTCCAAAGCCGATTTCATTCCTAAAAATCCGACCATAGTTATAGAAGATTTGGATATCCGATATGTTCCACCTCTGGAATTTCGTTCGGTGTTTTGGCTCGATGCTTTCGACGGCAATTGGGCCGTACGTAACAAATGTAACGGTTACGGCCACCAGCTCAGCGCCGAACAGGGCGGCCTCCATGTGTACGAAGGCCATGTCCATACTTTTTATAAATTGCTTCCCCCTGAAAAATATTTCTCCGAACATCCTGAATGGTTCAGTGAAATCGACGGTAAGCGCACCTTTGAGCGGGCTCAGCTTTGTCTTACCAATGAAGACATGCGCCGGGAGCTAATAAAAATTCTTAAACAGCGCCTGCGTAACAATCCCGCTGCTACCATCGCCTCTGTATCCCAGAATGATTGGCAGGGTAACTGTCAATGCCCCCTTTGTAAGGCCGTCGAAGAAGAGGAGGAAAGTCCCGCCGGTTTGTTACTACGCTTCGTCAATAAGGTGGCCGAGGATATCGAACCGGAATTTCCTGAAGTTGCTATTAGTACCCTGGCCTATCAATACACCCGCAAACCGCCCAAATGCGTCAAACCACGTCCCAATGTGATTGTGCGACTTTGTAGTATCGAGTGTTCCTTCAGTAAACCTCTCTCCGATGATGTAAATGAAAGTTTCCGGGATGACATTGTAGGCTGGTCAAAAATCTGCAATCGTCTTTATATCTGGGACTATACCACCAACTTCCGCCACTACTTCCGGCCGCATCCCAACCTGCGTGTCCTGGCACCGAATATCAGATTCTTTGTAGATCATGGCGTCAAGGGTGTCTTGGAGCAGGGGGCTCATACCACCCTCGGCGCCGAGATGGCCGAACTCCGCGCCTGGGTCTTGGCTAAACTGCTCTGGAATCCTTCTCTGGATGATCAGAAACTTATCGACGAGTTCTTAAAAGGTTACTATGGTCTGGCCGGTTACCACATTGGCAATTACCTAAAAGTAATTCACGATGCGGTCGAGCAAACGGATGATTATCTGAAATGTCTGCCTCCTTATACCTTTGTGCCCGAATTCCTTTCTTTTGATACCTTAAATAAGGGCTGGACTCATCTCCAAAGCGCCGCCTCATCCGTCTCTGACAATCCTGAGCTTCTCAACCGGGTTAAAATTGCTCAACTACCTGTTTTGTATGCTTTCCTGCGCCAATGGAAAAACTTAAAAGAGCAGGCCCGGATTCTCTCTGCCCCTTGGCCCCTGCCCGATTCGCCTGAAACGGTTTATAATCAGTTTATCGAAGTTGCCCGCAAAAATGGTGTTACCCGGGTCAACGAGTGGTATGATGGCTATGGTTTGGTGGACGAAGCTCTCGAAAAAGCCCGGCAAACACCCTCAACCCCGGCCCAGGATGAATCTCGTTCTCCCTAGCCAGCCAGGAGACTAAGCAAAAATCGGATTTAATTCTTAGGTATTTTATTTCATCGGCAGCAATACTTGCTCACATCCCCGACATCTTACTACTCTGGGAAATTCCTTGTTTTGAGTTAACTCTCTGTTGTGCAACAAGATATAAAATGCGTTTTTTCCTTTGACACACAAGCCCTCTTCTGGTATTATATATACGCCTTTTAAGAGAGAGTTAAGACAATTAAGAACCTAGTGGAGAGAGAGCGGTAGTTCTCTGCGCTAGGTTTTTTTTATTGCCTTAAGGAGTAGAGTGAGACATTAGGAGAGAAAGAAAAGGAGAGATCGAGATGAAAGGGGTTTTAACAGTAAGTCTTTGTCTGTGTTTCATTTCAGGTGTTTCATTTGCGGATACGTTCGCCGTAGGCACAGCC
>Ga0272441_10006901_pt1 | contig 18751 bp, 14 predicted proteins | sample SSMProp6N_FD_193582 | JGI IMG/M metagenome (GOLD analysis project Ga0272441, IMG submission 193582) | Marine sediment archaeal communities from Little Sippewissett salt marsh, Falmouth, MA, United States - SSM-Prop-6N | ecosystem: Environmental > Aquatic > Marine > Wetlands > Sediment ... | reverse complement strand
AGGTTGCGGTTGCTTGGTCTCGTCTGCTTCATGCACCATAATCCCGTCAATCGTCATGTATTCAACCTTCTTGCCATCCTTATTCACTTCCGTCCATTTTTTTATAACCGGTTCTCCGTTATCAGATTTTTCTGTGGTCCGGGAACCGGAAGAGGCGGCATCATCCACCTTATAGTCACCCATTGCATATTGAATGCCCGCCAGGTAATGCTCCAAAACAGCCGGATTCCAGGTAACCGCGTGGACATGGCCCAGCGAACAGTAGAACAGCCGTCCCTTGCCAACGGATTTGATCCAGCTAATGCCGGTATCCATATCGTCCGGCGTAACGCCTTTGGCATTCTTCGTCACATCGTCGGACATATCTAAGCTCATCAACACACGCTGGTTTTTACGCGAATAAAGCGGCGGGTCTGTACGGTAGATTTCGTCATTGATCTTAAAGTTCTGCCCTTTAAATGACTTCATTAAGGGGTGATCCGGGTCATCCAGTTTGACGGCCCAAGTACCCCCGGATGTCCAGGGGTGGCCCGTGAACTTGCCGCCCATCATTTCCATGCCTTCCGGCCATTCATAAAAGTTATCTGTCGCCGCATGAATCCCGACAATGCCTTTACCGCTTTTAATAAAATCCAAAATCGCTTTCTGCTGGGATTCATCCGGCGTCAACTTTGTCGTGTTATTGAAGCAGATTGCATCAAACTGCTTGAGTGATTCCGGCGTAAAGATATTCATGTCCGTACTGTGAACAACCCTGAACGCCCCGGTTTTCTCACTCATGATATCCAGTGCTTTTGACCAATAGGGTATAGAGCTATGTTTGAAACCCTTACACAAGCTAAAAACCAGCATCGTTCGTTGTTGTGCGGGCTCGACAACCGGCTTACTCGGCATGGCTTGCTGTATCTGCTGCACCTCTGAGTCCGTGACGGCCATCACACAGCCGGCAATTAAGAGAATCATACAAAAAACAGATTTAACCGGAGAACAAAATGTATTTTTCATTAGACCACCTCTCATTCAGTGCGTTAACAAACAATGTTTTATTTCAAACAACAGAATTCTTTGGCCGCAAGGCCTTAATTAGCTGTCAAATGCCGCATCAAATTGGATATTTGAAGGTGTAAAATCAACTTTCTTAACGAATTCACACGCCTCGGTTGCACCGTGAACGCGATCCATACCACTATCTTCCCATTCAACAGAAAGCGGGCCAGCGTAGCCGATCTGGTTGAGCGTGCGAATAATCTCTTCGAAATTCACCCCGCCATGGCCCAGCGAGCGGAAATCCCAACCGCGGTTGGGTTTGCCGAAGTTCAGATGCGAACCAAGGATGCCGGTGTAACCATCTAATTGAAGCGCCGCGTCTTTCATGTGAACATGATAGATTCGATCCGGAAACTCTTTCAGAAAGCGAACCGGATCAACCATCTGCCAGTGCAGGTGGCTCGGGTCAAAATTAAACCCAAACGCTTCACGGCGGCCAATGGCGTCCAATGCCATCTTTGCAGTAATCGTATCAAATGCGATTTCGGTCGGATGAACTTCCAACGCAAACCGAACGCCGCATTCGTCAAAGACATCCAGAATCGGGTTCCACATCTTGGCAAAATTCTTAAATCCGTCATCAATCATTTCATCGCTGACCGGCGGAAAGCTGTACAGCATGTGCCAGATGCTTGATCCGGTAAAGCCGTTTACCACCTTGATACCGAGGTTTTTAGCTGCCTTGGCAGTCGCAATCATAGCGTCCACGGCCCACGCGCGTTTCTTTTCGGCGTCACCAGCACAGTCTTCCGGAGCAAACATGTCCGACCGGCTGTCATCGTTCGGGTCGCACACCAATTGACCGGCCAGGTGGTTGCTGATCGCAAAAAGCTGTAAATTGTTCTTTTTAAGAATCGCCTTCTGCTGATCACAGTAAGATTTGTCTTCAGCGGCCTTAAAAACGTCCATGTGGTCGCCCCAGCAGGCCAGTTCCAGGCCGTCATAGCCAATTCCGGCCATCATTTTGGCCAGTTCTTCTAAGGATAAATCAGCCCATTGGCCGGTAAACATCGTTACAGGTCGTGCCATTTCCATATCTCCTTATTTCTTAAATTTTGTCCATTTTTGTTTACTTTTCGCACTGGCCACCAATGTTTCAAGGAACAGCATCCCGCGAAGGCCGTCCTTAACATCCGGGAAGTCCAGCATCAAGCCGTCCGTCTTGGTTCGCGTGAGTTTTGCACGAATTGTATCTGCGAAATTCACATAATTATTGGCAAATGCCTCGATAAACGCCTCGGGATGTCCAAAAGGCAAACGCGTGGCACGACCGGCAGCAGCGCTGTAGCCGCCTACATATTCATTACCGCGCTTCCACACCTGTGTCGGCTGGCCCATCGGCGTGACATACAAATAATTCGGGTGCTCCTGATGCCACTCCATACCGGCTTTTTCACCATAAATCCAGATCGCCAGGTTGTTTTCTTCGCCGACTGAAATCTGACTGGCATGAAGGATGCCTTTTGCTCCTTTGTTATATTTAACAAGACAGTTAACATCGTCATCCAGCTTGCGGCCTTTTACGAACGTGGTCAATTCCGCACACAGATCCGTCATTTTCAGACCTGTAATGTACTCTGCAAGATTCTCGGCGTGGGTCCCGATGTCGCCGCCGCAGCCGGAAGCGCCGCTCTGTTTGGGATCTGTCCGCCACGAGGCCTGCTGCTGTCCGGTTTGTTCCAATGCCGTAGCGAGCCACCCTTGCGGATATTGCACGACAACCTTGCGAACTTTGCCAAGCTCATCATTCTTAACCATGTCACGGGCTAATTTGACCATCGGATAACCCGTGTAGTTATGCATCAGGCCAAAAACTTTGCGGGTTTTCTGGACGATTTTGACCAGACCTCGAGCTTCTTTAACAGTCACCGTCATCGGTTTTTCGCACATCACATGGAAACCGGCTTCCAGACATGCCTTTGCGATCGGAAAGTGCCAGTTGTTCGGTGTGCAGATCGTCACAAAATCCATCCGTTCGCCAACGGGCAGTTTCAGTTCCTTCTCGATCATTTCCTGATAATTGCTGTAGCAGCGTTTCCGGTTTAAGCACAGTTCACCGGCCATTTGTTTGGATTTGCGGGGATTGATGTCAAAAGCGCCTCCGACCAATTCAATACCGCCGTCCATCCGGGCGGCTTTGCGGTGTACTTCGCCAATAAAGGCCCCCGGGCCGCCCCCGACCATCCCCATTTTTAATGTTCTGCCAAAATTCATGTTGGTTCCCTTTCCTGATAATGGAGTTTTGAAATCCAGTTAGATCTGTCTCAGAAACATCATTTGTGAGAAACTAACCAGTTTTATACAGGATTCGAGATGAAAAAACCACTCAAATCTCACTCGGTTCGTCATTTTTTTGATGTCGGCGGTACACACATAACCCGATATGCCTGCGAGAATCTCAAGACCGCCAAAACGCGCCGAAAATGATTCTGTTCGGGATGCATACGGAGATTCTATCCCGATTCGGGGCAGCCCCGCAGAGCCGTTCAGACACGGGAAATTTCAATCGTGATCTGTATATTATTTTGCCATCCTGTAATATATTATGCGGGCATTTCGTATATAGGGGTAACCCATAAATAAATTGCTGTTTGGCGTAATTGGATTATAATGAAGCTGATTTCAGAAAGGACAGGAAAATGACAAAGAAATTCACTTTTATCCTTTTAGCCATTGTGTTGTGTACATCCTTGTGTTCGGCGACCCCTCTTCGACGTGAACATGTTCCCGCCGGGGCACAGTGGGTTTTTCACGCGGATTTTGACGCTTTTCGATCCAGTGAAATAGGAACATTGATTCAACAGAATATTATCCGGGATCATAAGGAGAAAATTGACGCGCTGACCCAACTTCTGGGAACTGATCTGACACAGGACATTTACGGCGTGACCTTATACGGTTCGGAGCCGGGAGATAAAAACGCCAGCGCATTGTTTTACGGCACATTTGCAAAGGACAAACTGCTGACCCTGCTGCGTCTGAACAAAGCATACGCCGAAAGCGATTACAATGGAAGGACATTGTATTATTGGGTCGATGATAAGAGGAAAAAGGATCAGGTCGGCGCGTTTGCAGCGGATGGACTGATCGTAATCGGGCAGAAAGAGTCCTGCGTGATTACGGCTCTCGATGTTTTGTCGGGACGCATCGAACCGCTGTCGCAGCATAAAGACGCCCCACTGTATTCATTGTGCAATGTCTCGTCATCAACCTTTGTGCTGGCCGCCGCTGTCGGGGTGTCGGATTTAGTCAGGGACGACCAACACGCGGCGATTTTGAAAAACTCTCATGTGCTCGCCATTGCGGGTTTTGAAGATTCCGGTCTTGTGAATTTGACGATCAACCTGGAAACCGAAACCGAAGCGGCGGCTGAACAGGTCGAACAGGTGGTCCGGGGCATGATGGCCTTTGCGTCGCTGAGTCAGCAGGAGCATCCGCAGATAGCGCCCCTGCTTCAGGCCGGCACACTCAGCCGGGAGGGCAGCAAACTTGCCTATCGTTTTGAATACCCCTCCGGCAAACTCTTCGACGTTCTGAAGTCGTTCAGAAACAAAAAGATGTGACTTGAATGAAACCGGTGTCGGGGGTCCGCAATCAACGGCGGACCCCCGAACTCTACTGAGATAAGATTGGCATGTCATGGAGAACACGCTGGCTCACATGACCGATACGGCGCTCATTCGTTCCGCCATCAACGGAAATCATGGAGCATTTAATGAAGTCGTGCGGCGGTACGCACGGTTGCTGGCGGAGTTTGCCGCCGCCAGAACCGCTACCTACCAAGACGCGGAAGATGCCGTTCAGGAAACATTTTTGCTCGCTTACCGCCATCTTCAATCATTTGATGAGCGTTATCCTTTGAAAAACTGGCTTTTTACTATTGTGTATCGACAATTGGTTTCATCGTATCGCAAAAAGCAACCGGGACGCCTGAGCGAAGAAGTGATGCAGCAGTTGGCGACAACGCAGCCGCCGACCCTGCCGCACGAGTGGCTCTGGGACGCCGCACGCATGATGGGTGCGGATATGTTTACGGTTTTGTGGCTGAAATACAAGCAGGAGATGCCCATTGCCGAAATTGCAGCCATCATGAAAAAGTCGCAAACCGCGGTCCGGGTTCTGCTTCACCGTGCCCGTAAACGCCTGGCCAGAGAAATTGCCGAGTGCCCTCCGGAAACCGCCGAACAGTTGAACTGGAATTTTCGCAGAAGCGCCTGTTTAGAAAGGACAAAATGATGTTTTGCCGAATATATCAATGGCAGATCGAAAAAGAACTGGACAAGTACGGTACACTACAGCCGCAGACACAAAAGCATCTGCAAAAGTGCGATACCTGCAGGACGTTTTATCATCAGTTGGTCCGGCTGGGCACGGAACTGAAAACAGCCGCGCCGCATCAACTTTCTGATACGCAACTGCGGCAGATTTCGGACTCTGTGCTTCGATGTTTATCCGGAGAACCCGCCGAACACGTTCCCGCCGCCGGACATTCGATCCGGACGAACCGAATACTTGGCACCGCCTGGAAAGCCGCTGCGGCGCTGCTCATTGCGGCGACCCTGCTTGGAGCGGGATATCATTTCTTCCGTCTTTCTGATGGCGAGCCAACCGGTCCGCAATTTAATCCGCAAACTCTTGCCGGTTCGCTGCCGCTTGAAGCGCCTTACGCTGCCCTGGCCGCACTACCCGAAAAGTCAATTTTATCGGAAGCCCAAAAACTCTCCCGTGACACCCGTCAAGCATCGGCTTTTTTAATGAATTGTGTGCCTGCCCTCCCTGCCCAGCCCCAATCGTCAACGGTCACGGAAGCAAATTGATCACCCTTTCGGCATTTTGGCTATACTTTCTTAATGCCGTCTTTCAAAAAAGGGAGCGCGGGCAGCATATAAGATCGCCAAATCCACACTGCCCCAATACGCCCACCATTACAGTCCTCAAAAATATTCACAGCCCAGCCGCAATTATTTGTCTGCTGTTTTGATTGACTCGATCTTTCCTTCATGGAATGCGGTGAGTTCGCCGCCATTTAAATAGTTGCTGGAATACACCAAACGCTTGTTAAAGTCCAGCAGTATTGTTATGTACATTTGTCTGTCGGGTTCGTGCCAGCAAAGCATATAAACGCCCGGAGATATTTCACGAGCCTGATAGGAATCACACGAACCACCCGTGCCTTTTCGCGGGCCTTCAAGCATCGTATATGCTATCGTACCATCGGTAAAGCTGACCTTGTATTTGTTCCAGCCGGTATATTTGTACACGACAGTTGTGCCGTCGAGCTTATCTGTAAAATCTACGGGATTGAAAATTACCGGGCCGGTGTTGATGTCGCCTGCCTGCTGTTTCAGTTCCTGAGCGCAGGTCAGATAGTAGTTTCGACCTGTCGCTGTGAGCAGTTGCTCGGCAAGGGCTTCAAGAGCTTGAGCTTTTACCAGCTTCGGTTCAGCCGCATCCGGGTTTAATGCGATCAAATGATCTGCCAGTTGTGCGGCCCATTGGGAGTCGTTGGAGCTGAGTGCCTGCTGTGCCTGTTGAAGCAATTGTTTCTCGCCGCCTGCAAGTTTTGCCATCCGCATGGCTTCTTGTTTGGGACTGAGAGAGAACAGATTTGTAGGATTACCATCAAACCAACCAAGGTGGGCATTGAAAATCTGACGAACAGCCCACTCAATGTTTCCATAGTATTCGCGCAGATAGTCCTTTTCAGCAAGTTCAGCAGGCAGTTGAACATAATCGACCAGTTCATCGGGAGTCATGCCCTTATTCATTCCCTCGATGGTCTTATCGAAAACAAATCGAATGGCATCCCGGTAATCGGTCATTGCTTCGTTTATCTTTTCACTGCCGATAATCGGACGTGTGTGACCGGCTACTAAATATTCGGGTTCTTCCTTTAGCATCATGTCAACACTGTTTGCCCATGCTCGAATATCGCGATACATCGAACCTCGGATGGCATACAGGTTTGGCCACGATTTATAGAAATTGTCACCTGCGAATAAAACACGCTTTTGGGGCTGCCAGACGTAGAGGGCATCGCTTGTTTCACCGTTTACAGCAACCAGTTCAAGTTCAATACCAACAATATCGAGTTTTTTCCGGCCATCTTCAAACATATGGGTCGCTTTCACTCCTTCATCAGAATGAAATACACTGCCGCCCCGTTTGGGCCAATAGGCTTTTGCGATCCCATTATTGATCCGCTTTTCCGGGGGCAGCTTAAAACCACCCTGGCGAGCACCCCGAACATTCTGAATGGTAAGACCGGCCTGCTCTAAAGGATGGGCTTCAGAACCAAAATTTGAGCGTGTCCATATGTGTGGTTTGCTTTTACCTGCAAACACACTCAGTCCGCCGGTATGGTCACCATGAGCATGAGTTAAGATGATGGCCTTGATGGGCAGGTCTGTAATCTTACGAAAGTCGGCCAATACCTTTTCGGCTGATATCGTATCCAGCCCGGTATCCACAATGACAACTCCGCCGTCTCCTACGATCATTGAAATGGTTGACACGGAATACCCTACAGCAGTATACACGCCCTCGGCTACTTTAATTACTTCCTGCTGAAATTCTGCACCGCGGGCTTTGAGCAATTGAGTCGCTTCAGACTCTGCTCCTATAACAGTGGACATCAATGCCATCAACATTGCACATACGATTGCGATTGTAATACTTCTTGTCTTCATAATAATTTCCTTTCTACTTTAATATGGTTCGTACCCGAACAATTAGTCTAAAAAAATCACTAACACAGGTTCTGTTCAATTTGATTGAGTTGTTTTACCAGTTCCTCACGATCTTTCTTTTTCATATTTCCGTACACCTTATCTACGAGAAGATTGGAAATTTCATTAAAATCTTTTTGGAGTTTTCGCCCCTTTGTCGTTAATTGCACATTCGTCACTCGATTGTCCATTTCACAGGGGGATTTTTGTATGTATCCATGCTTTTCGAGCGTGTTAATCATGACAGTAACGGTCGACTTGACTCGGCCGATGCTGTCAACAACAGCTTTAATAGGAACAGGTTTCTTCTGCTGGAACAGGAAAAATAACGCCGGACCATGAGCGGGAACGATTCCTTCAATGGAACGGTTTTTCAGTTCTTTTTCAATCAGGAGATTTGCCATCTCCCGGATTCGAGCAATTTGTCCAATGATTCCCTGGGTATTCATCTTGTCTTATCCATTCATAAATACATTTGAGTGATGCTATATGTACAATATAGTTCGTGTACGAACTAATGTCAAGAAAAAATTTGAGATATTTTGAAAAATTTTTAGCAAAGTGCAGACCCGACACCCGTCAAGCATCGGCTTTTTTAATGAATTGTGTGCCTGCCCTCCCTGCACAGCCCCAATCGTCAACGGTCACGGAAGCAAATTAATCACCCTTTCGGTATCTTGGCTATATTTTCTTCATGCCGTCTTTCAGAAAAGGCGTCTGACCTGAACCCTTTAATTTTCCTGTTATGTTAGTATCCTTTCACTGCTTTACGCACCTGCTTCATAATATCGATGCAAGCCGGATTAAAAAATGGGGAATCAGCCGTTATGTACGGAGCCGACGAAAGGTTGATCGTAATCGGCATATTTGCTTCATCGGCCTTTTTGAAAATTTCGATGTATTTCTCAGCAGAAAACTTAGGTTTGCCCGTCCACTTTCCATTACGTGCCCCCCCGGACCATCCGTCCATATAAAACCAAGCGGCCGGGTGCTGCCCCTCTAATTGCCCACCCTCTTCAAACAGAAAAGCTGGTTGATGCTCCGGCTCCCTGCCGGCTCCGTCAGAAACCACCATATCGCTGAACGGGGTCAAGTTTGCAAACAGGTTCTGGCTGAATCCCACAGGAGCATTGGGGTTGCCGGCCTTAATCGCTTTTACCAATCTCTCCCACGGCGGATCATACTGATAGATTTTCCATCCACAGCCATCGACATAACCGGCGGTCGTTGCCAGATCTTTTCCATACCGGAGGCTCACCTCGCGGAAATGAGATTCCAAAAAGTTGAAATAACCGGTCGGGTCCGGTTCTTCGCCATTACCATATGTGTTGCCGTACAACTGCTCAATGCCGCTGCTGGGATTGTAGTAAAGCATCAGGCGAATATCATGTTTTGCCAAAGCATCAATAAGCTCCCGAATCAAATCACGTTCGCAGGTAAACCCGGGTTTGATCGCGTCAATCGTCTTACTCGGCCCCGGCCAGTAATGTGCGCCGTGGCAGCAGGTAAAACAGACCCACGACGCGCCGATTTCCACAACCTTTTCAACAAAGGCATCCACGTCAAAGGTTTTGACCCGGTCTTGGTATTGCGCCGACGAAGAAAAATGCACAAACAACCCATATTTCCCGTCCACCATCCATTGGACATCGGCTTTCATTGCTTTGGCGCGGGCTTTGATGGCAACTAGTGCTTCGGGGCGTACAAACTCAATCGACCAGAAAGCGAACGGAGTTGGATTTCCGCGGGCATTCTTTATGTTTTCCAACGCATCCCGTTCTTCCCGTGTCCCCTTGAAATCAACCAGCCGTAAACTGATCTTGTTAATCCCCTTCTTCAGTAACAAGGTCTGCTTCAGCGTGTGCCTCTGTACAACCGGTCTGGTATCCCAATTCGGCACATTCGCTTTCTCAGTGATTGTTGTGGACCCTGACGTGACCTCAAAAGTGGATCGCGAAAGAATTTCTTTATTTCCCGTATATAAAAGAGAAACGGTATAGCTCGCTTCATAAGGTGCATTCACTTCCCATGTCATGACATCATTGGCGCTTTTAAATCCTCGAATAAAGGCATTGTTGGAAACCGCAGGCGTGGGACGATCCGCAACGTTTAGATTGCCGGAAAGTTCAGCCCTGAATCCCATGATGGTTGTAATATCATCCGGCCGGAGATGCCAGGTTCTCGGTGCCCAGTAGGGATGCAAGACTCCTTGTTGGGAAAACGCATCAACAGGGATGAAAGACAAAACTCCGATAAACAATAGAAAAACGTGAAAGAATATGCGTTGATTTTTCATGATACCTACCTTTCTGTTATTCAACCGCAAACTGTTCGTTACTTTTCCTTAATCTCGCAGTCCTATTCTTGAAATATCGATCGGGATAATTCCCATTTTCAGCGCGGGCGAATCCGGTTCGAAGCGGAAATCGCCGTTTTCCGGATCGACAAACATCGGATCGACCGCCAGACTATGGGCATCGACTCCTTCGCTCTAATTGGCATCTCTGTTTCCCTCGACTTTCTTTGAATTATTTCTCTTGCCAGGGAATCGTCCGGTCAAAGAGTTTTCCGTACTTCGTATAGTTATTATACGACACAGCCTGCTCTTTCCATTTTTTAAGCTCTGTGTCATACCTATCACGCATCATATTGAGAGCATCGGCAGCCTTTGGATCACCAGCCAGATTCGTCATTTCCAATGGATCTTTAACCAGATGGAACAAATCCTCAACCGGTTCCATTGTGTCATTGCCATACCACCAGTAGGTGTATTTCATATTCTTCGTCAGTACGGTAAGAGACTGGGTCGGCACAGTTCCCCAGACATTAATGAACGCCATTTGCTCGCGCACATCTACAGACGGATCTTTTAACAGCGGAAGCAAACTAACGCCATCCATGTTTTCCGGAATCGGCAGTCCGGCCAGCTCCAAAATCGTCGGGGCAAAATCAATATTGCCCGTCAGCGCCGTACTGCGCAGCTTTTTCCCGGCAGAAGGACTGCGCGGATCGTAGATCATCAGCGGTACACGGGACGACTCTTCCATCGGCAGCACCTTGGAGCCATAGCCGTGCGCACCGCAGAGGAAGCCATTGTCGCTAGTATAAATGATGACCGTGTTATCAGCCACACCCTGTGCCTCCAACTCGTCTCGAATCATCCCCAGTGCCACATCAATCGCATAAATCTGCTGATAGTACGTGGCCATGACCTGGTCATACTCTTTGTCATATCCCCATGACGTAAACCGCTCATATTGTCGTCCCTGTTTACTCTGCTCGGATAAATGTTCACCGTTTTCACGCCCGTAGTTGGCAGGTTTGGTGAAGGTTTTGCCTTTATAGATGTGGTTAAACTGAGGGTCGGGGCTTGCCGGCTTATGCGGCGCCTTAAAACTGATAGACAGACAAAACTGCTTGTTCTGTTTGACCGCTTCGCGAATGACATCCTGGCCAAAAGCCCCGTAAGACAGCGTCGAATGCGGATACTCCTTCGCATACTTGGCCATCGATTTATTCCTAGCGGTTTGATACGTTGTCTGCCCCGGACCGCCGCCCCAGACGTCAAAGTCATTTTCGCAAAGCCCTTTACCGTCAACCCCAAAGCCAAACTTACCGGCAAACGCGGTCAGATAACCCGCTTCACGCAAGAGCATTGGATAAGACTTAGCCCAAATCTGAGGCTTCATGTTACCATGATCGAAATTCGTTCCGGTTTTGTACTCATACATTCCGGTCATGACGCTGCCCCGGCTGGCCGCGCAGATCGACGTCGTATTGTAATGCCGATCAAAAATCACACCATCGCTTCCAAGTTTGTCCATGTTCGGGGTCTTTACCTCAGGATTGCCATAACAGCCAACCGATCCAAAATTCTGATCATCCGCCATCAGGTAGATGATATTGGGACGAGTTACTGTCCGTGATTCAGCACCAGCGCAACCCGCAAAGAGAATCACAGCAAATAATACAATAACATTAACTTTCAGTTTCATTTGAGTTTCCTTTCCAGTTTTCAATCTTTACATAATACCCGGCCGACGGTTTATCATCGTGGCATGCCAGGAAAAGGTATTCAGGTTTGCCGTCTTTCCACAGGATGTGGGGCCGTTCACTGCGAGCCAGTTTGTCTCCGAAATAGATCTCATTGGTCTGATAGCCGATCTCCGGGACACCCCAGTCAATTCCATCCTTTGATTTATAAATCAATCCCGGTCGATATCCGCCGTTTTTGATTTGAGCTACCGGAATCGGATTTCCTTCTAACATATTCTTTACTCCTCTGCGATCCTCTACGATCATGTAGTATTGCCTATTGAGCATTTAGCCATTCAACGTCTGTAAAATAGGCGCCGCCAGCCTTGCCGTTTTCATAATAAAGGGTGGTCAGCAATTCTGTGGGGCCTGCCGGAAGGTCCAGCTCGAAGACCACGCCTTTACTGCCCGGTTCAACAGCAAATTCCTTTTCCAGTCCGGCGATCTGGATCTTGGCACGGACGGCCTTGACGGGCTTGTCAGCCACAGCAGGGTATTGACGCAATGTCAAACGATAGCGTCCTGCTTTTTTAACATCGACCATCCACGGACCGGTTACCGGCGGAAGTTTGTCGATGACCCCAAATCTCCAGGGCGGAGAGCCCGTTATCATATACCAATCCTGAGAACAAAGAGGAGTGGGATTTTCGGCAGGGTTTCCGATATCAATATGAACCGGTGTCAGCCTTGGCTTGACAGAATGCCAGTATGGCTTATACGCGGCCAGCAGGTTTGCAACGACCTCCGGATGCTCGGAAGCGACATTCTCTTGCTGCGCCGGATCGGCTGCCATGTCGTACAACTCGTTGCCGTTCAGCAAACGCCAGCGTTTGGTCATGATATACGAACTAGTCGCTGTTTCTGGTGCTTCGCTAGAGGCTGAACCGTCAATAAACCGCAGCACAATGTGTTCACGGTCCCAAGGCGCATTACTGTTCTTTAAAAGCGGGGCCAGTGAACGCCCATCCGGTTTGTAAGAAGAGGGAAGAGGTACCTGGCACAACTCGGCAAGGGTCGGCAGCACATCAACGTGGGCAGCCAGCGTCGAAACATCACGACCCTGTTCAAACCCGCCCGCCGGCCAGTGGAGGAAAAACGGAACCCGGTGTCCGCCGTCATAGATGGAACCCTTTTTGCCGCGCATCCCGGCGTTGAATCCCTGGGCGCCTCTGGCTGTACCATTGTCCGTCATAAAGATCAGGATCGTATTTTCAGCCAATTCCAAGGATGCTAAATGCTCGCGAAGCAATCCGAGATTATGATCAATATTGGCAATCATCCCGTAGAAAGCTGCGCCAAATTTCCACGTAGCTGTATCCGTATAAGGAGCCTCCCATTTGGGATCGACCCGGTAAGGACTGTGAGGGGCATTCGTTGCCAGGTAGAGGAAGAACGGCTTGTCCTTGTTCTGTTCAATGAAACGCATCCCTTCGGCAAACCAGACATCGGTGCAGTAGCCTTCGAATTTTTCAAATGTTCCGTTTCGTTCGTAGGTGTCATCAAAATAGTCGTTACCCCAGTAATCCGAGGCCTGTCCGACGCCGCCGCAGCGATGCCAGACAACATCCTGAAATCCTCGATCCTGCGGACGATGCGGTGCGTTGTCGCCTAAGTGCCACTTGCCGACCATGCCGGTGACATAGCCACTGTCTGAGAAAAAGTTGGCGATCGTCTTCTCGTCGGTATGCATCATCGTGCGGCCTCCAGTCGTGCGATAAGCTCCATTGTGCCCGGGATCGCGTCCTGTCATCAAAGCCCCGCGTGTCGGCGTGCAATACGGGCTGACATGGAAGTCGGTAAAACGCACGGACTCATTGTGTAAACGATCCAGATTGGGAGTTTTGATGATCGGATTGCCATGACAAGCCAGGTCGCCATAGCCCTGATCATCAGTCATCACCAAAATCACATTGGGGCGACTGCCCGCCAATGGCTTCGCCTCGGCGAGTCCTGCCATTGCAAGCACCGCGAGTAGTCCAGTTTTCGTTATGGTGGATAAGTTCATCATATTACTCTAGGCCTCCATTGTATTGTCCTGTTATTGCTTATTGAGCATTTAGCCATTGGACGTCTGTAAAATAGGCGCCACCGGCTTTGCCATTCTCATCGTAGAGATACGTCACCAGCTCAGTCGGTCCGGCGGGTAGATCCATTTCAAACACCACCCCTTTACTCCCGGGCTTCACGTCACTCTCCTTTTCCTGCCCGGCGATCTGGACCTTGGCACGGACGGCCTTGACAGGCTTGTCCGCCACAGCGGGGAATTGGCGCAATGTCAAACGATAGCGTCCTGCTTTTCTAACATTGATCATCCACGTACCGGTAACCCGCGGAAGTTTTTCGATGACCGGAAATCTCCAGGGGTTAGAGCCGTTTGACTTATACCAATCCTGAGAACAAAGAGGAGTGGGATTTTCGGCCGGGTTTCCGATATCAATATAGACCGGTTTCATCCCTGGCTTGAGAGAATGCCAGTATGGCTTATACGCGGCCAGCAGGTTGGCAACGACCTCCGGATACTCGGAAAAGACATTCTCTCGCTGCGCCGGATCGGCCGCCATGTCGTACAACTCCTTGCCGTGCAGCAAACGCCAGCGCTCAGTCATGATATACGAATCAGTCGCTGTTTCTGGTGCTTCGTTAACGGCTGAACCGCCAACAAAGCGCAGCACAAGGTGTTCACGGTCCCAAGGCGCATTGCTATTCTTTAAAAGCGGAACCAGTGAACGCCCATCCGGTTTGTAAGAAGAGGGAAGAGGTACCTGGCACAACTCGGCAAGGGTCGGCAGCACATCAACGTGGGCGGCCAGCGTCGAAACATCACGACCATGTTCAAACCCGCCTGCCGGCCAGTGGAGGAAAAACGGAACCCGGTGTCCGCCGTCAAAGATGGTACCCTTTTTGCCGCGCATCCCTGCGTTGAATCCTTCGAGCACCTCATACGTCTCACTGAATCTGGCGCCGGCCATCGTAGTACCGTTGTCGGTCATGAAAATCAGGATCGTATTTTCGGCCAACTCCAGGGATGCTAAATGCTCGCGAAGCAATCCGAGATTATGATCAATATTGGCAATCATCCCATAGAAATTTGCGCCGTGTTGCCACTTAACTGTATCCGTATAAGGAGCCGACCATTTGGGATCGACCCGATAAGGACTGTGAGGGGCATTCGTTGCCAGATAGAGAAAAAAGGGCCTGTCCTTGTTTGCTTCAATAAAACGCATGCCTTCGGCAAACCAGACATCGGTGCAGTATCCTTCGAATTTTTCAAATGTTCCGTTTCGCTCGTAGGTGTCGTCAAAATAGTCGTTACCCCAGTAATCCGAGGCCTGTCCGACGCCGCCGCAGCGGTGCCAGAGGACATCCTGAAATCCCCGATCCTGCGGACGATGCGGTGCGTTGTCGCCTAAGTGCCACTTGCCGACCATGCCGGTGACATAGCCACTGTCTGAGAAAAAGTTGGCGATCGTCTTCTCGTCGGTATGCATCATCGTGCGGCCTCCAGTCGTGCGATAAGCTCCATTGTGACCGGGATCGCGTCCTGTCATCAAAGCCCCGCGTGTCGGCGTGCATAACGGGCTGACATGGAAGTCGGTGAAACGCACGGACTCCTCATGCAAACGGTCGAGGTTCGGCGTTTTAAGAATCGGATTACCATGGCAGCTCAGGTCGCCATAGCCCTGATCGTCAGTCATGATCAAGATGACATTGGGGCGTATTTTTGAATTGGCTGCCAATTTCCCATCAGCACAGCCCGGCAAAACCGTTAATAAGATAATTGGGATGAAAAAGTGCCAAAAAACGTCTCTGTTCATAATGCATTCCTTTCGATTCAAACATGATTGTTAACAGCACCAATAGTATCAGAACCTTATGGGTATGTCAATATGATAGAAAAAATGACGATTTTGAGAAAAATAAAGGGGTAAAATAGGGACAGTCAAGAATGACGGTTCCTTAAGCGGCATTCGGGTCTGATCTGCTCTGTAGAAAAGCTTTGAAAAATTCTTAAAAACTCCAATTTTAGATCTGCGCCATCGAGCTTGTTCTTGTATACAATCAAGAATGAGCACGACAACCCAATCAGGGTAATAAATTTCCGCGAGGACAACTCTAACGTACTTTGAACAATAGATATAGCCGCGCAGCGAGCGCAGTTTTTTATTGGGATTGGTCCGACTTCTTCTCTTTTTCCCTTTTCTTTTCCCTTGGCGGAGGAATGTATCCGAGTTCGGTCAGAAACTTAACAGAGTGTTCCATTGTCAGCTTGTAATCAGTACCGTCATTCCTTGAACGAAAAAATGTCCCGTTAAAAAAACCATGGCCTTTTCCCTCAGCAGGCACAAGCACACATTGATTGCCCGCTTCGTTCATCAATCGGGTAAAGCGTTCGGCGTTCTCAAATGGCACGGTTGTATCCGCGGTCCCGTGAAACACCAGCGTCGGTACAATACCCGCTTTCACATGATGGCACGGGGATAAATCTGTTTGCTGTTCCGGTTTAAACCGATTCGCACCAGCGCCCTTATCCGTGGTGTCCAGCACCGGATTGAAAAGAATCATCGCGTTGGGAACAGAGCTGACGCTCGTATCCTCGCCGGCTTCTTCACAACCCGCGATGACGCCTGTGCAGGCGGCGACATGGCCCCCGGCCGAACCGCCGGACGCGACAATTCGATCCGGATCGATCCCCAGTTCATCCGCATGTGTCCGTACCCACCGGATCGCGGACTTGCCGTCTTTAACACATTCAAACGGTGTCGTGTTATTCCGACTTTTGACTCGGTACTCTGCTGAAAAAGCAACCATCCCGAGATCAGAGAGATGCCTGCCTTGCTCATAAAATTGTTTCGGGTCACCGCCGTTCCAACCGCCCCCAAAAAAGAAGACGATGGCCGCACGCTTGTCAGAGGCCTTAAGACCTTCCGGCTCAAAGACATGCAGCTTTAGCTCAACATCATCCACCGTTTTATAAGTGACCAGGCGGTCCGGCTCAAATTCAGCCGCATGAGCCGGCAATGAGATACAACAAAAGATAAATAAAAACTTTTTCAGCATGGTTATTCCTTTCTGTGTCATCGATATTTCTCACTATTTTCACCCTCAGTTTTTCCGTCGTAAACGGCATCAAAAATTAGTCAATCTGGTTGCCGGCTGTATTTTTGCGTACAAGAAGCTGTAAGCGTTTTTTTATATCTTCACTCTTAGCCTCAGAAATCATTTCTTTCAATTTAACACTGGCATTTTGATTTTCAAAATCTTCAACATTTGCTTCAGCCAAAGGAACCCATAATTCACTATCGAAATTCTTGTAATTACTTATAGCACTAAACAGACACTGAGAAACTTCAGGCGGATCAAGATTATATTTTCTCCATCTTGTCCAAGCCTCAATAATTTGTATTTTGGCGGGTGTAGAAGATTGATTTCCTGAGAATATTTCCAACTGTTCCGTTGCTGATATATTTATTCTGTTCAGAATACTTTTGTTAGTGTGGGTCGTTTTTTCAGACAATTCAATTCTCCCCGACTGGAATTCTTGAATGTAATCTCGTGAACTCCCCTCACTCTCTTTCATCAGTGCTTTGATGGCAGGGTCTTCGCTCAGATTTTTCTTATATGCTTGTAACAGCAAAATAGCTTGCAATCTAATAGCCTTAGGTTTCAATTGCATGGATTCTGATATATCACGATAGATCACATTCATCCCGTCCGCTACTTTTAAAGTTGCGTTAACATTGAGCTTTTCTCTCCATTCCACCCCAAGCAGCTGCATTAGACAGTATCTCCAGCATAAATTCTCAGCTTTATCTCCCATGTCCTTTAATAAGGGTGTGATATCTTGAAGATCACCACTTTTCAATGGGTAATGTACATAGAAAAATGCGAGTTTGCCTGCTGCAGCATCCCAATCTTGTGGCTCCGTTGACAATTCTATTTCTTCACAACACTGCTTGGCCGCCTGAATCAATTCCTTTGTATTCAGCGACTTTATATAATCCTCGTATTGAACAGCGGCATGTTCTGAGCCATCTTCTATAAAGACTTTTATTTTTTGCCAATGGCTTATTTCAGCGTAACTGTAGCCAAAAAAGACAAGGAAAATAAAAACAAAAGCTGTCAGGCATGCTCTGTAGAAAAGCTTTCAAAAAGTTGTAAATCTTCCTATTTAAGACTTGCGCCATCGTGTTTATTCTTGTATACAATCAGGAATGAGCACGACAACCAAATCTCCGAAAAAGGTGGCGCGGGCAGCGTATAAGATCGCTAAATCCACACTGCCCCAATACGCCCACCATTACAGTCCTCAAAAGTACACACAACCGCAGTTATTCGTCTGTCTGGTCCTGAAAATCTTTTTCAGAACCGACTACCGCGGCATCGTGGCGATTCTAAACGACAGCGATGATTTACGCAAGTGTTTCAACCTGAAAACGGTGCCGCACTTTACAACGCTTCAGAAAGCATCGAAACGGCTGCTGTCTCTGAAAATCGCTAATCAACTGCTGTACAGTACGGTCGAGCAATCAACCATTGATCTGGCCGCCATCGATTCAACCGGCCTGGAAGCCGGACATATCAGCCGTTACTTCGTCCGTCGAAAACGCTCAAAACAGCTCGAAACATATGAAGAAACGCGGTATAAGCGATTTCCGAAATTAGCCGTTGTCTGTGACTGCCAAAACCATCTGATTCTTTCGGCGATCACGACACGAGGGCCGAGCGTCGATGTTAACCAGTTCTGCAAAACATTGAAGCCCGCGGCTGAACAATTTGATATCAACCATTTGCTGGGCGATGCCGGATATGATAGCGTAAAGAACCATCACTATGCCAGAGACGTTCATCGCATTAAAACAACAATCCCGGCCAAACACGGCAGGCCGACACATAAACTGCCTAAAGATAAATATCGCAGAGAGATGCGAACAAATTTTTAC
>Ga0272441_10006900_pt1 | contig 18751 bp, 23 predicted proteins | sample SSMProp6N_FD_193582 | JGI IMG/M metagenome (GOLD analysis project Ga0272441, IMG submission 193582) | Marine sediment archaeal communities from Little Sippewissett salt marsh, Falmouth, MA, United States - SSM-Prop-6N | ecosystem: Environmental > Aquatic > Marine > Wetlands > Sediment ... | reverse complement strand
TAGGAAGGTGTAATAATTGGAACGCATTGTCTCTCCGCCGCCGATATTATAAAACTTTCTCCAGAAGGAATCAGGCAAATCCGGATCCACGATATTAACCAGGACACGGCCGGCGTCCTGCCTTGAGATGGCTTCGAAGCAGGTTTGCAGGGGCATATGGTACATGATCGGGACAGGGTTTACGTTGTTGATAAGAATAAAAGTTTGCCGCAGCGATACCCAGCGGCGCAGGCCGGATTCCGCAACCAGCCTTTCTGCTTCGATCTTTGTCGTGGCGTACACATCATAAATGCTTGGATAGATTGGATCGCCTGTGCGGCCGACATGGATGGGAGGCATACGATCTCCCGTCTCGGCAACGGATCCAATATTGACCAGCTTTACACGATCGGGGTACGGCTGCTGCTTGATAGCCCGAAGGATATTCCTTACTGCTCCAACATTGACCCGTTCTGCCAGGTCCGGATCAAAATCGGCTGCCGGAGGGATTACCGCTGCGGCGTGAAGGATATAATCGGTGCCATTTACAGCCTGAAGGGTATCTTCGTACCTGGATAAATCTCCCCAGATAATCTTTACATTCGGATACTTAAGATAGGGTGTAAGCTTCTTTTTATTAGCTTTTGTGGGGAGATCCAGGACGACGAACTGGTTTTGTTTGTGTTTCTTGTCAGCCATAAAGATTTCCAGGGCAGCTCCACCCATTACGCCGCCGGCGCCGGTAAGAAAGATTGTAAGAGGGTTCATTCTGCTCTCCATGATGTCGCTGAGATGATTATATAGTTCCGGGTTGTATTCATGCTGTAAACAAACCGCAAATATCCTTATCAACAACCTTAATTAACCGAATATTCAAGCTGCCGGAGTTTGGGAAAACCTGAGCAGTTACAACCCGGCTGCTGAATGGATAGGATTTCCCGACAAATCAGGGAGCATGTAGCTGTTGGTCTGCTGCTGGGCAAGGAGGATATGTGTTATCCGGACAGATCGGGGCTGCACAGGATTCAGGGGGAGAACAGGATTTTGCATCCCCTTAAATCCAGAAAAGGTCATGCCCCCACCTGAGGGGGGCAGGCGGGGGCTTATCCACGGTGCACCTTAGTGTGGATGTGAACACTATAGGGGATTGCATGAGAAGATGTCAATAGGACTACCGGGTGAGAATGCAGTGCATCCCTGTAACTGGGTCTTTCGATAAGGATGTGTTGAATCAACGTTTTCCAAAGGCAGATTAGTTTATTTTACTGTATATAGTGGAATACTCGCCTGGTTGAAGAGAGCATTTATTGGTTACAGCAGCATACTCGACTGTTGTGATGGCGCACTCGACTGTTGTGATGGCGCACACGACTGTTGTGACGGCTCACCTGAAAATGGTAATAGCGCACTTGAAAGTTGTGAAGGTGCATTCGACTGTTGTGATGGTGCACTCGACTGTTGTGATGGCGCATTCGACTGTTGTGATGGCGCACTTTAAAGTTGTAATGGCGCACTCAGCTGTTGTGATAAGCCACACGCTTGTTTGAGTGCTGCATTCGATTATCGGGATGGGACACTCGTTAAGTAAAGCGGTGTATACATTTATCTTGGACAGTTCTTATGCTTCCGGGAAGCATGTAAGAATCCCGATAAAAAACACAAATTTCTGATAGTCTCCTGCAAACAGTAAAACGGTTATTTGAATAATCTGGCACGATGAATGGACTGGATAAACATGATTAAGTACGATGACGGGGGTATGATTCATGGAAAATATACAACTGAAACTCGCGGCGGTATGAATTTCGTTAATGCTTATCTATCTGCTGGGCGATGTCCTGCGGATTTTCAGCAGACGCATGCGGAAATTTCGCAGCTGAACTGAATACCGTTGACTATACACCAATTCCGCAGGATGAGTGGCCGGTTTCGGCTCCCGAAGAGCAGGGATTGGATCCTGAATTCACGGCAGAGGCGTATTACACTGCAGGTCAGATGGAGAATGACAGGGCTGTTATGAACATGGAAATTCAGCCCGGTTCCCTTTTTTTAGCGGTGATTATCAAAAATCCGGGTACCCTTCATAACTCAGCCTGTTGCGCTCGTCGTCGATGCTGTGGTAACGAACTCTTACCCGGGAATCGTCTATATAGACTGTGAAAACGCAGGGGCCGATTTCATAGCTGGAAAACATGCCGAGGTTAACTTCCGATGTGCTGATGGCAATCGGATGATATTTATAGTCTTTTGTTATCGAAAAAGCAGCCTCATTCCACGGATCTTTGCGGAATTCAACGATTGGACCATAGTCTGTTCCGTACAAAGTAGTGAGATCGGATGATGAGGCGAAAATATCCGGTACGAACAACATTCTCCTGCAGCCGGGGAAGATATTGTTTCCCTCGGTGTCCTGATTGATTATCAGGTCAATTACTCCGCTGGCTGGATTCTCGTGAAGTGTAAACATCAGCGTTCTTGGACCTTCGGAGGATGTGTAGGAATAAAAGAGTTTTTCTTTGTCGGGATTTGTATTCGGCGCGATCTCAAGGCAGGGTGTTTCCAGGGATAAGGCGACCCCGAGTGATCCTAGACAATGGCTGTCGGGAATGCTGTATCCATATTCAGTTGGCCAATGGTAGGAAGCCCTTTCGAGATTCTGGGTGTTTGTGAATGCGATGTTTGATTCCCACACAAAGAAGAGAAAGTTCTGAACTGTTTCGATCGCAGGCCCTACATTTGGCTGCTGGATCGATCCTTCCGGAGCAGGAAGATGTGTGACTTCACTGTGCTTCAGATTGGCTGCAACAAGTTTGAGGGATCCATCTGCTTCCTTCCAAGCGACATACAGGTGAGGATCCAGTCTTCTGGCTGCAATGGATGGGGATGTATTCCCTGTTGCCTGGATTTCGTATTTCAGATCAAAGTTCTTCCCATTGTCGCTGTATTACAGGCAAATATTTTCTTGTTCATTCCTGACGGCAAGCACAAGTATTGTTTCCGTGAAAGGATCGCCTATTTCAGCTGTTGCTGGTGTGCAGATGGAGGTTATGCCTGTGTCAAAATCGTGATTGGGAAAAATTCTCCCGACGGCAAATGCGTTCCTCAGGTATTAATAGGCGACATACGGCCATACAATCTCTTCCTGTTCCCGGTTGTAGACATGCACAAAATGGTCTTTGCTGTTATCGCTAAGATCAAGGAGTACTTCATAGGCCACCAAAGCATGGCCCGGGACACTGGTCACTGATAGTGAGCCCTGGAAGCAAATCGCATCGTAGGTTACCTGGAGTGCTGAGACACCTCCCGAAAATGTATGGACTTTATAAGGGACCGGGAATCCCAGTTTGGATTTAATAAACTGATACGCTTTCAGGTTATCATCGTCATTGATGCCCCCGTCATCACCGTTTGCTGGAAATGTTCCCATATAGGTACTCAGAGCCATGAGAACTTGTGGAATGTAATTATCTTCAGACTGATTCGAGTAGCTGGTGCCCCTCAGTAAATTAAGGGTGCGGGTATTGTTGTGATATCCTATAACACCCATCCATGCCAGGGATCCGCATCCTGAACTCCAGGGAAGCGAATTGGCTCCCATCATCGGTGGAATCTGATTGTATGTCGGCAGGTATTCAGGGTATTGAATGGAGACTCGTTGAAAGTCCCTTTCCGGAAGGTCTTCCGGATCAGTGTAATCCTCGAAGTCACCTTTCGTACTTTTTTCATCTCGTTTTGTAAGTTCAGGGAGATCGGGCTTTCCTTTTTTCCTGATGCTGTTCCAGGTTTTGTTGATTTCAGGATAGATTTTCTTATAACTCTTTTTAAAGACTCTTTTATGATCCTCTATCATTTATTCGTAGTCAAATTTCTCGCGGTGAGGCCTGTGTTTGGACGGGAAAACCGGTAAAGGATCCAGGTGCCCGATGTATTCTCCATCCATATTCTCCGCGACAAAGTAGAAAGGTGGGAAAAAGACCGGCCGGAATTCATCGCTGCGGACAACCTGTGCCAGCCGAAGGTACCTGCTCTTTCCTTCGAGGGAAAATTCAATTTCAGGCGGGTGGGTTTCTGCAAGAGACAGAATAATATACCCGTCTGGTTTGCCTTTTTTATCCAGAAGGATCACTTCATAAAACGCCGGGGTATCCGAACCCGGCTCATAGAGCGGATACATACTTCCTATCGTTTTTGTTCCGAATAGTCTCCTGTACTTTTTCAGAAATATACGGGCCAGCCGCATAGCCAGATAGTGCGCGTCATCGAGAAACCATGACCTGTCCATACAAACCTCCAACCGGTATAAGTGCTCTCTGCGATGGTGAATCAGATTACATTAATTGATCTGTCTCCTCGGATAGAACGCATAGGAATGGTGCCTGGAAGTCAAGCGAGGCTGGAGGCACCAAAGGCAAACGCTATGGTGGCATTACGCAATTCATCTTTGTGTCTTTACGACTTTGCGTTAAGAGTTGAATACTCTCTGCAGAATAAAAACTCAAGGACGCAAACGCGCAAATACGGAAAAATGTTTGAATTGGGCCTTTATATGAAAGCAGGTCCTTGCTGGCTGTTTTTGCCTATGCTTGCTGGATCAGATCCACTTCAGCAGCCACTCTCTGGCATCAGCTTCATCTTTAAAGAACCGGACCTTGTAACCCCGGTTTTGCACAACCAGTTCGAGGAATTCGTAGAGTTTCTCGTCCTGGGCATAGATGAAAGCGATCACAAAATTCCTTTCAAAGCCCAGTTCATCGAATTTGTTTCCCATGAAAAAGACATCGATGATTGAGCGATCGAAAGTCATATCGCGGGCATCCAGCAGGAAATGAGTGCAGTGATAGTTTTCCGCGAGATCTCTGATCTTGACAGACATTGGGCTGTTCTTATCCAACCCGCCCAATACCCCCGTGTGTCTCACATGAATGGCTTTCAGATCCGCGTTGTAAGAATGCTCAACTTTCATAAAGATATCCCCTGTATTTGTGAAAAGTCGACCAGAGCAAGTTAACTGGCAATATTATATATCTTTAATAATTTTGGAGATAATGGATGCAGGTAAAATGATTTGTGGAATTCTGAAAAAATCGGTCTTCTGGAAAGGACGTTTGGACGAGATTACACTATGAGCATGATTTCAGCCGATGTCCGGTATAATACTTCGATGCACCAACATGCAGCTCACCGGTTTTCTTCAAGATACTTGATCACGCGCTTCTTGACAGGCCCAGGACGTAGGAGATATTTAAAAGGGGTAAGGACACAATTTCCTGGTTGGCTTTTAACTGTGTTGACCGGTTGATAAAACCCTGCTCTGCCAGCTCCCGGCCAGCCTGTCTTTAAGTCCTGTATACATCTTATATTCCTGGGAATTTCTCTCCCATTTTTGGGGTATCTCTGCCTTCAAACATTTGAGTTCCGCTGCGAACAAGTGTGCCGACCTGCCCGGCTTCCATGAGCCTGGCATAAGTTCGAAAACAGGAGAGGACGTTTTTTGATGTTTCGTGTTCAATGTTGCTGCATAGAATCAGAGGGATAAAAGGCTTTGAAGAGATCTGGCGGTTTGCATGATCGTGGATCAGGCCGTTTGATAAGCACAGATCATTCTTGTCAACCGTAGAGTACATTCCCTCCAGCAAGGTTTTCAGCAGGCTGGACATGGCCATGATGTAGACAGGTGTGGCATAGATCACGATATCCGCGGAAGCGAGGCTGTTGAATATTGACCGGACATCATCCTTGTTTCTTTATACACATATCATTCGCGACTCTCCACTCTGGCATTGATAACATGAAATACAGCGTTGAATATTCAGTTTCGCAGAGTGAGGATTTCACATTCTGCGCCTGCTTCAGACTCCCCCTGGAACAGTTTATTAATAAAGAAGCGGGTGAAGCCTTTATCCCCGCTGCGGCTTCCATTGATCGCGGTAATATTTTTTAGATGCGCCTTTACTAAAAAGTTGGTGTGGTCATTCAACGTATCGGAATTCAGCCAGGCCGCGCGGCGGTACTCGTTTGAATTGATACTTCGAGTAGCCCATGGTGAGGCTGGCGTAGACCGCCCGGTCTGCGGGCAGGCCAAGCAATTCTCTTAGTAATGGGTCACGGCTGCAGGCCGGCGGAATCATATCGTTGAGACAGGTCCCTACACCCAGAATTTCGGCCATCAGAACCGCATGGAAGGCGGCTATAAGGCAGTTTTCTTCGGTGGCGGGTTCATGGATGGGGCCGTGGAAGAGCATAACAGCCGGGCAGTCTCTCAGGATTTCGTTGCTCCGGCCTTCACGATACCAGCGGATATACCAGTGCATGCCGGGCATAAGGAAATCTTCCATTGTCCTGAACAACTTTGCGCCAACTCTGCGTTTGATAATGAGGCGGCCGATGGGATTCTCGAGCCCTTTTTCCAGCCCTTCGTAGAGTTGGTATATCCCTTTGGAAAATCTGGACAATGTTTCCGCTTTGTCGATTACAATCACACCAACACTGCTGCGGCCAGTGCCTGTTGGTGCAGTGGAGACTGCCTCAACAATGCGGCTGATCATTTTCCTGGGGACTGGTTTGTCCGTGTACCTTCGAATGGAACGGCGCTTCTTGAGAAGGTTGAAAAAATCGATGTCACTGATAGTAACCGGGCGGGCTGGTTCATAATCCATCGCAGACAGGCCTTCGACAGAGATCGCGTCATTTGGACAGACTGCCACACAATGCCCACAGGCCATACATAAGGCTGACCGTTCCGGTGAAATCCGGGTCACTTTGCCGTTTCCATCTGTTATCGTCTCAGGGATGTGCCTCGGGCAGATATCAGAGCAGACCCCGCAGGTTGTACATTGTTCTGTGTTGATTGCGACAATCATGGTTTCTCCTTATGCCTTGATGAAAGGGAGGCCGTTCATACATGCGAACTGCATTGTATGGGCGGTTCTATGCCAATTGATGGAAGCAGCATCCAGCCTGGCCTGCACCATCAAACCGTCAAACACGGACAGGAATACATTTGTAAATCCGACAGCGTCAATAGGCTTGAATTCTCCCCGTGTAATTCCCTTCTCAATGGGCTGCGCAAACAGCTGCCTCAATCGTTTGTATATATCGGCAAGTACGACTTTGACATCCGGTTCGACCTGGGCCAGTGTCCAGGCTTCCATAAGGAGGGGTGCATAATACTGGTAGTCGCCGGATGTTGTAAAGGCAACCATGCTGGACATGGCGGCATCAAGTTTTTCGCGTCCACAAGAGTTCTCTGCACTGAGGATTGGGAATAAGCCTGTTTCAGACACCATTTTTTCCAGCAGATTTGTGAAGAGCTCTTTCTTGCTGTCGAAATAGGTATAGATGCTGCCTTTACTCAGGCCGGCTTCCAGGACAATATCATCCATCGTTGTCTGGTGGTAGCAGGTCCTGGCAAAACATACCAGGGCAGCCTGCATGATATACTCTTTGCGGTAAAAATAGGTTTCAGGTTTCAATTTTGGCATGGATTTTCCTTAACAAACAAAACGGCCAGTCAGTTTGTATGGAATATATGCCGTCCAATTAATTTGTCAAGAGCAGGCGTGTGATCTCAGGGAAAATCACTCAAGCAATACTTTGAGCTTTTGCGCTTGCTCCGAGTATAACGATGGAGCATACTCCAGGCTTATTAAATTGAGTTAAAGAGGGTGACATGAACGAAAGAGCTCAAATGGATCGAATTTGTAAATAATAGTGGAAGTGAAACATCCATCGATGGAGGAAGAGATTCACATGATCTCTACCTCCAATTGGTGATCCCTGGCGTACACTATTAATACCGTCTGAAGGGCATCCTGTATTGATGTGGAAGTACTTGATCCGGTGGGTGGTAGAATGGGGCATTCCATTATTCAGGAGGAAGGGAAGAAATGACGGTGCTACCTGAAAATGTCAGCAAGGATTGGGAAGAAAGAAAGGGCCCTGTCACATTCACTACAGTGGATCCGGATGGTGTTCCCAATGCGATCTATGCCAGCTGTGTATCGAAGTACAGTGAAGAAGAAATTGTTATCGCAAACAACTATTTCAACAAGACGAAAAGAAATATCAAGAACGGCAGCAAGGGCTCTATCCTTTTTATTACGAAAGGATATGCCTCATACCAGATTAAGGGTTCGATTGAATATTATGAGGAAGGGCCGTTCTATGAGGATATGAAGCGCTGGAATCCTGTTCATCGGCCCGGGCATGGTGCAGCTGTACTCAGGGTTGAGGAAGTATATCAGGGAGCGGAGAAGCTTGTCTGAATCGATTACAAGGGAAACCTCGCAAACTATCAGAGATATCAGTATCAAGGAGAAAGCCGCCAAAAGAAATGTAAATTGGCTGTTATTGTCCATTCTGGTTCTACTGCTGGTTATGATTGGGATAGTGCTTGGAATCTCTGAAAATCGGAGAAACAGGAACAAACTGGCAGTTGGAGAGCTTGCACAAGTGGAATTTGTGCGTGTAGTCATCGAACCGCCGGTGGAATTCGACTTTAAGGCCCGGGAAGAGATCCTCCAGCTCCGTCAGGAAGCTGCAGCACGCTATTCTGTGCTTCTTTCAGGCAGATACAAACCATCCTATGACATCTTCCACCAGATTAAGGACGGGAAGCCCTGGTATGGAGTTGAGGGGCAGTTTTACTATGGGACCGGAGAAAGAAGCATTGAGGGAGTGTCAGAAGAAGCGCGGTTTATCCTGAATCCATATCTTCTTGTTGCCGCCGAATTTAATGGTTTCTGGAACAGTGTTCTTTCGGAAGATCAACTCGAAGGATTTCCTCTCTACTGTGCTCCGCATTCCCTGCTCTGGTGGCCTGAAGAATCTTTTGCTGAAGTCAGCTACAATGCTTCCTGTGTTGTGGAACGTATCAATATCCCTCTTGATCTGATTGCCTACAATGCCCGGGATTTTAACCTGAATTATATTTACGTGTCGTATGAGGATTCAATCAATATCTCAAATCAGGATCAGCCGGATTATGCCTATCAAATTCCCCAGTACATTCACCTGGGCGGCAGTTGTCAATACCCTGGAGGCTGCAACAATATGAGTCCTGCAACACCGGAAATTAACGGCTTGCAGGTGACAGGCCTGCCGGCACAGGTGGAAATCTGGCTGTGGCAGGAGCAGCCGGATACAATAGAACATATGCCTGATATGCGTTTTATTATCCATTTTGATTGAAGTCTGACCGGGTGGCAGTATCGGGATTTTTAAGGTGAAGAGATGAACTACGACAGGGATAAGGTAGACAAGGTTGTTCTGGCACTGCTGTACCTGACCAGTTCACGCAGCGAATTTGGTGTAAGGGCATGGAAGGGGCTGGATGTTGGTGTCCTGGACCGTCTTCATGCAAAAGGATATATCAATGACCCGCAGGAGAAAAAGCCGACCCTGGAACTCTCTGACGAAGGCGCAAGGCTTTCTGAAGAATTCTTTTTCGAGATTTTTGGAGAGGTGTAAATCAAATATAAACTGCTATGATTCAGTACATGCCAGAGTGGATGGGTTCAGATCAACAGTGGTATTGAGGGTATGATGACGTTTGCAGGTCCGGATTTCCATATCAACAAGAAGAATTGTGTTTCTCTGCAGGATGCACTCGATTACAGCGTGGAATCAGGGATACCGGGGGTTTCGGCAGCTGTCGGAATTGACGGGGAAATTGTCTGGCAGGGAACGGCCGGATACAGCGATATCCTCCGCCAGGTGCCGGTGAAAACCAAAAACTGCTTCGGGATTGGAAGTATTACCAAGACCTTCGTTGCGCAGACGACTCTGCAGCTGGTTCAGGAGCGTACTCTTGATCTGGAGAGTTATGTATGCGATTGTCTGGATGCCTCAATACTGGATGGCATCGCAAACACAGATACAGCGGTCATACGGCAGCTTTTGAATCATCAGAGCGGAATCCCTGATTGGGAAGTGCAGCCAGACTGGATAAGGAAGGCGCGTGGAGTTGATATTGATCCAGGCAGGAAATGGGCCAAAGCTGAATCCCTGGAATACGTGCGCGGTTTACCTGCAGATTTTGAACCAGGCAAGTGTTATGTGTATTCGAATACCAACTATACCTTGCTCGGTCTGGTTATTGAATCGGTAACAGGAAACGATCTGACTCATGAAATCCGCCAGCGGCTGTTGATCCCCCTGAATATGAAGAACACTGGCTTTGAATCTTTTGAGAAAAGCCGGGATTCTCTTGTCCATCATTACCATATTGCTGTGAAAGGATATTATGAGGCTGCAGGGAAGAACCCGGCTCTGCCTGAGGTCCGAAACAATTTGATCGAAACAAGTTCGGCAAATTTATCAGCAGAATGGGCAGCAGGTGGCATGGTATCCTCACCGCAGGATTTGATGCGGTGGGCGTCTGCAGTTCGCAGCGGGGAATTGCTGCTTCCGGAAATCAGGCCAAAAGTATTCGAGTATACTGAGCCACGAGAAGGCAGTAAAGCCGAGGAAAAGTACATGATGGGTGTACTTCGTATCCCGGGATATTTTCATGGCTGTGGTGTTACAGGGCATGGTGGTGCGACATTGGGATTTACTGCCCGCATGTATTGGCTTGAGCCTTACGGTGTGACGGTCGTATTGTTGACAAATCTGGGTGAGATTCATGCCGGAATCAGCCCGTCCCCTACAGGAGTTTTTTACAAGGAAATCCTCTTGCCATCTGTATTCAAAACACTTAATATACGGACTGTTTAATTGGAACTGCATGAATTCGAAGAATCAAACAGTTATCTGACTGCCCGGAAGGGTTGTCAGGTATCAAGAACAAGGAAAATTACAGGTCATATATGAATAGTCAACTTGAACAACTTGGCAGATTGGGATTTACACCTTACTTTCTGGAATCAATGCCGGAATCAGATCTTGCCGGAAAACAGCCGGCACGAGTTTTGGCAGTGTACAAAGAGCGTTTTATTATCTCTGATGGTGAACATGAAATCCCTGCAGAGTTGGTCGGAAAGCTGCTGTATAACGCAGGATCTCCACTGGATCTTCCCACAACCGGTGACTGGGTGCTTGCCAGCATATACGATGGGCAGTCGTTCGCAATCATTCACGAGGTCCTTCCCAGGCGGACTTATCTGAAACGAAAAGCACCGGGACGGACATACGATTTCCAGCTGATCGCTGCGAATATTGACACAGCCTTTTTCATGATGGCGCTGGATGAAAATTTCAGTTTGCGCCGCCTGGAGCGCTACCTTGTTATGGTCCATGAGGGTGGAGTTGAACCTGTGGTGCTGTTGAGTAAAAGCGATTTACTTGATCAGGAATCCATCAAGGCTCACATCGAGGATATTCTCAGAATCAATCCGGATTTAGAGGTTCATGCTTTCAGTAATCTTTCTGAAAACGGGTTTTCTGTTGTGGAAAACAGACTGCAGTCAGGCAAGACCTTCTGCCTGCTTGGATCTTCTGGTATTGGCAAGACAACGTTTATTAACTACCTGCTGGGAAGCGAGAAATTCTCAACTGCTGAAGTCAGAGCCTATGACGGCAAGGGACGGCATACCACGACCACGCGCCAGCTGCTGGTGCTGGAAAATGGTGCCATGATTGTGGATACGCCTGGAATGCGCGAGCTGGGGAATTTCGCGGTCCAGGATGGGCTCGAGGATACGTTTGAGGAGATTTTGGAATTATCCGAAAACTGCCAGTTCAGGGATTGTACTCATACCAGTGAACCTGGTTGCGCTGTAAAGCAGGCTGTGGAAGAAGGCCGGCTTTCTGAAGCTCGGTATAAAAACTTTCTGCAATTAAAAAGTGAATCTAGTTATGGTGAGCTCTCATATCAGGAAAGACGTCAGAAGGACCGGGATCGTGGAAAATATTACAAATCCGTGATGAAACAGAAAAAACACAAGCGTTAAGTTTGTATTGAGATTGTAAGGAAGAAAAGTGTTTTATATGTACGGGGCGCCTATACTTTGAATGAATTGTTAACTTTTCTTCACTGAAGCCTGTGCTGCGACGGAAGAGACAGCTGCCTGAATTTCTGCCTGGTTTCCAAGATAGTGATGGCGAACTGCTTTAAACGTGGCATCGAGTTCGTACACCAGTGGATATCCTGTGGGGATGTTCAGGGAAGGAATCTTCTTTTCGGAAATATCATCAAGATATTTCACCAGTGCACGAAGGCTGTTGCCGTGTGCTGCTATCAAAAGTTCCTCTCCTTGCTCCAGGGCAGGTATGATGTTCTCATGCCAATACGGCAGTACACGCTCGAGGGTGTCTTTTAACGATTCACAGGCGGGAAGTTCATCCGGAGCCAGGTCGGCGTAGCGCGGGTCGAACCGGGGGTGGCGTTCATCATCCATGGCAAGAGCCGGCGGCGGCACATCGTAGCTGCGACGCCACTGCATGACCTGCTTTTCTCCATATTCGAGGGCTGTGGTCTTCTTGTTCAGCCCCTGCAAAGCTCCGTAATGCCTTTCATTGAGCCTCCAGGAGTTCTCGATCGGGATCCACATCTGATCCAGTTCTTCCATAACGATCCACAACGTTTGAATAGCTCTCTTCAAAACGGATGTAAACGCTCGATCGAAGGTGAAGCCGGCTGCCCTGAGCAGGTGTCCGGCACGATGTGCTTCGGCGATGCCTCTTTGTGAAAGCGGGACATCAGTCCAACCGGTAAAGTTACCTTCATTGTTCCATGTACTCTCGCCATGACGTAATAATATGAGTTTAATTGTCATATACATTCTCTTTTCAAGTCCGGTATCGGTTTTTCTGACTAGAGAAACCATTCAAGCAGCTTAATACGAAAAATAACGGATATGTATCAAACACAAGATGATTCTACCATTGTGTATCGATAAGCCTCTTTTTTTTGAAGCCTTTCTTTCCCGGCGGCGTATTCTGTCAAGTCTACGAAATATGAATATCTCTCGTCTTTGCTGGAAAAACTGTCAAACTATCCCGATTTACACTCTGTCTCGACATGACATGCTGATAGAGATCTTTTTATAATACAGTTGAAAACAGAAGAAAGGTGCCAGTTTGGTATTGTACTTATGTTATTGTCATAAGAGGGAAGGACCGGTTAAATAATATCGTTCACGTTCTTAACTATAGAATACTACTGGAGCGAATGATCGATCAATTGCTTTCGTGAGAGAATCCCTTGAAGTACACTTAAGTGAATACCTACAGATAAAGTGAGCCGGAGGAACTATGGAATACCGTGAATTGGGACGAACGGGATACAAGGTATCAACTATCAGCTTTGGTGCGTGGGCGATTGGCGGCACCTGGGGTCCTGTAAAGGATTCTGAGTCGATGGCAGCACTGTATCGCGCAGTTGAACTGGGCGTGAACTTTTTCGATACAGCGGATGTGTATGGAGATGGCAGAAGTGAACGCCTCCTGTCGCAGCTGCGCAAGGACCATCCGGATATCATTATCGCCACGAAAGCAGGCCGCAGGCTGGACCCTCATGTGTCGGAAGGCTACAACCGGAAGAACATCACCGCATTCATTGAGCGAAGTTTGAAGAATCTGGATGTTGAAGCGCTGGATCTGGTACAGCTTCACTGCCCTCCGTGGGATGTTTACTACCGGCCGGAACTGTTTGGGGTGATGGATGACCTTGTTCAGCAGGGGAAGATCCGTTATTACGGAGTGAGCGTGGAAAAGGTGGAGGAGGCTCTCAAGGCCATTGAATATCCCAATGTGCAGACAGTCCAGATCATTTTCAACATGTTCCGACACCGTCCGGCAGACCTGTTCTTTCAACAAGCAAAGAAACGCAAGGTCGGTATCCTGGCACGTGTTCCGCTGGCATCGGGAATGCTGACCGGCAAGATGAAACCCGATTCATCGTTTGACAAGGATGACCATCGGGCTTTCAATCGAAACGGGGAAGCCTTCGATCGCGGTGAGACTTTTTCGGGCGTGGATTACGGCACAGGCCTTGAGGCTGTAGAGGAACTGAAGAAACTTTGCCCTCCGGATATGAGCATGGTGCAGTTCGCACTGCGCTGGATCCTGATGTTCGATGCAGTGACCTGCGCTATCCCGGGAGCGAAAACCCCGACCCAGGCAGAGCAAAATGCAGCTTCGGCTGATTTTCCACCGCTTTCCGATTCAGTCATGAACGGTGTTAAGGCGGTGTATGAGAAATACATCCGTGAGCAGGTGCACCACTACTGGTAGAGCCTGAACTGAATCGAATATCACCCGGATATCCATACTGCTGCAGTTTTTATTGACCTTGAAATTATGGCTGGAAATATCACGTATTATAAAGGTCTCGGTATATTTGTAATGAAATCTGGCAAGGATATCGTCGAAGAAAGGCGGACGCCGCTATCAAACCTTCACGAAAGCAGTTCTTTCTATTTACAGCAGCAGGATTTGGGCCAGCTATTCTCCTGGCAAGTATGCTTTTGGCTGGTGCAATTCTCAATTTTTCGCTTGTTTTGTTTGCGCGAGAGATCTCAGAGTTGGGCAGCGTCCTGCTGCTGACGGGAACTGCGCTGGGATGTCTCTTTTTACTGATCCTCCTATCGATTGGTTGCTGCAGAATCTTCAATATAATCCATTCTGGCATTCTCAGGTTCCTATTACTCTATACAGCGAACCTTGTGATGGTATTTGTGTTTCTTTTCCTGTTTGTTAGAGTCCTTGGTGGAGCTTCGATGGCGGTGGTTGATGGGGCCGTGAGCTCATCCGAACTGCGGGGGCTTTCCATTCAGGCAGCTCTCCCGCTTTTGGCCCTGGCGCAGTTGGTGATCGTACCATGGGTGCTGGTTGCTGTAGTGGTTCTGAACCGCATGGCTTTTCGAGTCAAGCAGGATGAGAAGCCAGTTTCCTGAACCAGAACCATCCATGCTGGTGAGGGTTGGAATATGATACTCCTTCACGCTTGCACCCGGGGAAAAACCGCGAGGCGGTGAGGTATGAATGTGAGGTACATTCACTGGAAAGAAGAAGAAGCAGAATCGAGGGCAGGGCTTCTTGTTTCCGCTGGTTTTGATGTTGACTTCACTCCATTTACCGGTCCACCATCCGTAAAGAAGATGGAGAAGGAATTACCTGGTACAGTTGTGATAGACCTGTCTCGGCTGCCTTCACAGGGGCGTGACCTGGGGGTAATGCTTCGGAAGCGGAAGGGTACCCGTATGATTCCCCTGGTATTTGTGGATGGGCTTTCAGAGAAGGTTGAAAATGTACGTAAACTCCTGCCGGATGCATCTTACTGCAGGTGGGAAGAGCTTCCTGAAGCGGTTCGGGATGCCGGAAAGAAGACCGGGACAGAAGTTATCGTACCCGAGTCCGTTTTTGCAGCCTATTCCGGGAAACCACTTGCCGAGAAGCTGGGCTTGAAGACTGAAAGCACACTTGCTGTAATTAATTCCCCTGAGACATTCGAACAAGATCTCGCCCGTTTTCCATCCGGGATTAATGTGGCGTTTGAGATGGTGAAAGATATGGATTCAGTTCTCTGGTTCGCAGAATCCCCCAGGGAGCTGGAACATGGTTTGACATCGATCGTTGAGGCAGCAAAGCAGGTGCCTGTCTGGATTGCATGGCCGAAAGGCGGCTCGGTAAAAAAGGGAGAACTTACACAACAGGTTGTCCGGCAAGAAGCGATGGCGCTTGGGCTTGTGGATTACAAAATCTGTTCGGTGAATGATACATGGTCCGCATTATTGTTCACCTGGCGAGGAGAGGACGACTCGCCGGCTCAATGACGATAATGAAGTTGAAATTACGGCTACCAGAACTGTAGAATAGAAGAGATTATTCTGCGATCTCTACTTGAAGGGGTGTAACCATGTCACATGAAGTGTTTGTCAGTTACTCATCTGTGGATAAAGCTGTAGCGGATTCTGTAGTCAGCATGCTGGAGAAAAATGGCATGCGCTGCTGGTATGCTCCACGCGATATCAAACCAGGCGATGATTGGGGGGAGGCGATTGCCGCAGCTATTGAGGAAAGTGAAGTATTTATCCTGATCTTTTCGGGCAGTTCAAACCGTTCACAACGCGTGCTGGACGAATTGAATCTGGCAATCTCCCGTGAGGTATTGATCCTGCCGTTTCGGATAGAAAAACTCGATCCCAGCGGGGCTATGCTTCTGCACCTTTCCTCCCGTCATTGGCTGGATGCTTATGACCCTTCATGGGAAAAGTTTCTAAGCCAACTGGTGCAAACCACAACACGCAATATCGAACGGGCAGATGAACTGAAAGAAATTCAAATTGAGCCGGTGGAAAAAATCCGTCCTGCATGGATTAGAAAGCTGGCTGTCGGGTTAGGTTTTGCAGCTGTTCTGGCAGTGCTTATCCTGGTCTTCGGTATGGATACGTTGTTTCCTGGTGGCGGGTTTGCCTGGTTTAACAGTGAGCCAGACCTTGCGGCTTCTCAAACAGCTGAGATTGAATCAACATCTTCAGAGGCTTCCCAGATCCAAGCAACAGCATCAGAAACAGCAAATCCGACTTCAACGTTTACTCATGAGCCCTCTCCCGGAAGCGCTGAAAACCCGCTTGTCTGGATGTATCTCCCTCGTGAGAATGAGGAGTTTACGGAGGTGAACGACGCGGCTTCAAGGCTGGTCGACTCCTTCCATGAACAGTATCCGGATCTGAACCTGAAGGCAATGCCGGCCCCTGATATGGCTGCTGCTGTGGATGCATTATGTGATGGGGAGATCCATATAGCGTTTCTTGATGCCATTTCTTACCTAGTTGTATCGGAGCGGGGCTGTGCCGAGGCCAGGTTAATATGGAGCGCATTCAGTAATATCAAATTTGGCTCGATGGTTGTGGTTAATTCCGAGAGAGGAATTGAAGACCTTTCAGAGCTGGAGGGGGGGACACTTTGTATTCCTTCTTACAACAGCATGTCCGGCTGGATTTTGCCATCATTGGAACTCAAAGGTATCATAAGCGATCCTGCTGTCTTCTTTAAGGAGATTGTAGAAAAGGGAACTCATGATGATGTAATCTTGGGGGTTTACAATGGAGAATGTGATGCAGGGACAGCTTATTATGATGCACGAGAACCTCTTGGGATTCCTGATGTGATGGATAAAGTGGAAATTCTGGAGACAACAATAGATGTTCCTTTTGATAATATCAGCTTTGTTTCCACAATCGAACCAGATGTGATGAAGGATCTGATGGATTTCTATACAGCCAGTGTTGAGGAGAATGATGATCTGGTAATTGTTGCCGGGTATCAGGGATCATCCGAAGTGTCTTTGATAGAAATTAATGATTACTACTATAATGTTTTCAGGGATTTGTTTGAGCGCGCTGGAGAAAATCCTGAAGATTACCTTCTTTGGCAGGAATAGAATTCCAGGCTTTGGCTTTTTATTGGGGACTAGCAAAGCGAAAAGAAAAGGCTGAGCTGACCTTTTCATGTTTTACGATGTGTACAGGATAAGAAAAAGCTGCCGTAAAAAAAAGGATCAGGTGTGAATGCAGCCGGTTTCCTTGCATCGCGGGTTATAAACTGCAATCAGGTGGAAATTATTGACCAGGTGGTATATTCCTTAACACTCTGGAACACTTCTTCCTGTAAGATAGTGGGGCAGAAGAAACAATAGAACAGGCAAATATCGAGCAGAAAAAATCACGAGGTAAGATCCGGGAGGGGTCGTTGTCATGAACGGAATTCATGTCTTATTGACCTATCAATGTACCCTTGAGTGTGACCACTGCTTCCTGTACTGCAGCCCTCGAGCGGAAGGAACTTTTACACTCAACCAGATAAAACGTGTTCTTCAAGAAGCGCAAAAGATGGGGGTTGAATGGATCTATTACGAAGGTGGAGAGCCATTTCTGTACTATCCCATTTTGAAAGAATCCGTTGTTATGGCTAAAAGGATGGGCTTCAAGGTTGGAATTGTTACCAATTCCTTTTTTGCACATAGCGAGGAAGATGCTGTGGTTTGGCTCAAACCGCTGGTTGAATCAGGACTTGATGACCTTAATGCAAGTAATGATGAGTTCCATTTTGGTGAAACGGAAAAAACCAGGGCCGATAACCTTGTTGCAGCCTCTAGAAGTCTGGGGTTGGAGCCGATTGAGATATGCATCGAAGCACCTTCTGTTACAGCGATGCATGCGGAAGGCGGCAAGGGCCAGCCAATCGTTGGCGGCAGCACACGGTTCCAGGGAAGGGCGGCTGAACTGCTGATTGAGGGCCTTCCCAGGCGGCAGTGGACCGAGTTCGACACTTGTCCATATGAGGAATTGGTTTCACCGGAACGTATCCATGTGGATGCATATGGTAATGTACAAATTTGCCAGGGCATCAGTGCAGGAAACATGTGGGAGATACCTCTGTCGGAGATGATGGAGGCCTATAATGCAGAGGAGCATCCGATTTGTGGGCCGATTGTTCGAGGAGGCCCAGCCGGGTTGGCTGAGGAGCTTGGCATTGTACCGGAACCGGATTATGTTGATCACTGTCATTTGTGCTATTCAATCCGAAAGAAAGTGCTTGGAGCGTATCCTGTTGAACTTTCTCCCAGGCAGGTATATGGATTAGAAAACCAGCTGAACAGAATATGATTGACTGATTGGTTTAATAATCCTGTCCGGTCAGGATAGACAGGGTGGATTATACTTATATCTATCAGGATCCCAGGGGAATAAATAACACAGTTAAAGTAAGCAAAGAGTATTACCACTGTTTTGGAGGTATTGATGGCTGAGCAGGTACTTGTGATTGGAACAGATCCCCCGTGTCCAAGATGCGATCTTGTCACCAGGATGGTAGAAGAGTATCAGGC
>Ga0272441_10006899_pt1 | contig 18751 bp, 12 predicted proteins | sample SSMProp6N_FD_193582 | JGI IMG/M metagenome (GOLD analysis project Ga0272441, IMG submission 193582) | Marine sediment archaeal communities from Little Sippewissett salt marsh, Falmouth, MA, United States - SSM-Prop-6N | ecosystem: Environmental > Aquatic > Marine > Wetlands > Sediment ... | reverse complement strand
GATCGATCGACGCGCGCCGCAAGGACGCAGCCCCACGATTCGTGTTGTCCGCGGAGGTCGAGTACCTCGGCGTATCCAAACCGCCGCTCAAGCCCGGGCGTGTCGAAGTGGCCGAGGTGTTGGCCCCCTTGCCGCCGTTGCCCCGTGCCTTGCCGCGCACGCACCGCCCGATGGTCGTCGGCGCTGGTCCAGCCGGCTTGTTGGCGGCGCTGACACTGGCGGAAGCGGGAGCCGAGCCTCTCCTCATTGAGCGCGGATCAGACGTCCCCGTCCGCGGCCGTCGGGTTGAGGCGTTCTGGACGGAAGGTGTGCTGGATCCCGAGTGTAACGTGTTGTACGGGGAAGGCGGCGCCGGGCTGTTCTCCGACGGGAAGCTCACCTCACGATCCAAGGATCGAGGCGCCATGCACCGCCTGTTCCAGCTTCTCGTGGAGTGTGGCGCGCCATCCGACATTCTCATCGACGCTGAACCGCATCTCGGAAGCGACCTGCTCGCGCAGATCATCCCAACGCTGCGGCATCGCATTGGGGAACTGGGCGGCGAGGTTCGCTTCGGCAAGAGGCTTGAGGATCTCCACGTCGAAGATGGGGCCTTGCGCGGTGTTACCGTGTCCGGCGACGGGATTGCGGTGGACACCTGTTTCCTCGCCACCGGCCACAGCGCGCGAGATGTCTACCGTCTTCTTGCCAACGTGGGCGTGCCGATGGTGGCCAAGCCGTTTGCCGTCGGCGTGCGCGGGGAGATGAGACAGCCCCGGATCGACGCCGCGCAGTATGGCCGCTGGGCCACGCACCCGAAGCTGCGACACGCAGGCTTCCGGCTGACCCGCAAGGCGGAAAAGGGAACACGCGTGTGCTACAGCTTCTGCGCCTGCCCCGGCGGGCTTGTGATGGCGTGTGCTTCATCGGAAGGGCTGCTGACCACCAACGGCATGAGCTACTCAAGCCGCGCCAAGCCGTTCGGAAACGCCGCGTTTCTCGTCCCTGTGGGCACTGACGACTACCCCGCAAATCGGCAGCATGAGCCCCTACGAGGAATCGCCTATCAAGAAGCCATGGAGCGCGCGGCGTTCCGCGCCGGCGGCGAGGACTACGGGCTTCCCGCGCAGCTGTTGACGGACTTCCTTGCGGGACGCGAAACGCGCCGACTCCCCGACGCACGATCCTGCACCCGAGCCGCGCCCGCCGATCTCGCGAGCCTTCTCTCGGATGAGGTCGCGACCACGCTTCGCAGCGCGCTGCCCAAGATGCTTCGCGAACTGGATGGCATCCGGAACGAAGACGTCCTCCTCTACGGTGTGGAGACGCGAAGCTCAAGCACCGTGCGCGTCCTGCGCGACCCGGAGACCCGCCAATCCGTTGGCGTCAACGGTCTCTACCCCATCGGCGAAGGTTCCGGCTACGCTGGTGGCATCGTCAGCTCCGCATTGGATGGGATGGCGGCGGCGATGCACGAGCTGTCATCTGGCGGGTGGGACGCAACCTGAGGTTCGCCCCAAACGGTGGTGCACGTCCTGAGCGATGCAGCGAACCTCGACCGCAAGCGCACCCCCGCACGTCCTCGGCTCTCCACCGTCTCGCCCCCAAGGCGCTCTCGGATGGAAGACGGCGGTCGTGGAGGAAAAGCGGAAGTCCGCTCAACTAGCCTGCCGACATCACGCGGGCAAGGAGGCAGGACATGAAGGCACGATACAGAAGCACGAAGGACAAGGGGGGGGGCGTCGCGTCATCGAACCCGCGGCGGAGCCAGCCCGACGTCGGCAATCAGCAGGATCCAAGCAGACTGCAACTGCGCTTCGCTGTGACGGTGTTACTCTGCGCGGTGATCCTCACGTCGGCGGTAGCGCTCTACGGCTCCACTGGGGCTTCACCCGTGGCGGGCACCCGCTGGGTGCTCGTCGAGTCGGGGCCCACGGCGGCGCCCGTGGCTGCTCCTCCCGACGCGCAGGTGTTTCTCGAGTTCTCTCCGATGACGGATCAGGTCATCGGCCATGTCGGTTGCCGCTGCATAGGGGCAGCGTTCAACACCGCAGGTGCAGACATCAGCTTCCAGCTGCTGTGGAGCACGGCCAACTTCTGCGGCACGCTCGCAGCACCGCCCTCTGCATGGTTCACGGACGCGCTGCTGGACGTGGAATCCTATGCGGTACAGGGCCCAGAGCTGTCGCTGATCTACGGGCAGGGCCAAAGCCGTCTTCTGTTCACGCGTGATCGTTCCGAGGAGCTCGCGGGGACGGCGTGGATCCTCGAGGAATTCGGAGCGGTGGCATCGCCCACGGCGGTGCTACCCGATACCGTGCTCACACTGGCGTTCGACAAGGATCTTGCCGTCGCTTCCGGAGGAGCGGGATGCAATCGCTTCTGGACCGAGGTCACGGCCATGGGGACGAGCATGACCTTTGGCTCGTTCTTGATGCACGCTATGGGATGCTCCGAGCCGATCCTCACGCAGGAGGCGGCGTACCTCAATGCGCTGGGAAGCGTCGCCCAGTTCGTCCTTACCGCTGACGAGCTGGTTCTTAGCGACGGCAGCGACAGCGTGCGGCTGGTGTACACGCGGGATCTGTCCTCGGCGCTCGCGGGCACCTCGTGGTATCTCGACGAGTACGGCCCCGTTGCCTCACCCAACGATCCCGCCGCGATTGTGGGAAGCGTTCCGAGGCTGCAGTTCGCCGAGAACCTCGAGGAGGCGAGCGGCTACGACGGCCTCAACCTGTTCACGTGGGAGATCGCATTCGTCGGCAACCGTATCGAGATTCTCGAATGGCAGAGCACGATGATGGGCTGCATCGGGGACTGCGCCGCCCTCGAGGACATGCAGGATGACCTGGCCGTCGCTCATGCCGAGCCGTTCGCGGTGAGCGCGGGACAGCTCGTGTTCTCCTACAACGGGGGGTCTGATCGCCTCGTCTACGCAAGAGACTGGAGTGTTGAGCTCGCAGGCACCGATTGGCTACTTGCTTCGCACGGATCGATCGTCGATCCGTCCCCTCCAGTCGAGGGATGGCCGGTTCCCGCGTTGTCCTTCGCGGACGACCTCGCCTCCCTCGCCGGGACCGACGGCACCAACAGCTACTGGGCCGATACGTCGTTCCTGCCCGGGAACCGGATGGATCTCACGAACTGGATGACCACGCTCATCGGATGCATCGGGGACTGCGACGACCTCTACGCGCAGTGGGACGCCATCGACGAGGGGATCCTCGGGAGCTTCGCGCTCGACGATGGCGCGCTGACGTTCACGTATCGCGGCGGCACGCACCAGTTGGTCTACGGCAAGGACACGACATCCCGGCTCTCGGGCACACGATGGGTTCTCGAAGCCTACGGATCCCCGTCCGCGGCGATCGGCGCGGCAGCCCCCCCCCAGTTCTACGTCGAGTTCTCCGAGCCGACGGATGCTGGCGTGGGGTGGACGAGGTTCTTCGTCCATGGTCGAGCCGAGTGCAGCGCGGTCAGCGCCGAAATGACCCTCCACGGAGGGGGCGTCACGGTCGGACCCATTGCATCCTCCACCACCGGCGCGGCGGGCTGCCCGTACACTCCGCTCCACGCGCAGGAGAAGGCGTTTCGCGACGGGGTGCTGGGCGCTGAGGCGTACACGCTGAACGGCGACAGCTTGATCCTCACCTATGACGGCGGAGCGGCCGCCCTTCGGCTTCGACGGGATCGCTCCCCGGATCTCGCGGGGACCCGCTGGCTTCTTGAGAGCTACGGCTGCTCATGCGATCCCGTCCGCGCGTTCGCGCCCATCGATCTCATGGAGGAGATCAAGCGGGTCGGCATTGCCTTCGCACTGGAACCGCAAGCTGCAGCCGGATCGCTTCGCTACGACATCGAAGCCCGCGGCTGTTGTCTCGGCCTCGAAGGGACGAGCACGATGGGGTACGTGTCGTTCGCGCTCGGCAGTCCAGCTCTGACGTTCAGCCTCTGCGACTTCACGAAGTACTGGCCCCGCGACAACGCGTTCCTCGGCGCGCTGCTGATGGCCGAGTCGTATCAGCTGCTGGAAGACCGTCTCATCCTCCGCTACCACGAAGGCTGCGACCAGCTGACACTCCGGCCGGATCCTGCAGGAGAACTCGCGGGGACGACGTGGGTGCTCATCGGACACGGTCCGTTGGGCGTCCCGACAGCCGCCATCCCCGGTATGGGCGGCGGCTTCCCAGAGCTCACGTTCTCCGAGGATCTGAAGAGCTACAGCGGATGGGGCGGCTGCAACAGCTTCATGGACGGGGCGCTCGACGCGTTCGACGACACCCTTGCGTTCGGCCCTGCGCTGCAAACGCTCATGTGGTGTTCACCCGACACCATCATGGATCAGGAGAGCACCTTCCTCAGCCTGCTCAGAGCAGCGAGCGGCTTCGAGTTCCGCGATGGGAAGCTGGCGATCCAGTACACGAAGGACGGTATGTCGGGCGAGCTGCTGTTCGACCCTGCCACGTAACACGACACGGGCGGCGCACTGCGCAATGATCCTCGCGGTGTGCCGCCCTGCTGGTCCTGACGCGACGCGCACAGGGCCGCAGCGTTTCCGCTGAGCCTGCGGACCGATGGGGGCGCGAGGGACGATCGCGTTCCTCCAAGGGACTGAGCACGCCTGCGCAAGAGACCACATCCCGTCTCGCCTCCGGCTGGGGCTTCAGTCCCTCAACCGGGAGCCGGTGAGCGCGCGGGAGAGCCTACGGCGTCCGCACCGGAGCGTGTGTCGCGCTCGCGGCTGTCCGCCGCCCTCGCGGATACGTATCCTTCGAGATCGCACCGGGGGCGGGAGGCGCAGCGTGTTCGGAGAGTCAGGGGAGCCCAAGCAGCGGCAGCCTGGGCGGGTGCGTCGCAATGCGTTGGCGTTCACCGGTGAGGCTACGCTGTTCGGTCTCGGGCTCCTGTTCGCGAGTACGACCACGGTTCTGCCGGGATTCGTCAGCCATCTGACCGGCAGCGCAGTGCTCGTCGGCCTCATCATCAGCCTCACCGAAGGCGCGTGGCGCGCACCGCAGCTGCTGTTCGCGAATCGGGTGGCGAACAAGCCCCGTAAGAAGCCCTACCTCACGCGCGCCGGACTCGTCGGCCGGCCGATGTACCTGCTCCTCGCCATCGCCCTTGCACTTGGCGTGACGCGCATCCCCGCCCTCGCCGTCGCGCTCTTCTTCGTCTTGCACACCGCGATGTACGTCGCCATGTCAGTGGACACGATCGTGTGGTGGGATGTCCTCGCCAAGGCTGTTCCCGCATCTCGTCGCGGTCGGGTTCTCGGATTCAGCACGGCCCTTCGTGGCGCGATCTCCATCGGAGCTGGTCTGCTGGTCGCCCGCCTGCTGGGGGACTCCGGTCCCGGATTCCCGCTGGCTTACACGCTTTGCTTCGCCACGGCCGGAGGATGCTTCCTGCTCTCCCTGGTCTCATGGTTGTTCGTCGTCGAGCCAACTGAGGACGTCGATCGTCGACGTCCGACATGGATGGAGTACGGGAGGCAACTCAGGGGAATCCTCCGCGGCAGTCGCGCTTTTCGGAGGCTTCTTGCCGTCCGCCTGCTCGCGGGGTTCAACGGTCTGAGCCTCGGGTTCTTCGCGTTGTTCGGTATCGAGCGGCTCGGCTTCGCGTCCTCGGCCCTGGGCGTGTTCGCCATGGTGCAGACCGTCAGCGGGATCCTCGCCGGCCTCGCGTTCGCTCGCATCAGCGAACGGCATGGCAACCATCGCATCGTCCAAATCGCCACGCTCATCAGCCTGACCGGCCCGCTGATCGCGCTGGCCTTCGTGCTCGCACCCGATCGCCTGTGGAAGCCTCTGTACAACTGGACATTCCTCACCATCGGGGTGTTCCAGACAGCGCAGTTCGTCGGATTCGCAAGCCTCAACGTCGACCTCGCACCTCCGGGGCAGCGCAGCACTTACGTGGGGCTTTTCAACACTCTGAGCAGTCTCGTCATCGTGTGGCCAGCGATCGGCGGATGGGTGCTTCAGAGGACGTCGTATGCCACGCTGTTCACAGTCACGGCAGGCTGCCTCGTCGTAGCTCATGCGGCCAGCTGGTTCCTCACTCCCGCTGGGCCGACGACCGAGTACGAGCGCCGCGGCAAGCCACCGTTGCTGTAGGGCATAGCAACGAAGCCCATTGCCGCAAGGTGCTGAGTCGACTGCCGTGGATGGTGCCACCCAATCGCGCGAGATGCAGCCTCTTGCGCGCAGTCGCGCCATCTCCCGGCGTCGTCGCCCCGGGGGGGGGCGTCACACGGGATGGCCGACGCGGAGAAGCAGCCGCACACTGCGCCGTCGCCTCTTCGTGCGTCCTCGCCTATCCCGTCTTCTCGCCTCTTGTGTTTGCCTCCCGTTCCAGTGTCCCGCTATGCTGCGGTGGATCTGCATGCCTTTGTGGCATGCCCAAGGAGAAGGAGGGCGGCATGCATGTGAAGCGAACCGCCACCATCGGTGCGATCACGATACTTCTCGTGGCAGCGATGGCGGTTGTGGCAGCGACTCAGGAGTTCTGGTTCGGCTACGAGGACCCGATGGGGCTCCAGTACACAGCGGTGATCGACGAGGAAGGGAACGAGATCGAGTTCTGGGTCGAAGAGGTGCCAGAGGAGTGGATCGCCTTCGATCGCTTCCCTGAAGAGGGGGAAGGGAGAAAGCTACCGGAGTACGTAGCCCGGCGACCCGAGCGGATCCACCCCCTGCTATGGGAGTGGTACGACCAGGATCCGGGGCGGGTCGTTCCAGCGATCCTCACCTGGGAGACCTTCGGGGAGTCTCCGGAGATCCCGCGATTTCCCGAGCTGAACCTCGGGATGGATCGTGCGTCCGCGGGCGGGCTCGATGAGGAAATCCAGGGCGTCATCAACGAGCTGTGGGAGCGTCAGGCGGAACTCACCTTCCGTTTCCTCGGGGATCTGGGCCTGGATCTGCCGATCGTCGACCAGTTCTGGCTCATCAGTGGCTTCGTGACGGAGCTTCCGCTCGAGCTTCTCCCGTGGCTGGCCGAAGAGGAACGCATTGCGTACGTGCAGCCGCAATTCGCCGGCGAGGAGCCACCTCAGGATGGGAACGCCAGCAACGACGTGGATGATGGCCGTCGGCGAATCGTCTCCGACCCGTACTACTCGGCCGTCAGCCACACGGGATCCTACATCGGCCTGCTCGACACCGGTGTGCGCTCATCGCACCGGCTATTCACCAATCCCTCGCACCTCGACTACCTGTTCGACTGCATGACCAGCACGTGCTGTTGCTCGTTCACGGCCACGGGCTGCAATACAGGGGATGTCTACGATCACGGAACATCGAGCGCGGCGATCATCGTCGGCAACGACCGCTACGGCAACGCCCATCGCGGCGTCACCCAGATGACCCTGGACAGCTTCCGCATCTACGATCCGTACCTGGATTCCGCTGCGGCTGTGCGCGCGTTCCAATGCGCCATCAAGGTGTGGGATCGGGTGATCGTCGGGGAGATCCAGTCCAGCGAGGGCGAGAAAGGCGCCATCGCCGCAGCCGCCGACGCCGCCTACGACGCCGGTGCCGCGATCATCTCCGCCAATGGCAACTACGGACCGAAGACGGAAACCGTCGCCTCCCCGGGGTCAGCGCACAAGTCAATCGGTGTCGGCGCCTACGATGTCGTATCGGAAGCGCTGATGAGCTACCAAGGCCGAGGCCCCACCTCCGACGGGCGTGTCAAGCCTGACATCCAATGCCCGACGAACACGGAGACGGCCTGTCGAGCCTCCGATACGTGTCTGAGCACGTTCGGCGGAACCAGCGGTTCCACACCATACGCCGCGGGTGCAGCGGCGCTGGTACGCAGGTGGCTGGGGGGGCACGGAACCTGGGATCCGGGCAGCGTGTACTCGTTCCTCATCAACGGCGGGGACCGATCGTGGCCAAGCATCGATAACAACAACGGAGCGGGACACCTCGGGCTGCCCGTCAACGGCTACACATCCTGGGGCAAGCTTGCCGTGAACGACGGGATGGTCATCGACCTGAAGATCCATGTCTCCGGCGGAATGCGCGATCTTCACGCCGCGCTGTGGTGGCCTGAGAGCCGGACGGAGCTTCATGATGACGTCGATCTCTACCTGATCGATCCCAATGGGACGATCCGCGCCCGCAGCGTTCTGACCCCCAGCGTCTTCGAGTTCGCGCAGGTGGATGGATCGCTCACACCCGGCGTGTGGACGATCCGCGTCAAGGCGTTCCGAATGAAGTCCGCGCCTCAGACAGTCTACTGGACGGCGGCCTGGCACTTCTAGTCCCTCTGGATCACGGCGGAGCGGGATAAGGTCCGAGATCGGCGGCGGGGCCGCAACGCGGTCCCACCGGGCTCGACGCCCGCTCCGCCATCCTCTCGCGCTCGATTCGTCCGCGTCTTCCGCAATGGGGATGCATGAGAAGGTTCACGTCTCTGCTTCCGGCTTGATCTAGAGGGGTTTCGTGATCTTGATGATGGCAGATCCGTGGCGATGGCCGGCTGCCGGAGCCGCCGGCTTGGGCGCAGGTCCCGGCTTGCTTCACAGTTCTCCCACATCTCGGTCATGGCTTCCCCATAGGCCAGGGCTACAGTGTGATCGTACGAGGGCAAACCAAGAACGACGCGAGCATAGACGAGGCGGCCTCCCAAGAGGCCGCTTCGCATTTCAGTGTTACCTCCGGCACCGACGGGCTACACGTCTTCCGCTAGAATCAAGCATCCACTGCTCCTCGGAGTTCACGCCATGGAACTTGTACGCCTCCGCCTTGATCATCAGACCGCCCTCCGGGAGTTCCTTGACGACTTCGCGCGCGCCGGCGAGCCGGAGATGCCAGCGTTTCTCGTCGACCGCAATCTGCCTCACGCGCGGATCGTCGAACTCCTGGATGCCTGGAGCCGTGGAGAGCAACTGGAGGAGGACTGGGTTCCGTCGACGACGTGGTTCCTCGCCGAGACAGGACGCCTTCTCGGCGTGGCCAATCTGCGGCATCGGCTGACCCCTTCGCTTCGCCGATTCGGAGGGCATGTAGGCTACAGCATCCGCCCTTCGGAACGCGGTAACGGCTATGCCACACTCCTGCTGGAGGAGGTCAAGCGGAGAGCGCAAGACATGGGCCTGTCTCGATTGCTGGTGACCTGTGCTCCGACGAACGAGGCCTCTGCCCGCGTCATCGCGAAGTGCGGCGGACGCTACGAGGACGTGTCGTTCTACGCACCCGCGGGGCACAGCGTTTGCCGCTACTGGATCTCCCTGGAGTGAGCGCCCCACCACCCTCGCCGAGGAGAGCCGGCCGCGCTCCGCCTCCCGTAGGCGCAATACACGCACGACCCAGACCGCCTCACGCAGTCGCCGCCCACCAGAGCCTTAGCCCCTCGAGGGTGAGAAACGGATCGTAGCACTCAATCGCCTCGATCTGCTTCGCGAACAGCTCCCCGTTCCCTCCGGTGGCGATGACACGAAGAGGCCTTTCCACCTCGGCTCGGAAGCGCCCGATGAGGCCGGAAACGAGATCGAGGAAGCCAAGAACCACGCCTGAGCGCAGATTCTCCGCCGTCGTCTTGCCGATGACCGAGCAAGGGACGTCAAGATCCACGGAAAACAGCTGGGCCGCGCGATCGACCAGCGCCCGTGCCGCGAGCCGCATCGACGGGGCGATCGCTCCCCCGAGAAACGCCCCGTCCTCGCCAACGAGATCGAACGTGAGCGCCGTACCGACATCGATGACAAGGACTGCGCCCGGGTACCGCGCGTGGGCAGCGACGCAGTTCGCGATCCGATCTGCCCCTACGGCATGCGGTTCGGTTACCAGCAGTGGAATCGGTGTCGTCGCCGCGCTGAGGAACCGGGGGGCTTCCCCGAACAGCGGCTCCAGTCCTTCCTGCAGCGGCCCGTGAAGCGCGGGGACGACGCAGGCAACCGCCACGCCTGCGATTTGCCCAGGATCGACGCCGGCCTCATCGAGCAGTGCGCTCGTCGTCAGGCGCAGTTCGTCCGCCGTGCGATGCCGATCGGTCGTCAACCGCCAATGGCCAACCAGATCCTGTTGATCAAAAAGCCCGACAACGATGTTCGTGTTCCCGATGTCCAGAGCAAGAAGCATCACGCGCTCCTTCCAAGAAGGATGTTATCGATGAGTCGGGTGCGACCGAAGCGCACCGCAAGCGACGCCAACGCCTGGTCCGCCTCTCCTTCGAGCTCGTTGAGGCTCTCCGGATCGGCAACACTCACGTAGTCCACGGCCGCCAGCGGCTCGTCCGCGAGCAGCGCGGAGAGCGCGTCCCGCAGCACGTTGGCGTTGCGTTCGCCGTCCTTCCACAGTGCCTCCGCCCGGCGCACCGCGCGATAGAGAACCCCCGCCGCCGTTCGCTCTTCGGGAGCAAGGTAGGCATTGCGGCTGCTCATTGCGAGGCCGTCCTCCTCGCGCACTGTCGGCCCGATTCGCAGCGTCACAGGCAGGTTGAGATCGCGCAGCATCCGCCCGACGACGACCGCCTGCTGAGCGTCCTTCTGACCGAGCACGAGAAGGTCGGGTCGCACCAGGTTCAGCAGCTTGAGAACGACCGTCGCCACACCGCGGAAGTGCGTCGGTCGTGACGCACCTTCGAGGCGATCGGTGAGCGCCGGAAGCTCGACCCACGTCGCGTGATCCACGGCGTAGAGCGCATCCGTACCCGGGGCGAAAACAAGGTCCACGCCCTCTCCCTCGAGGAGCGCGAGATCACCATCGACATCCCGCGGGTAGTCGGCGAAATCCTCCGTCGGCGAGAACTGCGTCGGATTGACGAAGATGCTCACAACCACCGAGGCACTCTCCTGCCGCGCAAGACGCGCGAGCGAGAGATGCCCCTCGTGGAGACAGCCCATCGTGGGGACAAAGCCGACCGGCTCCGCAAGAGGCTCGCGACGGGCGCGAAGATCGCCGATCGTCGTGACGAGATCCATCGCTAGGCGTCGTGCTCCGTGAGGGCGCGAATCACGTCTTCAGGAACAGCGACGGACTCCTTCTCAGTGGGGAACACCCCCGCCTCGACGTCCCGAACGTACGTCGAGAGCGCCGCAGCGGCATCCTCGGCAAGGCGTGCGTACTGCTTGGCGTGCTTCGGCACGAAGTCGGAGAACCAGCCGAGGGTGTCGCTGACCACTTGAATCTCGGCATCGCAGTGCGGCCCGGCACCGATCCCCACTGTCGGGATCGAGAGGCGTTCGGTGATGACCCGGGCGAGCTCGGATGGCACGCACTCCAGCACGATGGCGAAGGCCCCCGCCTCCTCGAGCGCTAGCGCGTCCTCGAGAAGCTCGCGGGCCCGCGAAATGTCCTTCCCTTGTGCCTTGAAGCCTCCGAGTTGATGGACCGATTGCGGTGTCAAGCCGAGATGCCCCATCACCGGAATGCCGGCAATCGTGAGTCGCGCAACCGTGCCAGCAACGGCCTTCCCGCCCTCGAGTTTGACCGCCTGTGCTCCTCCCTCCTGGAGGCAACGCGCAGCGCTCTCGAGCGCCTGCTCCGGCGATCTGTGATAGGTCATGAACGGGAGATCGGCGACGATGAGCGCCCTCTGGCTGCCGCGTACGACGGCTCTGGTGTGATGGATGATGTCATCGAGGGTGACGGGAATCGTGCTATCGTAGCCGAGCACGACCATGCCGAGGCTGTCGCCGACGAGAATGAGAGGGACGCCCGCTTCATCGACGAGGCGCGCGGTGACAACATCGTACGCCGTGATCGCCGCGAACCGCTCGCCGTTCGCCTTCTTCTTCCGGATCTGCTCGATGGTGACGCGCCGCTCGCTCATCTCGTCCCCTCCTCAGCACTCCACTGCCGTGTCCAGGAGCTTTCGCAGTCTCGCGGCCGCCTCCGGTCGCAGCGTTCCCTGGGCGGTCGCGATGGGGATCGTCCTTCGCGCGAGTTCGACATACAAGGCCACCGCATCCGGCGCGCGCTCCGCGAGCGCCGACAGGTTCCGCTTCACGGTCCCCACGTCTCCTCGGGAGATGGGCCCGGTCAGCGCGCCGGGAAGCCCGATATCATCCAGGTTCTCGATCGTTCCACGCACCAGCGGAAGCAACGCCCGCAGCCCCTCTTCCTTGGAGAAACCGAGAGACTCCCAGAGCCCCGCCGCCGTATCCAACAGAGCCACTAGGGCGTTACTCGCCAGCACGGCACCAGCGTGGTAGAGGCCCTTGCATCCGGCGAGCGTGAATGGCTCGCCCCCGATCGCGCGCGCCATCTCCCTGAGCTGCGCTTCGAGGGCCGCGCCTGACGCTTCGATCGCAAACGCTGAGCCCGCGAGCTTCTCTCTCGCCCGGGCGGCTGCGGCGAATGTCTGCAACGGGTGGAAGGATCCCACATCCGCACCTTGCACCGCGGCGGCCTCCAGCGGATCGAGTCCCGCCGCGCCGGAGCAGTGGACGGCAGCCGACCCCGCACGCCAACGGAGCGTCGCCGCGATCGAGGCAATCACATCGTCCGGAACAGTGAGAAAGACAAGATCCGCGCTGTCGACGGTGCGCTGCAGGTCGCCGACGACCTCGGCGCCGGGAAGGCGATCGGCAAGTGCTCGAGCGCGTTCCGGCGAACGCCCTGCGATTGCAGTGACCGCGTAGCCTGCACCGGAAAGGGCTACGGCAAGAGCGCTTCCGACCGTTCCTGGCCCGATGAACCCGAGACGCGGGCGATCCACGGCGGCCTCCTACGTTGACCCAAGCAGCGCAACCACGCGGTCGAGGATGCGATCGGCGAGCTCGCGCTTCGAGAGAAGAGGAAGCTCCTCTTCTGCGTTCGCTCCGATAAGAACCGCACGGTTCGTGTCCGCGCCGAACGGCACGTCTTCGCCGATTCGATTGGCGACAACCAGGTCAAGTCTCTTCGACTGCAGCTTCCTACGGGCGTTCTCGAGCAGATCGTCCGTCTCTGCGGCGAAGCCAACGCGTACCGCCGGCCCGTCGACGGCCGTTAGCACATCCGTACTCCGCTCAAGGTCGATCGAGATCCCGGCGTCGTGCTTCTTGATCTTCCCATCCGACACGGTTGCGGGCACGAAGTCGGCGACGGCGGCGGCCATGATGAGGACATCGGCCTGGGCGACGGATGATCGAACCGCGCTCAGCATCTCGGCGGCACTCAGGGCACGAACGATCGTCACGCCGCGAGGCAACGGCGCGGAGGTCGACCCGGCGATCAGCTGTACCTCTGCGCCACGGTCACGGGCCGCCTCGGCGAGGGCGAACCCCATCTTGCCGCTCGACCGATTTCCCAAGAACCGGACTGGATCGATCGCCTCTCGCGTCCCGCCCGCTGTGACCACGATCGTCCGGCCGGCAAGGTCCCCATCGCGGCCAAGGATCCGCAGGATCTCCCCGAGCAGCTCGGGAACCGGCGCCAGTCGTCCTGTGCCGAAGCCGCCCGAGGCGAGCCGGCCTTCATCCGGGCCGACGAGGCAAACGCCTCGCGTGCAGAGCGTCTCGACATTGGCCCGCGTCGCGGCGTTCTCCCACATCGCGGTGTGCATCGCCGGGGCAATCAGAAGGGGCGCCGTCGTGGCAAGGGCGGTGCAGGTCAGGAGATCGTCGGCAATCCCTGTGGCGATCTTGGCGATGATGTTCGCTGTGGCGGGGGCGACGACCATCAGGTCCGCGGCCTCGGCGAGTGAGACATGCTCGATCGCGAACGGGTTCGTCAACTCGAACATGTCCGTGGCCACCGGCCGTCCTGTGATCGCGCGGAACGTCGCCTCACCCACCAGCTTGGTAGCGCTGCGGGTCATCACCACATGAACTGCGATCCCACACCGAACCAGCCGACTCGCAAGATCGGCCGCCTTGTACGCCGCGATCGATCCGGTCACGCCAAGAACGACGTGCGCATCAGCCAATGGCCCTACCTCCGCCAGGATCCACTCCCGGCAACCTGACCTTCCCAAGATCCGTCCTACTCGTTCGCCAGCGCCGCCTGCGCCGCAGCCAAGCGAGCCACAGGCACCCGGAACGGGCTGCAGCTCACGTAGTCCAGCCCGGCGTCGTGGAAGAATCGAATCGACGACGGATCGCCTCCGTGTTCGCCACAGATGCCAAGCTTCAGGTTCGGTCGCGCCTTCCGTCCGAGCTCGCACGCCATGCGGACCAGCTTCCCGACGCCTCCCTGATCGAGCGCCTGGAACGGATCCCGATCGTAGATTCCCTGGGCCACGTATGTCTTGAGGAACCGGCCCGCGTCGTCACGGGAGAAACCACACCCCATCTGCGTAAGGTCGTTGGTCCCGAAGCTGAAGAACTCCGCCTCGCCCGCCACCTCGTCGGCCGTCATCGCGGCTCGGGGAACTTCGATCATCGTTCCCACAAGGTAGGGGATCTCCGCCTTGGACAGCCCCTGCTCCTTGAGGACCTCTTCCGCAACGCGGACCACCACCTCGCGCTGCAGCGCCAGCTCCCGAACGTGCCCCACAAGGGGGATCATGATCTCTGGCCGCACGGAGATCCCCGCTTTGTGTACGGCGCAGGCTGCTTCAAGGACGGCGCGGGCCTGCATCTCCGAGATCTCCGGATAGGTGATCCCGAGTCGGCACCCCCGATGGCCGAGCATAGGATTGACCTCATCCAACGCCTCGACCTTCTCGCGGATCGCCTCGACCTTGACCCCGAGCACGTCGGCCACGTCGCGCTGCCCCTCAGCATCGTGCGGAAGGAACTCGTGGAGAGGGGGGTCAAGCAGGCGGATCGTCGCCGGTCGTCCGTCGAGCGCGCAGAAGATCCCTTCAAAGTCCTCGCGCTGCATCGGGAGGAGCTTGGCTAGCGCCGCTCGGCGCCCGGCTTCGTCCTCTGCCAGGATCATCTCGCGCATGGCAACGATCCGATCCCCCTCGAAGAACATGTGCTCGGTGCGTGTGAGGCCGATCCCTTCGGCGCCGAAGGCGACGGCCGTCGCAACATCGCGCGGTGAGTCCGCGTTCGTTCGCACACCTAGCGTTCGGCGTTCGTCCACCCACCCCATGAACTCCGCGTACTGCCTGTACAGCAGGGAGTCCTCGGCCTTCATCTGCCCTGTGAGAACCTGGAGGATCTCGGACGGCTTCACCGTAATCGCAGCGCTGTAGATGTCCCCGGTGAACCCGTCGATGGACAGGGTTTCGCCTTCCCGGATCTTCGTCCCTCGGACGGTGATTTCGCGCGCGCCGTAGTCGATGTGCAGCTCGCCCGCTCCGGCTACGCAAGGACAGCCCATCCCCCGAGCAACGACTGCGGCATGGCTTGTCATTCCCCCCCGAGCGGTGACGATTCCCTGCGCAACACTCATCCCTCCGATGTCCTCCGGGCTCGTCTCGATGCGGACAAGGATGACCTTCTCACCGCGCTCCGCTCGCTGCTCCGCCTCTTCGGCGGAGAAGACCGCCTGCCCGCTTGCGCCGCCCGGACTTGCGTTCAGCCCCTGCGTCATCGGCACAAGCTTCCGGTTGGCGATGTCTTCCTGATCGAGGATCGGGGCGAAGAGCTTCGAGTAGTCGTCGGCAGGGATACGCGCCACCGCCTCCTCCTTCGTGATCAGCCCCTCGTGCACCATCTCGACTTGCGATCGGAGCCAGCTGAACGCCGTTCGCTTCCCGGTCCGCGTCTGCAGCATGTACAGCTGCCCACGCTCGATGGTGAACTCGATGTCCTGCATGTCACGGTAGTGCTGCTCTAGCTTGCTTCGGATCCCCGTGAGCTGCTCGTAGACCTGCGGCATCTCCTCCGCCAATTCGATGATCGGCTTCGGCGTACGAATCCCCGCCACCACGTCTTCGCCCTGAGCGTTCATGAGGTACTCGCCGTAGAACGCGTTCTCCCCGGTGGCCGGATCCCGCGTGAAAGCCACTCCCGTGCCGCACCCCTCGCCCATGTTGCCGAACACCATCGCCTGCACGTTGACCGCCGTGCCAAGAAGGCCGGCGATGTTGTTCAGCGCGCGGTACTTCATCGCGCGCGGGTTGTCCCACGAGCGGAAGACGGCCTCGATCGCGCCCCACAGCTGCTCCTTGGGATCCTGCGGGAAGGCGCGGCCAACCTTCTGCTCGATCACCTTCTTGAAGCGCTCCACGAGTCGCTTGAGATCCTCTGCGGAGAGCTCCGTGTCCAGCGTCGCGCCGACCTCCGCTTTCACTGCGTCGAGGATTTCCTCGAACGGATCAGGGTCCGCCTCGGTCTCCGGCTTGAGCCCCATCACAACGTCCCCGTACATCTGCAGCAACCGACGGTAGGAGTCGTAGGCGAAGCGCTCGTCACCCGCCGCACTCGCTAGCGCGGCAACTATCTCGTCGTTCAGCCCGAGATTGAGAATCGTGTCCATCATTCCCGGCATTGAAACCGCCGCACCGGAGCGGACCGACACGAGCAACGGGCAATCCGCATCCCCGAACGCTTTCCCTGTGGCGCCCTCGAGCAGTTGGAGATGCTTCTCGATTTGCGCCTCGAGCGCCTCCGGATGGGCGCCTTCGTGCTCTTGGTAGTGGCGACACACCTGCGTGGTGATCGTGAACCCCGGAGGCACGGGGATGCCCAAACCCGCCATCTCGGCGAGGTTCGCCCCCTTACCTCCGAGCAGTTCCTTCATCGAGCCGTCGCCCTCAGATCTCCCCTCACCGAAGAAGTAGACGTGCTTCAACCGTATCGTCCTCCGTTTCGTCTATGCTTCCTGGGCCTGCCCAGCAGCCCGTTTCCCGAGCAGCGCATCCACGAACTCGTCTGCACAGAACGGACGCATGCTCTCCAAGCCCTCGCCGACGCCAATAGCCATCAGCGGAACACCCAACGTCTCCCACACACCGAGGACGATCCCCCCCTTGGACGTGCCGTCCAGTTTGGTGAGGACGACACCGGTGAGACCGATTGCCTCGTGAAACAGCTTCGCCTGATGGACCCCATTCTGACCGGTCGTGGCGTCCATCACCAGGAGCCGCTCGTCCGCTCGACGTCCGAGGCGCTTTCCCACCGTGCGCTCGACCTTCGACAGCTCCTCCATGAGGTTGTGCCTTGTCTGAAGGCGTCCCGCCGTGTCGATGAACAACGCGCCCCCGACGCGCATCGCATGGCTCAAGGCGTCGAACACAACGGCCGCAGGATCTGCGCCAGGCTGCTGTCGGACGAGATCGGCCCCGACCCGCTCCGCCCACACCCCAAGCTGTTCCGCTGCCGCGGCCCGAAACGTGTCCGCCGCGGCAAACGTCAGGGGAAGCGAGGGATCGTGCTCGCGGAGCTGTGCCGCCAATTTGGCGATGGTCGTCGTCTTGCCGGCCCCATTGACGCCGGCAACGAGCACCACCGTTGGCTCCCGGTCCGCGCGAACGTCGAACGTTCGTTCACATCCCGCCAGGCGAGTGAGAAGCTCCTCTCTCAGAAGATCCATGGGGGATCGCTCGTGCGCTGCGACGTCGGCATCGCAAGCCAGGAGCGATGCGATCTCGGTGGCGGAGCGCGGCCCGAGATCCGCCGCCAGAAGAAGCTCTTCCATCTCCCCCGTGACATCGCCTCCGGCGGTCCCGCCACGTTGAGCAAGCGTCGACAGGCGCCCGACCCAGCCCTCTCGCGACCGCGCCAACCCGTCTCGAAGCCGCCCTCGCCAGCCGCTCACATCGTCTCCGGCGCGTCCATTCCAAGCAGCTGCAGACACTTCCTGATGACGATTTGCACAGCACTAACGAGAGCCAGCCGCGCCTGGGTCAGTTCCTCGTCATCCCCAAGCACTCGATGCTCCGTGTAGTAGGCGTGGAACCTCCGAGAGAGCTGCAGCGCGTACTCCGCCAGCAGGTGCGGCGCGAACGAGAGCGCCGCCTCGCGAAGGAGTTCCGGCAGTTCGTCCAGCAGCCGGATGAGCGACAACTCCTCCGGCAGATCCAGGCGCTCCAGTCGCGCCACGTCAAACGACGCCGTGTTCGCGTTCCTGAGGATGGATGCAATCCGTGTGTGCGCGTACTGAATGTAGGTCGCAGGATTGTCCAGTGACTCACTACGCGCAAGGTCGAGATCGAATTCCAGGTGATTCGTCGGCTTCCGCGCGACCATGAAGTAGCGCACAACGTCGCGACCCAGCTCGTCCACCAGGCTGCGCAACGTCACGAATCGGCCTTCACGTGTGGACATGCGCAGCGCCTCTCCGGAGGACTTCAGGCTCACCAGCTGGTGCAGCGCGTAGCTGAGGAAGCCGTCAGGAAGTCCGAGGATCTGGAGCGCGGTGAGCACTGCATGCTGTTCCGCATGGTGATCCGCACCCTGCACATCGATCACCCGATCGAAGCCGCGGCGGTGCTTGTTGACATGGTAGGCGATGTCCACGAGCAGATACGTTGGCCGGCCGTCGCTGCGAAGCAAGACGGCATCTCGGCTTCCGCCGTGGCGCTCGGCATCGAGCCACGTCGCCCCATCCTTCACGTACGCCCCCCCTCGCGCCTTCAGCGCTTCGAGAACCTGCGATACCTCACCGCTCTCGTGAAGGGTCGTTTCGCTGAACCAGCGATCGAAGGCGACTCCAAGCGCGACAAGGTCGGCCCGGATCGACTGGCTGATGCGGTCGACCGCGGCGGTGCGAAACGCAGCGTTCGCGTCGTCGTCGAAAGCAGGGAACGCATCTCCCCACTCGCGTTGCAGGTCGCGGGCGATATCCAGCAGGTACTCGCCTCGGTATCCCTCCTCGGGGATCGCCGCCTCCTCGCCGGACGCCTCCCGGAAGCGCGCCCACAGCGACTCCGCGAGAAGATCGACCTGCCTTCCCGCGTCGTTGAAGTAGTACTCCCGATCGACCGCATAGCCCAAAGC
>Ga0272441_10006898_pt1 | contig 18752 bp, 16 predicted proteins | sample SSMProp6N_FD_193582 | JGI IMG/M metagenome (GOLD analysis project Ga0272441, IMG submission 193582) | Marine sediment archaeal communities from Little Sippewissett salt marsh, Falmouth, MA, United States - SSM-Prop-6N | ecosystem: Environmental > Aquatic > Marine > Wetlands > Sediment ... | reverse complement strand
GACAAGGCGTACGAGGACCTCGTGCACGACGAGAGCGCCGAGCGGCCGCTCTCCGCGCTCGCGTGGGACGCGCACGGGCTCGTGCACGAGGTCGGGACGCTCTCGAAGATCCTCGCGCCGGCGCTGCGCATCGGGTACATGATGGCGCCCGACTCGCCGCTCCTGCGCGCGGTCGTGCAGCGCATCAGCGACGTGGGGTTCAGCGCACCGCTCGTGACGCAGGAGATCGCCAGCTACCTCCTCGACCACCACGTGGCCGACCAGATCGCGCGCGTGAACGCGGGCTACCGCGAGAAGGCGCGGCAGGTGCACGCGTGGGTCGAGACGCACCTCGGCGACTTCGTGACCGAGTGCCGCGGCGGCGGGGCCGGGTTTTATTATTACTTGACGCTCGACGGCGTCGAGACGCACGAGCGCTCGCCCTTTTTCAGATTCCTCACCCGGACCACGGGCGATCCGGAGATTGATGGATTGCCCGGAAAGAGGAAGCCGCGGGTCGTCTACCTCCCCGGCGAGCACTGCGTGCACCCGCGCGGCGAGCTCGTCGAGACCGGGCGCAGGCAGCTGCGCCTCTCCTACGCGTTCGAGGAGCTCGATCGGATCGAAGGTGCGCTTCGCCTCATGCGGGAGGCCGCGGCGTACGCGGGAAAGAGTCCATAGCAGGCAGGCAAAGGAGGCTTCCATGCCGATCACCGGAAAGGTCGCGAAGATTCTGGACGAGGTGAAGGTGGTCATCAACCGGGGCAGCAAGGACGGCGTCAAGCCGGGCATGCGCTTCGTGGCCTACGCCGAGGTCGACGAGGTGACCGACCCGGACACGGGCGAGAGCCTCGGCAAGTGGGAGCTCGTCAAGGGGCGGCTCCTCGCCGCGCACGTGCAGGATCGCATGAGCGTCTGCGCGCCCGAGCCCGAGGGCGCCGCAGCCGTCGAGGGCGGGGGCGAGCGCGTGCTCTCGTGGGAGATGGTCGCGGTCTCGATGATGGACCGCAAGCGGGCGGGCGCCTCCGGCCTCAAGGTCGATACCTCGCAGATGGCTGGCCTGCCCGAGGCCGGTCCCGTCCGCGTCGGCGACCCGGTCCGCTCGATCGCGTAGGTTCGCCGCCGGCCCCGGGCGCGGGGCATCGGGGAGCTGGCCGACGCCATCCGGCAGGATATCCGGACCTTCCGGGGGGAAGGAATAAACCCCCTGCTGCGGGTATGATACTCTTCAGAGAAGGCCGGATGGGGCAAAGGACAAACTTGCGTTCTGACCCGGAGGGGTATAAAATGGGTAGAGCGACAGCGCGGCTGGCATGGGTGGTTGCGATCAGTCTGCTCGCTACAGGTGTCACCTTCGCCCAACCGGCGATTCCAAAGGACCGCATTCCCGAAGGCTGTGACGAGGAAGTCGCCCGCCAGATTAGCCGGTTGTACTCTGCCGATCCCTTAGAAAGACTCAAAGCCCTGCAGGAACTGGCCAAGATGGACCGGTCACGCCATTGGCAGAAGGCCACACCAGCCATACCGTTCCTGGCAAGCATGCTCGGTGACAAAACCGTGGTCCGGGTTCCGGACCAGACCGTCATAGGGCATCACGATTACTCTATAGCTGAGGAGGCGGCGAGGGTTCTGGAGCGTTTGGGACGTCGTGCCGGGCGACCTGCCATGGAGGAACTCATACCCCTGCTCAAGGCCAGTCCGGATCCCGACGTCAGAGCGCTGGCCGCCCAAACGATGGACCGAATCCTTCCATGGTTCTCAACGCCGGAAAGGCGGGCACAGGTGCCTGCTTCTCTGCTCGAAGCGTGGCTTGTGGCGATCCGCGATGACGACCACCGGGTGCGCCCGTGTGCGGCGCAGGGCCTGGGGAGAATCGGCGACCCGCGGGCGATGGAGCCACTGATCGCGGCGCTGAAGGACGAGCACATATCGGTTCGCCGCCATGCGGCCGAGGCCTTGGGAAAGCTCAGGGCCGAGCAGGCTGTAGCGCCTCTGATCGAACTTCTGGCGGAGAAGAACAGGGAGGTCGAGCTGGCGGCTCAGGAGGCGCTGGGCGTCATCGGGGCCCCGGCAGTGGAGCCGCTGATTGCAATCATCGCCGACCCCGACTCCCCCGTCCGTGAGAGCGCCTGCTATGCGTTCCACCGTATCCGCGACCAGAGAGCGACTGAGTTGTTCCTAGCAGCTATGAAGCATAAGAGTGCGAAAGTCCGAAGTCTGACCGCTCCGCTTCTGGCTGGGGTTGCAGGTGCCGAAGCAATCGGGCCGTTACTCGAGGCGCTGACGGATGAAGACGACGAGGTCCGCGGCAGTGCAGCCAGCGCACTGTCGAGCATTCGTGAGGCGAAGGGCCGCGCTGTTGAACCCCTCCTCAGACTTTTGCAGACAGATAAGAGCCCGAGGGTACGACAGTGTGCCGCCGGAACCCTGGGTCGGCTCGCATGGGATCAGCCGCGGGTGATTGACGCCCTGCTGGCTGCCATGAAGGATGAATCAGCGCTGGTCCGTGGGGGTGCGGTAGCTGGGCTGTCGGGGTGCAGGAAGGGCAGCGAGAAAGTGATTCGAGCCTTTTTGTCCGCCCTCTCGGACCCGGCTGATCACGTCCGCAGAGAAGCAGTCCGATTCCTTGGAAAACTGCGGGAAAAGCGAGCGGTTGATCCACTGATAAGGATGCTGCGAGACGACGAAGACAACCTCGTGCGTGGGCAAGCAGCTGAAGCTTTGGGAAACATCGGAGACAAGCGCGCGGTCGAGCCGCTGCTTGAAGCGATGGGAAGAGAAACTGAGTATTTCAGAAGAAAGGATATCAAGAAAGCCCTCGTCCGGCTTACCGGGCACGATCTCGGGTTGGACCTGAACAAGTGGCGTGATTGGTGGAGGGAGCAGAAGCGCGAATAGTCGAGATAGATCCCATCCTTGAAGGTAGCAGGACGCCGCAGTTGACTTCTTAAGTCACCGACAAATCTTCCGTTCCCACCCAGACCATACCTACAGCAAGGCCCTGCTCCCCGAAGGGCCTCCGGAGGTGCCACATGAAGTCCTCAGGAGGCCCCTTGTTCCCGGACGAATCCCGGCCCGAATTCAAGCGCCTGAAGTCCGCGCCCGGGCGGCGTCGTTCCGGCCAAGCCTGGCCGAGATCAGGCGCCGGTTTCGCGCCGCGCCAAGGCTTTCTCGAAGAGGCGCACGTCCTCGGCGACCATGTCGGGATTGTCCTTCGTGTAGATGCCCACGCAGACCGCGTCGGTCGGGCGCATCGTGCGCGCGGTGAAGGCGAGCGCGTCGGCCGGGTCGTTGCGGCCCGCGGCCAGGACCTTGTAGTGGATCACCGGCCGCGGCAGGTCCCGGATCGTCGCCGCCATGGCATGGCGGTCCTCCTCCAGGAACCACTCGGGCTGGTTCGAGAGCTTCTCCGCGCTCTTGTCGCGGTGCGCCGAGTTGTAGTAGCTGCACATGTAGAAGTCGAGGTCGAGCCCCTCGCGCTCGGCCCAGCGGAAGACCGCCGGGTCGTGCCCGGCGACGCCGACGGGCAGCCCGGCGGCGCGGATCTTCTCGATGCCGGCCAAGGGGTCGGCCATGTCGCCCCGGGCGAGGCAGTGATCCATCACCCCGCCGTGGATGAAGATGGCCTTCGCGCCGTTGCCGAGGGCCAGGTCCACGCACTGCTCGGTCGGCGCCACGCCCGGGCAGGTCTGCGCGATCCACGCGAGCCGCCCGCCCTCGTCCCAGTACTCCATGAGGATGCGGGCGATGTGCCGGTCCGTCCGGCCGAGGAAGGCCGTGATCCCGGCGGCCTCGGCCGCGCGCAGGGTCTCCTTGACGCGCGCCGCCGTGTAGTAGTGCTGCATCCGCGCGTTGGCCTCGGGCCCCTGGTGCGAGAACCCGCTGAAGGGGTTGCCCCCCAGGACGAACCGGCTGGCCTCGACGCTCCCGAGACGAATCGTATCCATGGAGTCCTCCCACCCGCGGAGCCTAGCACCGGCCCCGCCGAAAGCAAGCCTTCTTTCGCGGGCGTTTGACAATCCGGCGCGAGGGCCTACAGTATCGGCCGGGACATCGAGGGGAGGTCGAGGGATGATTCAGGACGCCATCCGCAAGGTCGTCGCAGGCGAGAGCCTCACGCGCGAAGAGGCCGCGCTCGCCATGACCGAGATCATGGAGGGAAAGTGCGCCGAGGCCCAGATCGCCGCGCTTCTCGTCGCACTTCGCATGAAGGGCGAGACCGCCGAGGAGATCGCCGGCTTCGCCTCGGTCATGCGCGAGAAGGCGCTGCACGTCGCCGCGCCCGAGGACTGCATCGACACCTGCGGCACGGGCGGAGACTCGTCCGGCACGTTCAACATCTCGACCGCGGCCGCGATCGCGGCCGCGGGCGCGGGCGCGGTGGTCGCCAAGCACGGGAACCGCAGCGTCTCGAGCGCGTCGGGCAGCGCGGATGTCCTGAAAGCACTGGGCGTGAAGATCGACTGCGCGCCCGCGCTCGTCGAAAGATCCATCGCCGAGGCGGGCATCGGCTTCCTCTTCGCGCCCGCGTATCACCCGTCGATGAAGCACGCGATGCCGGTGCGCAAGGCGCTTGCCATGCGCACGGTCTTCAACGTGCTCGGGCCGCTCACGAACCCGGCGGGCGCGCGGCGGCAGGTGCTGGGCGTGTACGACCGGAAGCTCCTCTCGCTCCTCGCCGAGGCGCTGCGCGAGCTCGGCTCGGTGCACGTCCTCGTCGTGGCGAGCGAGGACGGACTCGACGAGATCTCGGTCTCGGCGAAGACGTTCGTGGCCGAACTCAAGGACGGTGCGATCCGCGAGTTCGCGGTGGACCCGGCGGAGCTGGGCCTCGCGCCCGCACCGCGCGAGGCGCTCGCCGCCGCCTCGGCCGAGAAATCGGCCGCCGCGATCCGGACCGTGCTCGCGGGCGAGAAGGGGCCGAAGCGCGACGCGGCGCTGCTCAACGCCGCAGCCGCGCTCGAGGTCGCGGGCCTCGCCGGCGATCTCGCCGCGGGAATCGCCAAGGCGGCCGGGTCGGTCGACTCCGGCGCCGCGGCCGGCGCGCTCGAGAAGCTCGTCGCGATCACGAACGGGTAAGCTATACGCAAACCCATTGCCGGGAAAGGGCTTGCACGACTTCTCGCTTGCGCGGGCGGGGCTGTTTCTCGCTGGCGAAATGACTTGCGCAAAAGAAGAGGGAGCAGTACACTCCCTGCTTCGAGGAAGGGAAGGCGGCGCCGCGCTCGGTCGGGCCATCGACGAGCGCTCCGACGGGGCGCCTGCGGACTCTCCGCAGCAGGGGGAGGGAGCTCCGATGAAGCTGAGCGATCATCTCACCGCGAAGTTCGCCACCGTGGAGCTCAAGAGCCGGACCAAGGACGAGGCCATCCGGGAGCTGGCCGGGCTTCTCAGGGAGAGCCCGGACATGGCCGACTTCGACGCGTATCTCGCGGACGTCTTCGCCCGCGAGAAGCAGGCCTCGACCGGCATCGGCCGCGGCGCGGCCATCCCGCACGCGCGGACCGACGCGGTCAAAGATTTCGTCGTCGCGGTCGGGCGCGCGGCCGAGGGCATCGAGTTCAACTCGATCGACGGGAAGCCCGTCCGGGTCATGGTGCTCATGGGGACGCCCACGGCCAAGGTGAACACGTACCTGAAGCTCCTCGCGCACCTGAGCCATCTGTTCAAGACGAACGGCTTTATCGACTCCCTGATCGACGCGCCGGACGGCGCCGCGATGGTGGAGCTCTTCCGGGCGCACGACCGCTAGAGCCACGATGGGCCTCTGGGAACACATTCTCGAGGCGCTCCGGCAGCCGCACAACTGGCTCCTCGCGGGCGTCGCGATCCTCGCGGGGCACGGGGGCGGGAAGCTCGCGCAGCGCTTCCGCCTGCCGTCCGTGGTCGGGTACCTCCTCGTCGGCGTCGTGCTGGGCCGCTCGGTTCTCGACGCCATCGATGCGGAGACCGCCGAGGTCCTGGGCCTCGTGACCGACCTCGGCCTGGGTATCGTCGCCTTCATCATCGGCTCGGAGCTCTCCCGCTCGCTGCTGCGGCGGATGGGCCGGAGCCTGACGGCGATCCTGTTCTGCCAGTTCTTCGGCGCCGTCCTTCTCGTACTGCTCCTGGTCTGGATCTTCGTACCCGCGCCCCTCAAGGCCTGGGCCCTTCCCGTGGCGCTCCTCTTCGGGGCCGTGGCCGCGGCCACGGCGCCCGCCGGGACGGTGGCCGTGATTCAGGAGTGCAAGGCCAAGGGTCCAATGACGAGCATGCTCCTGGCGGTGGTGGGCCTCGACGACGGGCTCGCGATCGTGGTCTACGCCTTCGCCGCGGCCGCGGCCAAGGCGCTCCTCGGGGGCGAGCATCTCTCTCTCGGCACGGCCGTGGGCGGGCCGTTTCTCGAAATAGCGGGCTCCCTGGCCGTGGGCGGCGTGGTCGGAGCGCTGCTCACCGCCGCGCTGAGCCGGACCCGCTCGCGGGCCGAGGTGCTTACGCTCTCTCTGGGCGCCGTGCTTCTCGTGGTCGGGCTCGCGAACGTGCTGCACCTCTCGCTCATCCTCGCGAACCTGGCTGTGGGCATGGCCGTGGCGAACATCTCCAGGCGCGAGACCGAGCGCGCCTCCTCGGCCGTGGAGGGGATCAGCCACCCGGTGTACGTCTTCTTCTTCGTGGTCGCCGGGGCGCACCTGGACGTGCGGGTGCTCGCGGCGACCGGGCTGCTCCTGCCGGTGTACATCCTCGGCCGGAGCGCGGGCAAGATGGCCGGGGCCTACGCGGGCACCGTGATCGGAAAGGCCGAGCCGGTGATGCGCCGCTGGCTGGGCCCGGGGCTCCTGCCCCAGGCGGGGGTGGCGGTGGGACTCGCGCTCATGACCGCGCGGGAGCTGGCCCCCTACGGAGAGGTGGGCGGGAGAATCTCGGCCCTGGTGATCAACACCATCGCCGCGACGACGGTCTTCTTCGAGGTCGTCGGGCCTATCGTGACCAAGATCGCCCTGACACGGGCGGGCGAGGTGAACGCGAAGAAAGAGACGGGAGGGGACGCATGAAGCTGCTCGTCGTCGTGATGAACAGTCAGGAGCACGTCCAGGACGTGCTGGAGGCCTTTCTCGAGCTCGACGTGCGGGGGGCGACGATCATCGACACCGAGGGCGTCATGCAGCTTCTGGCCGAGGAGGCCCCGATCTTCGCCGGGCTCCGCCACATGTTCAGCGGCTCGAAGGAGCACAACAAGACCATCTTCGGTCTCACCGACCGCGACGAGATACTGAAGGAGCTCGGCGCGGTCCTCAACGAGGTCGATGTGGACCTCACCGTGCCCGGCACGGGCTACGCCTTCACGGTATCCGTGGACGGCGCTATCGAGTCGAAGGAGGAGGAATAGAAGGCGCCTGTCACCTTGCGGCGATGTGCAAAAGACAGGGGGCAGGCCGCCCGGGCCTGCCCCTTTTGGTTTCTGCACAGGAGCTCGAGGTGCGCTCTACAGTATGCCCTTGGTGCTCGGCACGCCCTTCTCGCGCGGGTCGATCGCGACGGCCTCGCGCAGCGCGCGCGCGAGTGCCTTGAAGACCGCCTCAACCGCGTGGTGCGCGTTGCGGCCGGCGACGAGCGAGAGGTGCGCGTTCGCGCCCGCGTTCACGCAGAAGGCCCCGAGAAAATCCTCGACGACCTCGGTCGGCATCTCGCCCACGCTCTCGGCGCCAAACTCGCCGGTGAAGGCGAGCGAGCCGCGGCCGGAGAGGTCGAGCGACGCCTGCGCCAGCGCCTCGTCCATGGGCACGGACGCGAAGCCGAAGCGCGAAAGCCCCGCCTTGTCCCCCAGCGCCTTCGCGACCGCCTCGCCGAGCGCGATGCCCACGTCCTCGACCGTGTGGTGCGCGTCGACCGCAAGGTCCCCCGCGGCCGTCACCGAGAGGTCGAAGAGCGCGTGGCGGCCGAGAAGGTCGAGCATGTGGTCGAAGAACCCGATTCCCGTCGCGGCCTCGACGCGGCCCGCGCCATCGAGATCGACGCGCACGCGGATCTTCGTCTCCTTGGTCTTCCGCTCGACCTCGGCCAAGCGCTTCGCCTTGTTCGTCATGACGAACCCTCCAGCTCCGCGGCCAGGGCCGCGAGAAAACCGTCCATTTGCGCGTCCGTCCCGATCGTGACGCGCAGCGCGTCCGCGAGCCGCGGCGCGTCGAAGTGCCGCACGAGGAAGCCGCGCGCGCGCAGGCGGCCGAGCATCGCCCGGGCCTCCGGCACGCGCACGAACAGGAAGTTCGCGCCCGAGGGGTGCACGAAGAGGCCCATCGCGCGCAGGCGCCCGGCCACGCGCTCTCGCGTGGCCTTGACGCGCTCGACGTTCGCGCGGACGAGCTCGATCCGGTCGAGCGCGGCGCACCCGGCGGCACACGCCAGGCGCGAGACGTTGTAGCTGTCCTTCACCTTCGTCATCGCGTCAATCAGGCGCCTCGGCCCAAAGCCGAGCCCCAGTCGCAACCCCGCCAGCGAGAAGGACTTGCTGAACGAGCGCAGCACGAGCACGTTCTCCTTCTCGCGCGCGAGCGCGAGGGCGTTTCCGTCGGCGAAGTCCGCGTACGCCTCGTCCACGACGAGCACGCCGCCCAGCGAGTCGGCGAGGCGCGCGACCTCGGCCGTCGGCACCACCGTGCCGGTCGGTGAGTTCGGATTCGAGAGGAAGACCACGTCCGCGTCCGCGCCGAAGAGCGCCTCGGGAATCGCGTAGGGCTCCGGAAACGGGACCGCGACGTACTCGGCGCCGTGGATCGCCGCGAGCGTGGGGTAGAGCGAGTACGTCGGGGCGGGCGCGGCCACGCTGCCGCCGTCGCGGCCGCGGTCGCCCGCTTCGCAAAAAGCGCGCAGGGCGAGCGCCAGGAGCTCGTCCGAGCCGTTGCCGACGATGACGCAGTCGGCGTCCACGCCGTAGACCGCGCCCGCGCGCTCGCGCAGGGGTGCGGCCGTGGGCTCCGGGTAGAGGCGCAGCCGGCCGGCCTCGTCCTCGAGCGCGCGCAGGACCTCGGGCGGCGCCGGGTACGGGTTCTCGTTCGTGTTGAGCTTGACGAGGCGCGCGGTCTCCTCGGCCGAGGGCTGCTCGCCCGGCACGTAGGGCGCGAGCGCCTCGACCGCGCGGCGCACGAGCTTCCGGCTCATCGGGCGCCGCCCTTCCCGAGGCGCGCGCGGACCGACGCCGCGTGCGCGGCGAGGTCCTCGACCTCGGCCATGCGCGCGATGCGCTCGCCGGTCCCGGCGAGGCGCGCATCCGTGTACTCGACGACGCTGATCTCCTTCACGAAGTCGGCGACGCCGAGGGGCGAGGCGAATCGCGCCGTGCCGCCCGTGGGCAGCACGTGGTTCGTGCCGCAGTAGTAGTCGCCGACCGCCTCAGGGCTCGCCGCTCCCAGGAAGACCGCGCCCGCGTTCCGGACGCGGTCGAGCAGCGCGCGGGGCTCGGCCACCTGGAGCTCCAGGTGCTCGGGCGCGAGGCGGTTGGCCGCGTCCAAGGCCTCGTCTAGGTCGCGCGTGACGAAGATCGCGCCGAAGCGTTCGAGCGCGGCCCGCGCCCGCGCGCCGGCCTCGCCGAGTGCGGCAATTTGAGAGTCCAGCTCGCTTGCCACGCGCGCGGCGAGCTCCGCCGAGTCGGTGAGGCACACGGCCGCCTCGGCCCCGCTCCCGTGCTCGGCCTGGCTGAGCATGTCCGCAGCAACGAGCCGCGCGTCGGCATCGGCGTCGGCGACGACCACGATCTCGCTCGGGCCGGCGATGCCCTCGATGCCGACCGCGCCGAAGACGAGACGCTTGGCCGCGGCCACGTAGGCGTTGCCCGGGCCGACGATCTTGTCGACGCGCCGGATCGACTCGGTTCCGCAGGCCATCGCCGCGACGGCCTGCGCGCCGCCGACGCGGTAGACCTCGTCGAGCCCCAGCAGCGAGGCGCACGCGAGAATGTGCGCGTCCACGCTCCCGTCGGGCTTCGGCGGGACGCAGAGCGCGAACTCGCGCACGCCCGCGACCTGCGCGGGTACGGCGCACATGAGGAGCGAGCTGAAGAGCGGCGCGCTCCGCGCGGGCACGTGCGCACCCACGCGGTCGAGCGGCACGACGCGTTTCTCGAGCCGCACACCGTCGCCGTCGTCCAGGGTGTAGCCCTCGCGCTTCTGCCGCTCGTGGAAGCGGCGGATGTTGTCCGCCGCGGCCCCCGCCGCCTCGAGGAAGTCCGCGGCCACGGCCTCGCGTGCGCGGGCGATCTCGTCCGCGCCCACGCGGACCGACGCGGCCGTGAGTTCGACGCCGTCGAACTCCGCGGTGAACCGGAAGAGCGCCTCGTCGCCCCGCGCGCGCACAGCATCGACGATCGCGCGCACGGCGCCGTCGTTCAGCGTGTCGAGCCCGGCACCGCGCGCCAGAATCGCGCGGAAGCGTGCGTCATCCTCGCTGTAAGTAGAAACCTCGACAGGCCGCCCCATGGCCTCCTCCTCGAGCCGGACATCCTACCCGGCGAAGGCGTAGGGTGCAAGGGAGAGCCTGGGGGCTCCAAGGAAAGTCTATGCTTGCACATGTGCAGGAAAGGCCGGTATAATCCGTCCGTGCGTGGGAATAGACCGCGGATGCGGTCGGTTCAGGGAAAGTGAGGGCGGCTGTGCCCGAGGACGCAAAGGCACCCCTCCCCTCCGAGGACCCCGGCACGGCGCCCGAGCGCTGGGCCGAGTTCGAGGAGGTCGCTCTCCCACACATGGATGCGCTCTTCCGGACCGCGCTTCGGATGACGCGCAACCGCGAAAACGCCGAGGACCTCGTCCAGGAGACATTCCTCCGGGCGTATCGGTCCTTCGACACGTTCGAGAAGGAGACGAACTGCCGGGCCTGGCTCTTCCGGATCCTGACGAACTCGTACATCAACCGGTTCCGCCGGGCCGTGAAAGTGGGCACGCAGGTGCCCTTCGAGAGCGTGAAGTCGTTCCTGGTCTCGGACGAGGCGGCCGAGACCGCCCCGGACGCGGAAGATGAGGCGGACTTCCGTGAGGCGCTCGACGAGGAGGTCAAGCACGCGCTTGAGGAACTGCCGGAGAACTTCCGGCTGCCCGTGGTCCTGGCCTTCGTCGAGGGGATGAGCTACAAGGAGATCGCACAGACCATGGGGTGCCCGATCGGCACGGTGATGAGCCGCATCTTCCGCGGCCGTCAGCTCCTGCGCAAGCGGCTGGCGCCCTACGCGCACGCGCATGGGTACCGGGAGGCGAAGGCATGAACTGCGAGGCATTCCGCCGCGCGGTCTATGCGCTTGTGGACGGGGAACTCCCCGCCCCCATGCGGGAGTCGGCCGAGGCGCACCTGGCCGGGTGCGAGGCGTGCCGCAGGGCGTACCTCTCCGAGAGGTCCCTCCGCGACCGCTGCGCGCGGCTCGCGGTCGAGGAGGCGCCCGCCGAGCTGCGCGAGCGCATCCGCACGGCCTGTCGGGAGGCGGGCGGCTCTCCCGCCGCCGCCGCGCTCCCGATCGCCGACCGGAGGGGGCGGCGCCGGCTCCTGCGGACGTGGGCGCTGACCTTCGCGGCCGCGGCCGCGGCGATGGCCGCGATCGTCCTTCTCACCCTGCCGCGCGTGCGGGTGCGCACGGCCTTCGCGGCCGAGCACGTGCGCATCGTGAGCGGCGAGGTCCGGCTCACGATCGAGGGGGGCGCTGCTCCGGACTTCAACGACCGCTTCTGCAGGGCACTCGGCTATGCGGGCGCGCTGCCCGATCTCGGGAGGAAGAAGGTCCGGGGCGGACGGGTGCTGCGCCTCTCGGGCCGGCGTGTGGGGGTCATCGTCTGCTACTGCAGCGGCCGGAAGATCGACGTGACCTACTTCATCGCGCATACGGGCGACCTCAATCTGGCCGGCATGCGGCCGGTCGAGATGAAGGAACAGACCTTCCACGTCGCCTCCGGCGGCGAGTGCGGTCAGCGCGGGTGTCAGGTCGTCGCCTGGCACGCGGGCGGGTGGACCTACGCCCTCGCCTGCAAGTCGACGGAAGAGATCGCTCTCGAATACGCCGGGCGCAGCGCGGGTGTGCTGCCGCGGAAGGAGTGAAGTCCCGCGCCCTTTGTCGAGGCGGCTGAGATATCGATGAAAAGACGCGCGCTTCTTCCCCTGCTCGCCGCGACGCTTCTCCTCCTCGCCGCCGGCATCGCCGCCGCCCTGGTCGCCTGGGGGAATCTGGCCGCTCCCCTTGAGGAACGCTGGCTCCGCGCGGTCGAGCGCGACGACCCGGAGGCAGCCGTCGCCCTTGCGAGCCGGATCGTCGACGCCTCCCGGCTGCCGCCCGTGTCCGACGCGTATGTCGAGTTCGCCCGGCGCGAGGGCCTCCGGCGGGCCTACCTCGAGGGGCCCTTCAACGCGTGGGACCATCGGCTCTGGCGCAGGGCATGGTTCCTGCGGGATCTGGCCCGGCGCCTGGCCGCGGAAGAGCCGGACGACGAGGTCGGGGCCCTCTTCCGCGCGGTCACCGGGCGCGTGCGTGGTGTGAAGGACGAGGCGTCCGGGGCGCCCTGGCCGGAGCGGGTCTGGGAGCGTGGCAAGGGCCTGTGCGACCGGCAGGCGTGGCTCCTGTGCGAGCTCGCCTGGCAGCGCAGTTTCGAGACGCAGATCGTCTACCTGCGCAATCTCGAAAAGAAAACCTCCCCGCATACGATCTGCGAGATTCGGCGGGGCGAGGACGTCTGGTTCGCCGATCCTTATCGACGGGTCCTCCTGCCGGGTCGGTCCGTCGAGAGCGTCGCGCTCGACGCGGAGCTCGTGAAGAAGATCTGGCCCGACCGGCCGGACTTCCGGGAGGCGATCCGGTCGTGCGTCCTCTGGACGCCGGCGTACGCGCAGGACTACTGCCCGCGCAACCAGCGCCTCGCGCGTCGCCTGCGCGAAGTCCTCAAGGACCGCTGCCCCCGCTTTGGCGATGATCCGGACGCGCGCCTCGCGCGCTATAAGAAGCTCCGCGGCACGCCGCTCGAGGGCGCGCCCGAGTTCCCGATGGGACGCTGGTTCTATCCGCTGCGCCTGCTGCGCGCGGAGCTGCGCTCCTAGCGCACGGCGATCCCCGCGTAGCCCACGACCTCGCTCATGTCGCCGGTGACGTCGCCGCTGGTGGCGTACTTCGCGAGCTCGGCCTTCTTCGCGCCGAGCGCCCTCGCGGCCCAGAGCATGGCCGCGGCCGGACAAACGCCGCACATCGTGATGCGACGGGCCGCGACGACCTCAAGGAGCCCGGCCGGGTCGAGCCCGAGCACGCGGTCGATCGCGAGCCGGTCCTTCTCGCGCGCGCTCTCGGCGCTCTCGTAGTGCGTCATGTCGCTGGAGGCGACGATAAGGCACTCGCGGCCGAGTTCCCGGATCGCGCCGGCCACGGCCGCGCCGAGCGCCTCGAGCTCCGCCGCGTCCGCGTGACCCAGGAGGACCGGCACGATGCGGCACGCCGGGTTCGCGCGCTGCAGGAACGGAAGCTGGACCTCGAGCGAGTGCTCCGGGCCGTGCGCGACCTCGTCGCGTTCGAGCACGCCCGCGCGCGCGAGCACGGCCGCGGCGAGTTCCTCGTCCACCGCGACCTCGCCGAGCGGCGTCCGCCAGGCCCCCTCACCCCAGAGCGCGAGGCGCGCGCCCTGATTCCCGTGGTTCGGCGCGAGCACCACGACCGCGTCGGGCACCGTGACGCGCGCGAAGACCGCGCCCGCGACCGCGCCGGAGTACATGTACCCCGCATGGGGCGAGACGACGCCGATGGCGCGCGCGGCGCCGCCCCGGTCACCAAGATAACCGTCCACCTCCGCGGCCAGTTTCTCCGCCGCGCGTGTGTAGAAGCTCCCCGCGACCGCGCTCTCCCGGATCGACATCGCCGGCGCCCCCCCTGTGCGTTCGGTCCCCTTCGCCCCGCGCTACCGCCCGCCCACGACCACGCGCGTGACGCGGACGAAAGGCCCCCCGCTGTCCACGGGCACGCCCTGCCCGTCCTTCTCGCAAAACCCCGGCGAGTCGAGCCGCCACTCGCGGCTCACCGCGTCGATATCGCGGAGCGTCTCAAGCACGAGCCCCGAGAAGGAGACGTCCCGCACCATCTCCCCGAGTTCGCCCTTTTCGATGAGCCGCCCGCACGCGGCGCGGCAGGTGTAGTTGCCGCGCTCGCTGAGCACGTACCCGCTCGTCCCGTGTTCGAGAAGCAGGCCCTTCTCCACGCCGCGGATCATCTCCTCGACCTCGGCCTCGCCCGCGGCGAAGAAGGTGTTGGACATGCGCGCGAGCGGCCGCGCCGAGTAGCTCTCGGCCCGGCCGTGGCCGTCGGGCACCTGGTTCATCCGCCGCGCGGTCTCGAGGCTGTGGAGGTAGCTCCTCAGCACGCCCCGGCCGATGATCTCGACGCGCCGGGGTGCGACCCCCTCAGCGTCGAAGGGGTACGAGCCGAAGGCGCGTGGCAGCGTGGGATCGTCCACGACCGTGACCGCCTCGCTCGCCACGCGCTCGCCGAGCCGGCCCTCGAGCATCGACTGGCCCGAGAGGACGAGGTCCGCCTCGGCGTTGTGGCCGAGGCACTCGTGCGCGAGGAGGCCGGCGACCGAGGGATCGAGGACGACCGGGTAGGCGCCCGCGGGCGCGTGCGGCGCGCGCAGGAGCGCCGAGGCGCGCTCGGCCGCGCGGACGCTGAACGTCCCCGGCTCGATGGCGCGCACGCATTCATAGCCGCCTACGCGGCCGACGCGTTCGACCCAGCGCTGCGAGGAGTGCTCGTCGCGCGCCACCATGAGCGTGCTCATCAACACGCGGCCGGTCCGGCGTCGCACGCGCGCGCCGCGCGAGGCGGCGAGCGCGATCTCGCCGGACTGGTCGGTGTACTGGACGACGCTGTTGACGACCGATCCGTTCCCCGCGCTTCGGCCGGCGCGCTCGAGCGCGAGAAGCCGTTCGGTCTTCTCCGCGACGGGGACCTCGGCCGGTGGAATCTCGGGTTCCTCGTGGAACTCGCCGGTCACCGCGCCGCCCTCGGCGAGCTCGGCCCGGCGGCGGGGCAGACGCGCGGCCGCCTGCGCCAGGCGCACCGCGTCGCGCGCGACCGCATCGATCTCGCCCGCGCGCAGGGCGTCGGACGAGGCGAAGCCCCACGCGCCGTCGACGAGCGCGCGCACGCCGACGCCCTCGGTCGCGCCGACGCTCAGGCGCTCAACCCGTTCGTCCTGTACAAGGAGGGAGCTGGACCAGACGCGCGCGGAGCGCGCGTCGGCGACGTCCGCACCGAGGCGCGTCGCCGCCTCCACGGCGCGGTCCACGGCGTCCAGGAGATCGGCCTGGCGAGGCATGGATGCATCTTACGCCCTGCCGCCGGGCTTTGCAACGGCGGTCGGGACATTCCGGGGGGGCCTTCCGACGCGCGGAATCCGCCGGGGCCCGCCGCAGCGCCCGCGCGCCGCGGCCTACTCGCGCACGCGGGTGTAGCCGGCCGGGGCCTTGAAGAGCGCCCCGTCGAGCGCCCCCTTCACTTCGATCGACTCGACCGTCACGTCGAGGAGGCGCGGCTGGTCCGGAAGACGGCCGAAGAGCTTCAGCCGCATGGGGAAGCCGTGGATCTTCGCGCGCTCGGCGAGGAGCGCCTTGGAGAGCTCCCCCCGCAGCTGCGTGACCGCGTCCATGACCGGGAGCGCGCCGACCTCGGGCGTGACCCAGAGCTCCAGGCGCACGTCGCCGTCCTCTCTCAGGCGCACGTGCCAGCACTCGCGGCCCGCGATCGTGACCGGCTCCTCGGCCCACTCGACCTTCACCTCCGGCTGCCGCCGGCCGATCAGCACCTCGGCCGCGCGCCTCGCCTTCTTCCCCATGCCGGGGATCTGCGAGGCCAGCCAGCTCCGCGTCCGGGCCAGGTCCCGCCGGCGCTCGTCGAAGGTCGCGAGGTGATAGACGCGCTTCTTCGGATCGACCTGCATGATCTTCTCGTCGTCGGCCCGCACGATCACGACGAGCCCCGCCGGGTCCTCGAGACGCAGCTTCTGGCGCGTGGCGCGGACCGTCTCCTTCTGGCGCTTGCGCGTGAGGCCCCCGCCGCGCGCGGCCATCATGCGGAACGAGGTACGCGTGAAGACGACGGCCTCCGGCGGCTCGATCGGCTCCGCGAGCGTCTCGGGCGGGCCCTTCTCCGTGAGCTTCTCGCTCGCGACCGGGGGCGGGGGCGGCATGACGCCGCCGCCGCCCCCTCCCCCGCAGCCGGGGGCGGCCAAGAGTAGCGCGCAGGCGAACAGCGCGAGGGCGCGCAGCGCGTGCTGCAGGTGCGTCATGAGAAACTCCCTTCCGAGCGTGAGGCCTCGGAAGGGAGCGTAGCGCGCCGGCTCCGGGCTGTCAAGACCGCTACGGCAGCGGCAGCTCCTCTGCTACAGTCTTGCGATCTCCTTCCGCGCCTTCGCCGCGTATTCGTTTTTTGGATGCTCGTCGATGATTTTTTGCAGGTAGTCGCGCGCCTTGTCCTCGCGCCCTGCGCGCTTGTAGCTCATCGCGAGCGACCAGAGCCCCCGGCAGGCCGCGTCCGACGCGGGTGCCGCGGGGGCAAGCGTACTCTTCGCCGCGACCGACGCGGCCGGGGCCGGAGCCGTTGGGGCCCTCGGCGTAACCGGCGCACTTGCTACCGGGGTCGGCGTCGAGACGGGCGCGCTTGAGGTACTGCCGTCGGGGCCCACGGTCTCCTCGGCGTGGTAGCCGAGCTTGGCCTTGAGCACGCGGCGGTTGGCCGAGTCGGTGACGTAAATGGCCGTGTCACTCACGGCCACGGCGCGCGCCCAGGCGAAGCGCAAGCCATCGCGGTCTTTCTCACGGTCCTTCTCAGTGTCGTCGACGTTGCCGTACCGCCCGAGCCGCACGACCCGGTTGCCGTTCGAGTCGATGACCATGATCGAGTAGAGGTGATGCGCCGGGATCCACGTCCGCGCCCAGTAGTCCAGGGTCCAGCGCGTGTTGTGGCAGGTGCAGCCCGCGCACTGGTTCGCCCCGGCGTAGGCCCACAGGCCGCCGGGAATGTCCTGCGGCTTCGGGCCCTGCGAGTTGTGCATCGTTTTCAGCGCGGGCCCCACGTTGAGGGGGTACTTGCCGCCCAATCCCCTGAACTTGACGACGCTCGCAACGCCGCCCCAACGGCGCCAGCCGCTCTTGCGCAGGGGCACGTTCTTGATGCCGTCGATGCACTTCTGGCCGGGCAGGAAGGTCTGGCTGAACTGGGTGTAGAGGTTCCCGTCGCGGTCCATGGCCATGCCGTGGCTCCCGCCCGGGATGCAGCCTCCGGCCGCGTCCGCGGAGAGGAGCTTGCCGTCACTGTTCCAGACGACGGCCCAGTTGCCGCAGAGAACCTTGCCTCTCGGCTTTCCGGTGGTGACCCCGTGCTTCTTGGCCCATGCCGGGTCGATTTCATTGGTGCCTGCGACGATGAACCCTCGCGGGCTCACATACAGCCCGCGCTGGTGCGTGTTGGACATGCCTTTGACGCCGGTCCAGAGCGCGCCGGGCTGCCCCCGGAAGTGGCGGGAAAGGCCGGGTTCCTTCGCGGGGAGTGTAAATGCGTTCTCCTTGAACGGCACCATCTTGCCCGTGCGGTCCAGACGTACGATGTATCGGCCGTAGGCGAAGATGCCGATGCGCATGTAGAGCAGCCCGTCCGGGCCGACGTGGAGTTCTGAGTTCTGGCCGATCTTGTCCTTGGGACCGGTGAACCAGGTCTTGTCCAACTCCCCGGTCTTGCCGTCGTAGCGGTAGACGCCCTCGGTGGAGCCGCCGTAGAGTTCCTCGGTCGCCAGGTTCACCGCAAGGCGAACGTTCTTGCTTTGAAAAACGCCGACGTGGACGTGCCGGTTTTCGATAAGGGGCAATCCGGTCTCAGTATGCGGAATCTTCTTAAAGCCGTCGATGCCGGTGAGAATTTTCAGGGTCTCGATCGCCTTCGCATCGTTGCGCCCCTTGTCGATGCGGAACTGATACCAGTTCGGCGGAAAGGTCACCTTGTCTCCCCACGTGGTCTCGGCCATCTCCCAACCGAGCTTGGGGGCGAACTTCTCGACCTCGGCGGCCGAGGGCGGGAACAGCGTTCGCAGATACTTCTTGTCCTTGTCGTAGACGCGAACGAAGTTGCCCTGTCCGCCGAACGTCCCGACCGTCACCTCCCCGTTCTTGCCCGGGGCAACGAACGAGTAACAGCTAGAGTGCCTCCAGCCTCCTCCGGACCCGTGCTTTCTCTGGGCCATGCCGCTGTAGGGGCTGTAGGCGATGTTCTTGTCGAACTCGGCCTTGAGCCCGAGCGAGACGCGCACCTTGCATCCGGCCGGCGCCTTCTCGCCTGTGTCATCCTCGCCGTCCCACTCGACCTTTTGCGACAGCGCGTTCTGTTGGAAAGGATGCGGCGCGTTCGCCCCCAAGACACCGCTGGCGAGGTGCCGGATGATCTTGCCGTCCTTGTCGAGGATGGCGATGGTCGCGTCGCACTTGCCCTTCGAGGCGAAGGTGATAATCCACTTGTCGCCTTCTTTTTTTACGGTTGGTTTGGCTGTGAATTCAAAGACCTCCTCGCGTTCCTGCATCCCGTTGTACGGGTTCACGGGTACGGGCTTCCCGTCGCCGAGTGCAGGCGAGGCCCCGTCCGTCATGCCCGTCGAAACCGCGACAGCGCCCGCGAGCGCGCCCGCTACAACAACCCCCGCGACGACCTTCATGGCGAGTCCTCCCTTGGCCGCCGCCGCAGCGGTGGCGGTTCCCTTTCCGGCGGCCGTGGCCGTGCGCACAGCCGCCTGTACCTTCTCGAGCAC